>UMGV01015228.1_pt1 | contig 14883 bp, 14 predicted proteins | sample 1965361 | NCBI WGS metagenome assembly UMGV01 (sample SAMEA4836081, study PRJEB28245) | human gut metagenome | biome: gut microbiome; material: fecal sample | place: Denmark | collected 2008
AAGTTCATAAACGCCGTCATCGACCGCTACCGCGAGCTGCGGCAGGGTGTCCTGAGCGATGCATATCTCAACGGCTATATGGATGCCGTGGTGGAATGGCTCGGCCCCGCCGTCGAGCGCAACTTCTCCGTCTGGGGCTACACGCTCGAAAAGGATATGATGTACCGCAAGGCGGTCTGCTTTGGCGATGATAAAGTCGCCGCACAGATCCTCGTCACGAAGGATGTCGCCGAAATCAAGACTCTCGGACGGCTTGTGTCGGGCTATGACGAAAGCCTGTGGAACGGTGTCCGGCAGATTGTTGTCTACGAGGGGCTTTTAGCAGAGTTCTCGCAGAACTCCGAATTATGGGAACAACTGAAAAAAACAGGAAGCGCTGTTCTTGCCGAATGTGCGGTGAAGGATCGGATATGGGGCATCGGTCTATCCATGCGTGACCCTGACAAACTTGACCGAGCAAAATGGCAGGGGCAAAACCTGCTGGGTTATGCCCTTATGATGGTGCGGGAGAAGCTGCGAACGGCATAGTGGGGACACTTGTCGCCCTGGCACACCGGAACGGCACTTTGGAATGATCTTAAACATCGCTCTCAATACGTTTGCCGCCGCACAGGCTGCGATAAAGGACGCCAAGTAAGGGCTCGATTTCCCGCATAATACCAAGCGCCCGGCTATCGGCCGGGCGCTTGTGTTTTGCGGGAAAATATGATAGGATGACAGCACAAAGAAGCGGGGGAATATGATAGGATGACAGCACAAAGAAGCAGCAAAACATGATAGGATGACATTACAAAGAGGCGGAAAAACTGATAGGATGACAGCACAAAGAAGTAACAAAGCATGATCGGATGGCGATACAAAAAAGTAACGGAGGGGATACCGCTATGTACGAACTGATACAGCTTACCGAGAGGACGTATTACATCAAGAGCCCCACCAACATCGGCCTCTTCCGGCTGGATGAGAAAAACGTCTGCCTGATCGACAGCGGCAACGACAAGGACGCGGGGCGGAGGATACGGCAGGTGCTGGACGCCAACGGCTGGCAGCTGACGGCGATCTACAACACCCACGCCAACGCCGACCACATCGGCGGGAACCGGTATTTGCAGGGACAGACGGGCTGTAGGATCTACGCGCCGGGAATCGACTGCGCGTTTACCCGACACCCGGTGCTGGAGCCGTCGTTTCTCTACGGCGGATATCCGCCCAAGGACCTGCGGCACAAGTTTCTGCTGGCACAGGAGAGCGACGCGGCGGAGCTGACGGCGGACAAGCTGCCGGAGGGCTTTGCGTCTATCCCCCTGCCCGGGCACTTTTTCGACATGGTAGGCTTTCGGACGCCGGACGACGTGGTGTTTCTGGCGGACTGCCTTTCCAGCCGGGAGATACTGGACAAGTACCAGATCGGCTTTATTTACGACGTGGCCGGGTACCTGAAAACGCTGGAGCAGGTGCAGGCCATGACGGCGAAGGTATTTGTGCCCGCGCACACGGAGGTGACGGAGGACATCGCCGATCTGGCGCAGTACAATATCCGAAAGGTGCATGAGATCGCAGAGAGGATCGTGGACCTCTGCGCCGCGCCCCGCGGCTTTGAGGACATCCTGCAGCAGCTGTTTGCCGCCTACGGGCTGACCATGAGCTTTGAGCAGTATGTGCTGGTGGGCAGCACGGTGCGGTCCTATCTGGCGTGGCTGAAGGACACGGGGCGGCTGACAGCCCTGTTCGAGGACGGCTGGATGCGCTGGGCGCGGGTGTGAGCGCCAACGGAATACGGAAAAAACAAGCGCCCGGCAGAAGCCGGGCGCTTGTTTTGCGGCACGTGCCGCAGGGGGGAAGAAATTTGTGAGAGAGGGATGTGTCAGTTAGTTGTACTTCTCCAGGTACTTGCCGAACTCCTCCAGACCGGCCTTCAGCACCTGGGGATCGCGGAAGGCGCCGTAGCCCACGCGGATGGTCTTGGGCATATCGAAGTAGTCGCCGGGGACCACCAGGATCTGCTCGGTGGCCATGGCGTCCTTGGCCAGGGTCTCGGAGTCCACGTCGTAATCATAGTCGATCAGGCAGGTGGTGCCCATGGCCTTGGTGCGCAGATGCAGATGGGGCTGGGAGGCGACCCAGTCCTCCACGATCTTGCGGTTGGGCTCCAGAATGGAACGGGCGCGGGCCCACAGGGCCTGGTAATGCTCCAGCGCGATGGAGGCGATGATCTCGTCCCAGATGCCGCAGCAGATGGTGTTGTAGGAACGGCGGGTCTTCATGACCTCGTACATCTCGTGGTCGCGGCAGACGATCCAGCCGATACGGGTGCCGGCCATGGAGTACATCTTGGACATACTGCTGATGGAGATGGCCTTGTGGTAGCCGTAGTCCAGAATGGAGGGCATATAGTTCTCGTCCAGCCCGCGATAGACCTCGTCGCAGAGGATCCAGGCGTCGTGCTTGGCGGCGATGTCCACGACCTTACGCAGGCCCTCGTCGTACAGGGTCACGCCGATGGGGTTGTTGGGGTTGGTCAGGACGATCATCTTGGTGTTGGCGTCGCAGGCCTTGTCCAGGGCGTCGAAATCCAGCTGATAGTTATCCTCGGCCTTCAGCTGGACCACGCGGGTCTCGATGCCGCTGCCCTTGGGGATATCGTAGTGCTGCTGATAGGAGGGCTTGATCACCACGCAGTTGTCACCCGGCTCCAGCACGCTCATCAGCACCAGGTCATTGGCGCCGGTGCCGCCGTGGGTGATCATGACTTCCTCGGGCTTCACGTTGCCCTTGGGGTAAATACCGGCCACCGCCGCCTTGATCCGGGGGGAGCCGGTGGCGTCGCCGTGGTGATAATGCAGGCTCATGGTACGCATTTCGTTCAGGAAAGCGTCCAGATCCTCGCCGGTCAGGTCAAACAGCTCGTCCATACGAAGGGCGCTGACGCAGCTGCTGCCCAGATTGATACGGGCGAGAGAGTCCATGGGATTCAGCCACTCTTCCACACCAAACCATGCCAGTTTCATTTTATTGTCCTCCTCATTTCGTCTGTTTTGTAGGGTAAGCGGATATATTCCGCGGGGTTACAGGTCGGCCTGCAAGCCCACGCCCTCGGCCAGTGCGCGGTCGATGGCTACCTTGGCGGCGGCCAGATCCAGAATGTACAGGCCGGTGGCGTCGAAGATGGTGGTCTGCGTGTCGCTGGTGCGGCCGGGGACCTTGCCGTCGATGAGGTCACCGATCTCGCCGGTGATGTCGTCGGCACTAATGACGCCCTGCTTGATGGGCAGCTCCATCTCGCCCACGCGGATGCACTGGGCACGGTCGTCGGCGTAGAAGGCGGCGCCCTGGAAGATGGTGCTCTCGATCTCCTGCTTGGATTCCATGTCGGAGCCCAGGCAGCTCAGGTGGGTGCCGGGCTTCAGCCACGCCTTCTGGATGATGGGCTTGCGGGAGGGCGTGACGGTGATGATGGCGTCACTGTCGCCCACGGCGGCGGCCATATCCAGCGCCGGCAGGAACTCCACGCCGGAGGCGTCGATGCCGAAGTCATCGGAGAGCTGCTGGGCAATGTGGGCGGCGAACTGCACCGCGTTGTCGGGGAACATGGGGTCGGCGATGTAGACCTTATCGATGGCCGGACGCAGCAGCAGCGTAGCGGCGATCTGGAAGGGAGCCTGTTTGCCGGCACCCAGGATGAACAGGTGCTTGGCGTCCTTGCGGGCCAGCAGGTCCACGCCCAGCGCGCCGGCGGCGCCGGTACGCATACAGGTGACGTAGGAGGCGTCCATGACGCTGACGGGAATACCGGTGTTGGAGTCGTAGACCATCATGATGCCGTTGAAGGGCGGCAGGCCCTTTTCCCGGTTCTCGGGAAAGTTGTTCAGCATCTTCAGACCGTGGAGCTGTACGCCCTTGATATAGCCGGAACGGATGTCCATGGCGGCGTGCTCGTCCACGAATTCATAGTTGACCAGCGGCCAGATCACGGACTTGCCCTGGGATTTCAGACGATAGACCTCGCGCACCTCCTGGATGACTTCCTTCATGGAGATGACCTGCTTGACCTGCTCGCGGTTCAAAATCAAAACGCTCATATACATCCCTGTCCTTTCGTTTTTTCGGGAGGGCGGAGAGGGGCCGCGCCAGCCGTGCTCCGCCTCAGTTTGATGCCATTGTAACCGGGAGATGTTGGACCGCGCGTGGAAAAAGCGTTGATTTTCCGTTGTTACTAAACATTTTAGCAAATCGTGCCGTGCTTTTCAATCAACGTTTTGGTACATTTGCCGCCGGGGACACAGCGCCACTGGACAGACGGCCCGCCCTGGTGTACAATACGGCCATAACACAACACGGCTTTCAACAGGAGGACGGGACGCTATGTACGCGGATATCATCATTAAAAACGGGCGCTGCATGACCATGTGCGGCGACGGTGGGGCCGACTGGGTGGCCGCGGCGGGGAAAATGATCTGCGCCGCAGGCCGCGGCGATGATTGGCAGAAGCTGGTGCGCCCCGGCACGCAGGTCATCGACGCCAGGGGCGGCACGGTGCTGCCGGGGTTTATCGACAACCACTTCCATGTGATGCAGACCGCCGTGAACATGATGAGCGTGGATCTGGGCGGCGCGCGGTCCCACCGGGAGCTGGGCGAGATGCTGGCCGCCGCCGAAAAGCGGGAGGGCGCGGTGCTGGGCTGCCAGGTGGAGGAGTCGCAGTTCGAGGAAAAGCGCTTTCCGGACCGGTATGTGCTGGACAGGTATTGCAGCGACAGCCCGGTGGTGCTGTTCTCCAAGGAGTACCACGTCAGTATGCTGAACACCCATGCCCTGCTGTATTACAAGGTTCCCTTCTCCCTGGAGGGTGTGGAGCTGGACGGCAGCGGCCTGCCTACGGGCATTTTCCGGCGGAACGCCAACTATGTGCTGCGCTCCAATGTGCTGCGGAGCCTGCCGGACGAGTTCCGCATGGAGGCCATCCATCTGGCCATGTCCCGGCTGCTGGAAAACGGAATCACCACCGTGGCGGCCATCGAGGGCGGCTGGCTGTTCGACGACCGGGACGCGGAGTTCATCTATGCCCACAGCGGCGAGTTCCCGGTGGATATGCCGCTGTTCTACCAGACCATGGACCTGGCGAAGGTCTGGAAGCTGGGGCTGCGCCGGGTGGGCGGCAATATTATGGTGGACGGCACCCTGTCCAGCCACAGCGCTGCCCTGTCGGCACCCTACGCAGACCGGCCGGACTACCGGGGACAGATCTTCCTGCCCCAGGATGGACTGGACGAGTTCGTGCAGCAGTGCTACCGGCAGGATATGCAGCTGGCGCTGTACAGCATCGGCGACCGGGCCATCGAGTCCGTGCTGCTGGCCCACGAGAGGGCCATCCGTCAGGGCGGCAGCACCGCCCTGCGCCACCGCATCGAGCACGCCATCATGGCCACGCCGGAGCAGATCGCCCGGGCGGCGGATATGAAGCTGATCTTCTCGGTGCAGCCGGCCTACGCCTATCTGTGGGGCGGCAAGGGCGGTATGTACGAGCGCCGGGTGGGCGAGCGCTATCTGCGCTCCAACGACTTTGCCGCCATGTTCGCCGCCGGCGCGGTGGTGTGCGGCGGGTCGGACAGTGACGTGACGGAGCCGCGGCCCATGCTGGGCATCCACGCGGCGGTGAACCGCGCCGTGCCCCGGTGCGCCGTGTCCGTGGAGCAGGCCATCGAGATGTACACCGTCAACGGCGCCTACGCGCTGTTTGAGGACAAGCGCAAGGGAAAGCTGGCGCCGGGATACCTGGCGGATATCGTGGTGCTGGACCGCGACATCCGCGCCGTGCCCGCAGAGCAGCTGGAGCAGACCGACGTGACCGTGACCATCAAGTCCGGGTCGGTGCTGCACAGCCGGCAGTGAGGTGACGGCCATGCTTCAGATCAGACTGTTTGGCAAGCCGCAGGTCATCTGCGACGGCACGGACATCACCCCGGAGCTGGGCAACAAGGGATGCGCCCTGCTGTGTATCCTGTTCCTGCGGGGCGGGGACTACTACGCGCGGGAGAAGCTGGCGGCCTACCTCTGGCCGGACAGCGCCGCCAGCGCTGCCAAGTATAATCTGCGCTATACCCTGTGGAAGATCAAAAAGAGCACCGACATCGGCGAGGGCGGGCGGTCGCTCATCAAGCTGGACCGGGAGTACTGCTGCATCGACCGGGCATACGACTATATCTGCGATCTGCAGACCATCGACGAGATCGACCCGGAGACCCGGTCGGCGGACGAGCTGAAGCGGGCGTGTGACGCCTTCGGCGGCGAGCTGCTGGAGGGGTACTATTTCAACCACTGCGAGGACCTGAATGAGCTGATCCTCAGCCAGCGCATCTATTATGAGAAGCGGAAGAACCGGCTGCTGATGAAGGCGGCGGAGCTGTATGAGCAGCGGGATATGCTGCCGGAGGCCGTGGGCATTCTGGAGCGGGTCATGGAAAACGAGCCCTACAACGAGCAGCTGGCCCTGCGGCTGATGACGCTGTATGAGCGCGGTGGCGACCGCAGCCGTGCTATCCGGTTTTTCAACGAGTTCCGCAACCGGCTGGCCTCCAATCTGGAGATCTATCCCGGCAGCGCCATCACGCAGAAATACGCGGAGCTGAAGGCCGCGCCCGCCGCGCCGGAGCCGGCTCCGGCAGCGGACAGCGTTCCCGGCCTGCACGTGCAGACCTACTGCCTCCGGGCGGTGCCCTGCTTCTGGATGGCGGACACGGTGGGAAAGCTGCTGGACGCTATCGGACACAACGTGCCATCGGGCGACCGGGCGCTGCTGCGGGTGCTGGGGGCTATACAGCCTGCGGCGGCGGCCTGCGTCGGCGCGGAGGGTGAGGTCACGGCCGTACCGGCGGCAGTGGCCCAGGCGTTTATCCGGTGGCTCACCGGTCTGGCGGCGCGGCAGCCGCTGGCGGTGCACATCCGCCGCGCCGGGGAGATGGACGACGTCAGCCGCGGTGTGCTGGAGTATCTGCTGGCGGAGCGCCCTGCCGGGTTGACGCTGCTGACAGAGGACGGCTGCACTCTGGTCGATATGCCCAGCGGAAAATGACGGCGGAAAGTGACCGAGATTTGCCGGAATGCCGGATACATCCGAACTTTAAAGCGCGAAAGTGCCTGGCGAGGTGTTTACCCCGGGTAAATATTTTTGGTGGATATGACGGTTGACGGTGGCTCCCTGTTGTGATATCTTACAGAAAACTTCGGGAAAGGAGAACGCCACACATGATGAAGCAGCTGTACAAGGCATACGCATTTAGCTTTTACTTTACCTATGCGGATAAAGTAAGAGTGATTTGTGATGCCCGGAAATGCTGCTGATGAAATGAGGACGTTCTCCCACGGAGACGCACTGACATCAAAGCCGCCCTATGGATCACAGATCCACAGGGCGGCTTTTTTGCAGCCAAATTTTCAAAAATACCCATCAGGAGGAACCACACCATGAAAAAGAACATCACACGGCGGCTGATGACCGCCCTGCTGGCCGCCGTCATGTGCGTGAGCATGGCCGCCTGCGGCAGCAAGACCGACGACACCAAGACGGACGGCACCGGCGATGCCGACGGCACCAAGAAGTATACCATCGGCGTGTGCCAGCTGGTGACCCACGACGCACTGGACGCCGCCACCCAGGGCTTCATCGACGCGGTGAAGGACAAGCTGGGAGAGGAGAACGTGACCATTGACGTGCAGAACGCCGCCAACGACCAGAACGTCTGCACCACCATCGTCAATACCTTCGTGTCGAAGAAGGTCGACCTGATCATGGCCAACGCCACCCCGGCGCTGCAGGCGGCCTATAACGCCACCGCAGAGATCCCCATTCTGGGCACCTCTGTTACCGAGTACGGCGTGGCGCTGGGTATCGACAACTTCTCCGGCACCGTGGGCGGCAATGTCTCCGGTACCTCCGACCTGGCGCCCCTGACGGAGCAGGCGGACATGATCCTGGAGCTGCTGCCGGAGACCAAGACCGTCGGACTGCTGTACTGCTCCGCGGAGCCCAACTCCGAGTACCAGGTCCAGGTGGTGGAGGAGTACCTGACCGGCAAGGGCATCACCTGCACCCGCTACTCCTTCTCCGACTCCAATGACGTGGCCGCTGTGACCACCAAGGCCGCCGCCGACAGCGACGTGATCTACATTCCCACCGACAACACCGCCGCCTCCTGCACCGAGACCATTGGCAGCATCGTTCTGAACGCCAAGACCCCGGTGGTAGCCGGCGAGAAGGGCATCTGCACCGGCTGCGGCGTGGCCACGCTGTCCATCAGCTACTATGACCTGGGCTACAAGACCGGCGAGATGGCCGCCCAGGTGCTCACCGGCGAGGCGGACATCGCTGAGATGTCCATCCAGTACGCGCCCGCTACCAAGATGTACAACCCCACCATGTGCGAGGCCCTGGGCATCACTGCCCCGGAGGGCTACGAGGCCATGGAATAAAATTCAGACAGGAAGGTCTGGTGTAGCCACATGACACAGCTATTGAACGCGCTGCCCGGCGCTCTGGCCCAGGGACTGATCTGGGGCGTGATGGCCATCGGCGTATACATTACCTATAAAGTGCTCGATATCGCCGATCTGACCGTGGACGGCTCCATCTGCACCGGCGCGGCGGTGTGCACCATGCTGCTGCTGGGCGGGCAGAGCCCGTGGCTGGCGCTGCTGTGTGCCGTGCTGGCCGGTGTGCTGGCCGGCGCCGTGACAGGCCTGCTCCATGTGGGCCTGGGCATCCCGCCCATCCTGGCGGGCATCCTGACCCAGATGGTGCTCTGGTCCGTGAACCTGAAGCTGCTGGGCAAGGCCAACCAGGCGCTGCCCGCCCGCACCACTCCGGTGCTGCTGAGTCAGATGGACGTGGGCGGTGCGCTGCCGGTGTTGCTGGGCTTCTGCGTGGTGCTGATGGCACTGCTGGTGCTGTTCTTCGGCACGGAGCTGGGCTGTGCCCTGCGGGCCACCGGCTGCAACCCGGTGATGAGCCGGGCCCAGGGCGTGAACACCGGGCTGATGAAGGTCGTCGGTCTGGCGCTGTCCAACGGCGTGGTGGCCCTGTCCGGTGCGCTGCTGTGCCAGTACCAGGGCTACACCGATGTGAACATGGGCCGCGGCGCCGTGGTCATCGGCCTGGCGGCGGTGGTCATCGGGCAGGCCGTGCTGGGCCGCCGGGGCGGCCGCATGGCCGTGCAGCTGGGCGGCGTGATACTGGGTGCGGTGATCTACTACATCGTGTACCAGGTCATCATCTTCGCCGGCTTTGACACCGACCTTCTGAAGATGTTTTCCGCCGTGGTGGTGGCCGTGTTCCTGGGCGCGCCCCACGTCAAAGCACAACTGAAAGCCCATTCCCGCAGTAAGAAAGGAGACAGCGGCCATGCTGAAAATGAATAACATCACCAAGACCTTCAACAGCGGCACCGTGGACGAGCGCGTGGCGCTGGACCACCTGAGCCTGACGCTGCGGGACGGGGATTTCGTCACCGTCATCGGCGGCAACGGCGCCGGAAAGAGCACCATGCAGAACGCCATCTGCGGCACCTGGCAGCCCGACGAGGGCAGCATCGAGCTGGACGGCGTCAACGTCTCCTCTCTGCCGGAGTACAAGCGCGCCCGCTACCTGGGCCGCGTATACCAGGATCCCATGATGGGCACCTCCGCCGGCATGGAGATCGAGGAGAACCTGGCTCTGGCGGAGCGCCGCGGCCGGCATCACACCCTGCGTCCCGGCATCCGCCGCGGCGAGCGCGAGGACTATCGCCGCCGCCTGCGGGAGCTGGGTCTGGGTCTGGAGGATCGCCTGACCACCAAGGTAGGCACCCTCTCCGGAGGACAGCGTCAGGCGCTGACGCTGCTGATGGCCACCCTGCAGAAGCCCAAGCTGCTGCTGCTGGACGAGCACACCGCTGCCCTGGATCCCCAGACGGCCCAGCGGGTCATGGATATCACCGACCGCCTGGTCCGGGAGAACCACCTGACCACGCTGATGATCACCCACAATATGCGCGACGCTATCCACTACGGCAACCGCTTGCTGATGCTGCACAACGGGCGGATCGTGCTGGATATCTCCGGCGAGGAGAAGGCCCGGCTGACGGTGCCGGACCTGCTGGCACTGTTCAGCAAGGTCAGCGGCCAGGAATACGACAACGACCGCGCCCTGCTGGCGTAAACGCGAAGCCGGGGACTGCCCGTGAGGACAGCCCCCGGCTCTCTGCCCTTGACGGGCTGTGCGGCGGATGGTATGATGGTGGACAAAAGCGCCGGGGCCGTTCCGGCGCAGGGGAGGACGCCATGAAAAAGATAGACAACTGCGAGAATTCCACCGTGCTGGTGGCGCTGCTGCTGGCGGGCATCCTGCTGGTCATGGGCGCCTACCGGCTGTTCTCCTGGCTGTGCAGCCGGGGGCTGACGGACACGCTGACCTGGGTGCTGGGCGCGGCGGCGCTGGTGCTGGCGGCGCTGGGCCTGCTGCTGGCGAGCCGCAGCTTCCGGCGGCTGAAGGAGCTGCATCTGTAAGAGAACACCCCTGACCGGCAGGTCAGGGGTGTTCTTTCTTTACAGCTCGAGGGGCGCCGGCACGGCGTCCGCCGGGATGGGGCAGGTGTACCCGCCCGCCGTCCGCTGCCGGAACTCGGCCTTGGCGGCCTCCAGCAGCGCGGGCTGCTCCAGCAGATCGATGGCGGCGGCGCACAGCACCTTGCCGGCGTGCACGGTGGCCTTATGGGCCATGGGCGTCTTGTTGCAGGACACCACCTGCCAGCTGTGGCAGGGGACGTGGTTGGGCCACACCGCCACATGGATCTGTGCCGTGGGGCACTGATAGCTGACATCGCCCACGTCGGTGGAGCCGGCGTTGAAGGCGGGGCCCTGATACAGCGGCATCAGGAAGTCGTTGAAGTGGCCGGTCTGCATGGCCTTTACCTTTTCGGCGAAGGCGGGATCGTTCTCCGCGCCCACGCCGCCGGGGACGTCACGCCCCTCGTAGGTGGCGGACAGTGCCTCCATGAAAGCGTGCTCCTCCGCCGTGCAGGGCGGTACGCCCAGCTGGGAGAAGTTGTCGTACAGCACCTTCTCCAGCGCGTGGTTGCACACGGTGTCGGACAGGCCGTCCACGAAGCGGCGCTCGATGGTGGTGTCCGTCATCAGCGCCGCGCCCTGCGCGATCTTGTCCACCCGCTGGTGCAGGGCCATGCAGTCCTTGACGAAGTTGGAACGGATCATGTACAGGACGCTGGCCTGGTGCTGCACCACGTTGGGGCTTACGCCGCCTGCGTCCAGAATGGAGTAGTGCACCCGGGCGTCGCGGGGCATATGCTCCCGCAGGAACTGCACGCCCACATTCATCAGCTCTACCGCGTCCAGCGCGCTGCGGCCCCGCTCCGGCGCGGTGGATGCCTGGGACGCCAGCCCGTGGAACGTGTAGATCATCTGGATGCAGGAGTTGGTGGAGCCGGTAGTCACCTCGCTGCTGTCGCCGGGGTGCCACGTCAGCGCCGCGTCCAGCCCGTACCACAGACCCTCCCGAGCCATATAGGCCTTGGACGCCACGCCCTCCTCGCCGGGGCAGCCGTATAGGATGACGGTGCCGCTTTTTCCGGTCTGGGTCAGATAGTGCTTCAGGCCGATGGCGGCGGCCATGGCCCCCGCGCCCAGCAGATTGTGGCCGCAGCCGTGGCCGCTGCCGCCCTTCACCAGCTCGTGGTACGCGGTGCTGCCCGCCGCCTGCGAAAGGCCGGACAGCGCATCGTACTCCGCCAGCAGGCCAATGACCGGCCCACCGCTGCCGAAGGAGGCGGAGAAGGCGGTGGGGATGCCGCATATGCCTTCCTCCACCTGAAAGCCCTCAGCCTTCAGCACCTTGACGAACAGGGCGGCGGACTTTACCTCCTGCATGGACAGCTCGGCATAGTCCCAGATGGCGTCCGCCACCTCTGCCACCAGTTCCTTCTTCTCGTCAATGGCGGCCAGCGCCGCCTTTTTTGCATCGTTCATTGTCTGCTCCTTTTTCACAGCACCTTCTTCAGGAAATCCTGAAGGCGAGGGCTCTGGGGGTGATCGAAAACATCGGCGGGGGTGCCCTGCTCGGCGATCTTGCCGGCGTCCATGAACAGCACGCGGCTGCCCACCTCTTTGGCAAAATTCATCTCGTGGGTGACCACCACCATGGTCATGCCGGACTGGGCCAGCTCCTGCATGACCTCCAGCACCTCGCCCACCATCTCCGGGTCCAGGGCGCTGGTGGGCTCGTCGAACAGCATGACCTCCGGCTCCATGGCCAGGGCCCGGACGATGGCCACACGCTGCTTCTGTCCGCCGGACAGCTGGGCGGGGTAATCGTTGGCTCTGTCCGCCAGGCCCACGCGCTGGAGCAGCGCCATGGCCTTCTGCTCGGCCTCCGACTTGGGGACTTTTTTGATCTTGATGGGCGCCATGATCAGGTTATCCAGCACGGTTTTGTTGGGGAACAGATTGAAGTGCTGGAACACCATGCCCATCTTCTGCCGGTGCAGGGGGAGATCCACCTTCTTGCCGGTGATGTCCACCCCGTCGAAGATGATGGAGCCGGAGGTGGGCGTTTCCAGCAGGTTCAGGCTCCGCAGGAATGTGCTCTTGCCGCCGCCGGAGGGCCCGATCACCGCGATGACGTCGCCCTTGTACACGTCCACCGTGACGCCGTCCAGCGCCTTGACGTCGCCGCCGTTGTAGTATTTCTTCAGGTCCTTGACCTGGATAAGCGTCTGTGCCATCAGATATGCACCTCCCGCTGCTGCTTCCGCTTGCGCCCATAGCCGTTGTTCCGGTCGGCCTTCTTCATTTTTCTTTCAAAGTGGCCGAACACCTTGCTGAGCACGAACGTCATAATGAAGTAGATGACGCCCACGATCACCAGCGGCTCGATGGGCAGGTATGTGGCACCCTTGACCACCAGGTACTGGGTCATCAGGTCGCCGATGAAGAACGTGGAGCCCAGGGACGTGTCCTTGATGATCATGATAAACTCGTTGCCCAGGGCGGGCAGGATGTTCTTCACTGCCTGGGGCACCACCACGAACCACATGGCCTTGCTCTCGCTGAAGCCAAGGCTCAGCGCTGCCTCCTTCTGCCCCGGATCTACCGCCTGGATGCCGGAACGGATGACCTCGGACACGTAGGCCGCGCTGTTGCAGATCAGGGCGATGGCGATGCAGAGGAACTTCTGCTTGTTCAACGCCGGGATCAGCATGGGCAGGCCGAAATAGAAAAAATACAGCTGCAGCAGCATGGGCGTGCCGCGGATGATCTCGATGTAGATGGTGGACAGCCACCGCAGCGGCGGTATTTTGGACATCTTCATCAGCGCCAGTACCGACGCGAACACCGCGCCGAAGGCCACGGTGATGGCGGCCAGCGCCAGCGTGTACGACACGCCGTCGATGAGGAATTTGTCCCAGTATTTCAGGAACAGCGCGGCCAGCTTTTCAAAGTCAATGAATTTCATGGTGATTTCCTTTTACTGTGTATACGACGGCGGGTACGGCTTTCGTACCCGCCGCCGCGGTGTATATCCGTGTCAGTTCAGTGTCAGCTCCTGTGCGTTCTCGCTCTTGCCCAGCTCTACGGCGTCCTTGTACCAGCCGTCGTAGAGGTTGGCCTCCTTGGCCTGTGCCAGAATGGCGTTCACCGCGTCCAGCAGCTCCGTCTCACCCTTCTGCATCATGATAACGTTGGCGGAATACTCGGCCTTCACGTCGAATTCCCAGGTGCAGATGACCAGATCGGGGTTGGCGTCCACGATCATCTCCGCGTTGCCGTAGGCCACGGCCAGCGCCTCGATGTTGCCGCTCTTGAGCTCCATGACGCCCACGGTGATGTCGCCGATGGAGATGGGATTGGCACCCGTCAGCTGCTCAGTCACCAGCTGCATCTGCAGGGAGGCGTTCTGTGCGCCCACGTCCTGACCGGCCAGATCCTCGGGGGAGGTGTACTTATCCGCGTTCTCCTTTTTGATGAGCAGGGCCTGTCTCGTCTCGTTTTCACCGGCGTAGTAGTAATCGCTGAGCTCATAGTTCTGGGCTCTGTCCTCCGTCCAGGAGTAGCCGGAGATGCTCATGGGGACGGAGCCGGTGTACACGGCGGTCTGGCTTGCGTCGAAGCCCATAGGCTCGATGACCAGCTCCACGCCCAGATTCTCGGCGATGTACTTGGCCAGCGTGATGTCAAAGCCCACATACTGGTCCTGACCGGTTTTGGAGGAGTCCACGAACTCCATGGGGGAGAAGTCGGGGCTGAGGGCCACGGTCAGCACGCCATCGGCCTTGATCTTTTCCAGCGCGTTGGCCGGCTCGGTCACGGTGTCGTCATCGGTCTTGTCGTCGGTCTTCGTATCAGCCTTGCTGCCGCAGGCTACCAGAGAAAGCGCCATCATCAGCGCCAGAAGCAAAGAAACAAACTTTTTCATGGTCGTATATCCTTCCGTATATGGTGAATATTTATTCATGTATAAAATGTATGTGGTCGGGAGAGTTTATGCCGCGCGGTGCAGGCGGTGCGCCTGTCGTCGTCGCGGCAGTGCCATCGTGCCAACCCCTTTGATGTGGTGATTTTTCATGGGTCGTACCGCCTTTCCAGTGTGCGTTTTCCGGGGATGGGCTTGCCGCCGTCCGGTGCATCTCTCTCGTTGATGTTGCATAATTTACCACCACAGTCCGGGAATGTCAAGGCAAAATTGAATATTTATTCGCAGAATATGTGATTTTGGTGAATATACTTACAGCATCGGCTGAAGCGGCGGGTCATTTGCATCAAAATGACGGGATCCGCCAGCAAAAAAAGAGCACCGCCTTTAGGCCGCCTGGCATAAGAAAACATACGCCGCAAAAGGCG
>UMGV01029326.1_pt1 | contig 14874 bp, 14 predicted proteins | sample 1965361 | NCBI WGS metagenome assembly UMGV01 (sample SAMEA4836081, study PRJEB28245) | human gut metagenome | biome: gut microbiome; material: fecal sample | place: Denmark | collected 2008
CCTTATAAACACACAGAACGAATGAAAAAGATTATTATCATGGCACTGATGGCTGTCGCCATCCTGCCCACCTACGCAGAAAGTACCGTTACAACCATTAAAGCTGACGGCCTCACTAACAGTGAGAAGAAAGAGAAAAAAGAGAAAAACGACACCGTCCGTATCCGTTACATCCACCGGCTCACGGAGGACGACGCACGTATTTTCGAGCGCAATCTTCAGAAGACAGTCATCTACGTCAATGACCAAGTGACTACACACCTCATCATGCCGGAGAACATCAAGCTCGTGGACATCTCCACTGACAAGCTCGTCGGCAACCAGTGTGCCGACAACATCGTCCGTCTGAAGCCCAAGTCCACGCTGATGGACAACGAACTGGCAGGAACAGTAACGGTCATCGGTGAGCGCCATATCGCCCAGTTCACCGTCTACTACACGAAAGCTCCGAAGCGTGCCCACTCCGTCTATACCGTCGGACAGGAGGACATCCGCGACTACACCAATCCGGAGGTGAGCATGACGCAGGGTGATATGTCGCGTCTCTGCTGGTCCATCTTCATGAGCCGTCGCAAGTGCTTCCGTGTGCACGGCAAACAGTATGGCATCCGTGCGCAGGTGAACAACATCTACACCGTCGGCGATTACTTCTTCATCGACTTCTCGTTGGAGAACAGGAGTAATATCAAGTACGACATTGCCGAGATCCGTCTGAAACTGATGGACAAGAAGGAACTGAAAGCGACGAACTCACAGACCATCGAGCTCACGCCCGTCTACATGGTCAACCATGCCGACCACTTCACGAAGTCCTACCGCAATGTCATCGTACTGAAGAAGCTCACGTTCCCCGAAGAGAAGAAGCTGCGCCTTGAAATCACAGAGGACCAGATCAGCGGCCGTGTCAGCTACCTCGACATCAACTACCGTGATATCCTCAATGCCGACTCCTTCTCGCCGGATCTGCTGATAAACCTACACTAAAGGAAGCTGCCTCTCCAAGCCTGCCCGAAAGGGGGAGAATGTCTGCATACCTATATATAATGGTATAACAAGATTGTAAAGATAGTTCAAACGTAGACATTATTATGAGTGGCTTTGTAAGTAATTGTAATTCAATGAGTTTGCAAAACATGCCAGACGGCATTGCAAAATGGCCTTTTTCAGCCGACAAAAAAGGCCGTTTCACGAGCCAAAAGGGACCGTTTTGTAAGCTCATTCGATACCTTTAACTTTTGTGTCAATAAAATTCATAATTGTAGCATAATAATAACAGAAACCTTAGTAGGCCAACACTATGGAAGAAACCCGTGAACAACAACAGATGTACAGCATGTTCCGCTCATGCATCTATCTGATACTGATCATAGAGATTGTGATGAATCTGCCCATCACCTCCGACAACCGCATGGTCGCCTTCGTCCTTGAGCTCTTCCACCGCTTCAAGGTCTTCGACTCCGTGGCTGTCTGCAAGGTGATGGAACTCATCTGTATCACCATTACCTGCATCGGAACGAGAGCACGCAAGAGTTTGAAATGGAATCTCAAGACGATGGTGCTCTATCCCGTCCTTGCCGGTGCTACCATGATCGTCATGTGCTTCATCTTCTATGATATGCCACTCAACGGCTTCTTTGCCGGTTATTCCCTCAACCGCTGCCTCTATGTCCTCTGCTCCGTCACCGGTACGATGCTCATCCACCAGGGCTTTGATGCCATTGCCAAATATTTGGGCATGAAGATTGGCGATGACAAATGGAACTTCGAAAACGAGAGCTTCGAGCAGAGCCGGAACAAGGAAGAGAACGAGTACAGTGTCAATATCCCTATGGTCTATTACTATAAGAAGCGTCTGAACCAGGGCTGGATCAACATCATCAATCCCTTCCGTGCTACCATCGTCTTGGGAACGCCCGGCTCCGGTAAGTCTTTCGGCATCATCGACCCGTTTATCCGCCAGCACAGTGCCAAAGGTTTTGCCATGATGGTCTATGACTATAAGTTCCCGGCACTGGCACGAAACCTCTTCTACCAGTACTGCAAAAACCGCAAGCAGGGCAAGCTGCCCCCGAACTGCGGCTTCCGCATCGTCAACTTCACCGATGTGGAGTACTCCAATCGTGTGAACCCCATCCAGAGGAAGTACATTCCCGACTTGGCGGCAGCCTCCGAGACAGCCGCCACACTGCTTGCCTCTCTGAACAAAGGCGGTGGCGATAAGAAAGGCGGAAGCGAGGCCTTCTTCCAGAACTCCGCCGAGAACTTCCTTGCAGCCATCATCTACTTCTTTGTCAACTTCCATCCCACCGGCTATAAAGACGGCAAGAAACTGAACCGCTATGTGCTGTGGAATAACCGGAAGCTTCGCCTTGTCATACGCAGTTGGAGAGACTATAAGGCTTTGGATGAGCATGGAAACGTGGTATTGGACTTCATCGACTGCAACAGCAACAATGTCTCCACCGACAGTGACGACATGTTTGTCGACTTGAACGGCTTCACCTATCTCAACGGCAATAAGCAGGAGATACGCATCGACCGTTGTTGGTATGAGGACGAGAACGGCAACGAAGTGGAGCCCGACACCATCACGGGCGAGTACTCCGATATGCCCCATGTGCTCAGCTTCTTAGGTCGCAGCTATAGTGAAGTGTTTGACATTCTCATGCAAGATTCAAAGATTATGTCCCTCATGGCACCGTTCCAAAGTGCCTACAAGAACAAGGCCAATGACCAGTTGGAAGGTATGGTGGGTACGCTCCGTGTCAATGCCGCCCGTCTTGTTTCCCCTGAGGCCTACTGGGTGTTCACCGGCGACGACTTCGACCTGAAGATCTCCGACAAGTCCAACCCCAGCTACCTTGTCATCGCCAACGACCCGGAGAAGGAACAGGTCATCGGCTCTCTAAATGCCCTCATCCTCAACCGTCTGGTCACCCGTATCAACAGCAAGGGCAACCTGCCCGTAAGTATCATCGTCGACGAGCTGCCCACGCTCTATTTCCACAAGATAGACCGACTTATCGGTACTGCACGAAGCAACAAGGTCGCTGTCACCCTCGGCTTCCAGGAACTGCCCCAGTTGGAGGCCGACTACGGCAAGAACGGCATGCAGAAGATTATCACCACTTGCGGCAACATCTTCATGGGTGCTGCCCGTAACAAGGAGACCTTGGAGTGGGCACAGAACGATGTCTTCGGCAAGGCCAAACAGACCTCAAAGTCCATCACCATCAACGACTCAAAGGTCAGTACGTCCATCAGTGAGAAGATGGACAACCTAGTCCCTGCCGCGAAAATCGCCGACATGGCCACCGGCTGGCTCGCCGGACAGGCTGCCCGTGACTTCACCCCCACGGAACGCAGCTCCTTCAGTGGTATCAACCTTGAGGAAAGCCCGGAGTTCAGGACCACCAAGTATTTTTGTAAGACCAACTTCAATATGGGGAAGATCAAGCAGGAGGAAGCCGCCTATGTCGACCTTCCGAAGATCTACGCCTTCAAGGATGATCGACAGAAAGAAATCATGCTCAACCGTAACTTTGCCCGGGTGAACCGTGAGATTGATGAGATGATAAAGAGCCTGCTCAACTCACAGTAAGTTATCGCAAGTAATTAAGCATCAATAGGGATATTCTCTAAATCCGTAGGGAATATCCCATTGTTTTTTGCCAAATTATCTTTACCTTTGTACCATACATCAACAACGTATCTTATGAACAAAATCATTACGCTTATCATGTGTGTGGCGTTCTCCGCCACGGTGTCAGGACAGACTGTTAAAGTTGAAGACCGTATTAAGACACTCGAAGGAGATGTAAAGACCCTGAAGGGTCAAATTGAAACGCAGAATGGTCAGATAGCCTCAATGCTGTCTCGTCTTAACGAGCTTGCAGACCGGAATGCAGAGTACAAAAAACAGTTGGACATCCGTCAGATCCTTTCCGTAACAGTGGATAGTGTCAAGTATGGAGTTGCTTCTGCTGAGGGAAATGCCAAGACTGGCAATGTCGTCGTCACTTTGATGGCCCTTAATACAGGAGAGGATGCTTACCCAAAGATTCTTCATGGTGCATCCTTTAATGATTATGACGGTAACATCTATCAATGCCCGGAGGATTCTGTGTCAGTGGGTGGACTTAGCAACTATGAAGTTCTCCGTAAAAATATCAATACAAAGATAATTCTAAAGTTCACGAGTGTATCGGCAAACGCTCGTATTTCAAATCTCTCATTCTATGGAGGTGGCGGAACAACGCTCTTTAGCCTTCGTGACATTAAAATCGATTGGAAGTAAAAAACACAGCCGGTACCGTCAGCATGGAGGCTGATGGTAGCGGTCTTTTTGTGTCTTTACAAGAGGGAGACGGCTTTACTCAAACAGCTGACTGATTATCTTTGCAATCTTCTCCAGTCCTGCTTTGTCAATGTCATCGAATGCACTATATCCCTTGCTGTCAACGTCAATGACGGCAACAACATCATCACCCTTGAACACCGGCACTACTATCTCTGACCGAGACTTCGATGAACAGGCGATGTGCCCTGGAAACTGGAGAACATTAGGAAATACAATAGTCTGCTTCTCTTCCCAAGCCTTGCCGCATACACCACGTCCTTTCTTAATAGTATAGCAAGCCACATCGCCTTGAAACGGACCTAATTCAAGCTCATCTCCATTGACAATGTAAAATCCGCACCAAAAATAATGGAGGAATGACGAGTGAAGGAGTGCTGAAACATTAGCCAATGCCCCGACATGATTGTCAACGCCCTCAATCAGAGATTCAACTTCAGGGATAAGCTGTTCATAGGTTTTAGCTATTTCCATCTTGAGCACCTGTTTCTTTGAGAGTTTCTCTTCTTGTATCTTACGTTGGCAATCCTTGCAGATATGCCGACCGCGACCTATGCCACTGAACTTTTCATTTGCTCTGAACCTCCCACAAATCTTGCAGTACCATCCCTTTTTACTTGCTATCTTCACCATATAGTTCTTAGTCAGTTAGTTGTGGATACTTTTCAAGCAGCTTGTTCATCAGCATATCAAGATTGTCGCTTAAATCATGTGTGTAGTCAATAGGCACAAACACCTCATGCGTCGGCATCTTCACACCCAACATGTTCAACACCTCGTGATATATGACTGGAAAATGAATGTCTCCGAAGGCAAATGCGAACTTGCCTCCGCGAGCTGTGTAGTCGCTTATTTCTTGCTTGAATGTATTCTTGTCCATTTTGTTCCCTTTTTGTGACTACAAAAGTACAATAGAATCTTGAAACTACCGCTAACGTTGACATAAATTACGTTTATCAACAAAAAACATATTTCCTGCTACTTTTCTTTAAATGTTCCTAATCAATCAAATATAGGTAAAATGACAAAAAAAAGTCAACGAAGTAATTTTCGATTAATAAACTTTGCCTATCTCATTTATTTAAGTTACCTTTGCAGAGGCTGAATTGCTATCTCATCCTCGTTAGAGGAGGTTTGGACGGAGTCTATCAACGGCTTACTACCGACGCATTGACCAACGGATTAGTTTTACAACTATTTCTGTCGATCATCGATACGGAAGATTGCTATTAGACTTCTACGTAGTAATATCAGCCTGACACGATAAAACGTTTGACGTTTGCTTGTGCCAAGTCCTATGTTCTGAAATTTAGAATAGGAATTCGCCGATATGGAAATTAATTCCATAAACCCGGATGAGCAACATCAACTGGTCGGCTTGTCTGCTTGCACTGGGCCTATCCCCAATGCCAACTCCAATGATTCAATCTCTTCAAATGGAGGAGATGAAACAGAGGGGTGTCCACCAACTATGCCCCAGCCGCTCGAACCAGAAAGTAAGGATAAAAAGATTCTATGGTATGTTCTGCGTGCTGCATATGGCACCGAAAAGCAAGCGTATGACTATATCATTGAAAATTCTGATCCTAAGGATGTTAAACTATTTTGGCCCAAACGGTTTGTCAGACAAACTATAAATGGTCGTGTTATAGATAAAGAAGAAATTCTAATACCCAATATACTTTTTGTCAAGGCGAGTAAGAAACTGTTGGATGAATTCGTTTTTGACAACATCCATTTGCCCTATCTTAGATATTATTATCACCAATATCATAAGGATGATGTGCTTGTGCATGAGCCCCTGTTTGTTCCAGCCAAACAAATGACGAGTTTTATGCAAATCTATGACTCAAATGTAGAAGGCAAATATATAGCAGGAGATATTATCTCAAAGTTTGCGAAGGGTCAACTTGTACGTGTTATAGATGGTCCGTTCAAAGGTGTCGTCGGTCGTGTCGCTCGGTTTAAGGGACAACAGAGAGTAGGCGTTTGCGTGGATCACTTTATGACAGCCGTTACTACTTGGATAAAAAATAAGTATCTTGAGGTGTTAGAAGATGAAGAATTGCACGACGAGTAACGAGTAATGTATAACAGTGTTTTTACAACTGTGAGGTTACACAATAAAGAACTCACGATATGAACTACACATACAAGGGTAAGGATTATCCGAAAAACATAAAGCTTCATCATCCTGAAGTGGAGACCATTCTGTTGAAGGATCCATTGGATATAACACTTAGGGAAATGAATCACCTTTATGATCTTCCTCTAGAAAGCTTCACAGAGGACGAAAATAATCTAATTCTCCGTGAACTGGGCAGACAACAAGGTAAGACCCTAGATGAGTTAGCGGTAGACAAGATTGTCAACCCTTTTATTATCCGAAACACACTTGTATGCTTGACCACATCCTACGACTTCAATTCATTTGATGTGGTGTTGGAAATACTGCGTCAGACGGAGGATATAATCAACTTCAATTTGCCGGATTATGATGGCTTTACATATATTCTCCCGATGTTGTCCTTGATGTTCGAGTATAAACCTCAGTATCTTGAGAAGTTCATGTTGGAGGGTGGCATTACCGTTCGTGGTAAGCGAATCGTGGCTGAGCAACTGTCACGTATGGCTTCTGATCTTAATGTTGGCAATGAAGATTATAAGATAAAGATCCGCGAGCAACTTGTGTTAATATTTGGCAATGTCATGAAAGCCTACATCTCTGATTATCCCGTGAGCAGACTATGTGATAGACAACTCGTTAGCCATGTGGTAAAGGCTATAGTCAATGCAGGACTTGGAGAATTGTCCGAACAAGTGAAAACAGTATACGAAAAGGATATGATTGACAAGAATATCTGTGGAGACTTGGACGTAAATCTCTCTATTATACAGGACAACACTCCCGCTGACATGAATTATGTAGAGACTCAACCCTATCCCCTCATGTTCCTGCCACTACATTATCTGTGGCCAAACGATGATACCAAGGATTTTGAGTAGGCAATACTAAAAATTTATTAGTTATGGATATTATTATGAATGATATCCTCCAAAATACAAACAATTTGGAGCATGCTGGAAATGTTTTTTGAGATAAACACAAAAATACAACCTTTGATAGAGGACGTGGGGCGCATTGTGCCTGGCACGTTTCTCAAGAAAACCGAATATAAGCGATGGCTTGTTGAGCATAAACTGGATGATTTGTGGTCACAGATATTAAAGCAAGTTAAGTCCAAACGAAATTTCATTGCTTTGGGCTTTGATCATGATGCTGCAGATTCTAAGGATTCCTTAGACTATCTTCTCAACATCTTCTATGAACAGAAAAAAGACAAGTTACCAAGTTTCCTTTTTGATTTACTGTCATTCTATGCCTACCAAGAAACAGTAAATATTGATGTTACCGATTTAAAGAAGGACCTTCTAGCTGCTGGATATTCAGAAAAAGAAGTGTTAGTTTTGGACGGTATAACTATTCCCTCAAAAATTGAAGAAAAAATAGAAGAAGAACAAACAGAAGAGCAAAAAGTCCGCTATCTCGAGAAGATCTACTTGGCTCAACACGAAGATAACTCTCGTGAGGCAATTGATGCTTATATGGAGTGGCATAGTGCCGCTTTACTCTATTTGAGCAATTATTATACGGAGACAAATCCTGACTTTTCTGAATTCAAACACATTGACAATTCTGGAAATGGTTATGCTCTTCGACATAATTATAAGTCACTTTACTCTATATACAACCTACTTATGAATGGCGTTACAAAACAGTCAATATCAAAAACAACAAAAAGTAATAAGAAAACTCCTTTAGTTTTTATTAGCCATTCCAGTAAAGACAAAAGTTTTGTAGATGCTCTTGTCAATTTATTAGATGACATGGGGTTTACCAAGGAAACGTTGTTTTGTAGCTCTGTGCGTGAATATGGCATTCCACTGAGTGATGATATTTTCGAGACTATTCGCGGATTATTCTTGGAACATGATCTATATGTTATTTTTGTACATTCACCCCGCTTCTATAGCAGCGCAGTATCACTTAACGAGATGGGTGCAGCTTGGGTTCTAAAGAGTGATTTCTGCTCATTCCTCACCAATGACATGGAATATGACAAAATGAAGGGGGTTGTCAACAATGCTAAAATATCTATCAAAGTTGATGCGGATGATGCCAAGGGCTTGTTGAACGATCTCTACAAACGGCTTGTAGCAATTTTTTCACTTCATGAAATGGATATGAATAAATGGGAGCGCAAGCGTGATCAATTCCTTCAGGTGGTAAGGAATTTGAAATATGAGAATGTCGAGAATTTAGTTGAGGAAAATAGTGTAGATATGGAGTACAAAAAACTTCAGATCGCAAAAATGAAGGCTGAGGCTGAAGATCGCAAGAAAGCTGTCATTCGCGGCAACATCGTAAAAGGCTACAAAGGAGCTGCAAGCAACTTGATGATATTCAATGCTGGTAAGGTAACCGCACGAAACGTACGTGTAAAGTGGCTGAACGAAAGTGATGGGGTTATTATAACAAGTGACTTCTCAGAAATAGGTGAGTTGACCCCTCAAAACTCACGTAGCTATGCACTACATCTCACCACAGGCCATCCCAAAACTATGAATCTCTGTTATTTCTGGGATGACGATTATGCCAACAATAATCAGGTTCTAGAATCTTTACAACTGTAAGTTATGATGAAGGACTATACTAGAAGTATCCAATTGCGCTGTGTAGTTTGCGGTAGCAACAGTGATTTCGAATGCAATGAAGATCAATCCTATATTAGATGTAGGAAGTGTAACCGTGAATATATGGGAGGATATAACGAACTTGTTGAATTAAATAAAGCTTATATACAAGATGAGATTTCTGTAATGAAGGATGATGTAAAGAAGGATGTTGAAAAGCGACTTCGCAACTCATTAAGGAAATCTTTGAAAGGCAATAAATATATAAAATTCGAATGATGGATTTCACTATCTAAGAGAATATTCCTAAATTAAATACATATAATACGATTACCCACATGCAAGTAGCAATTGTTACATGGTGTACATATACAAATTTTGGAACATACCTTCAAGCGTATGCTTTGCAAAATTACATTTCAAGTCTCGGTTATGAAGTGAAGATACTTGATGATTCTTCAATAATACCATTATCCAAGACGTTAAAGTATAGATTTTTGCATCCTATAAAAAATAAGATTAAATCCTTGTTAAAGCCATCTTTTAGAAAATTGAACCAGCAAGATATTCGGTCAAAAGGGTTATACAAAAGTTTTAGAGACGACTATCTTGTCCTTGATAAATACATTCATCCTCTGCAAGATCTTGATAAGAAGTATGATATTTATGTATGTGGAAGTGACCAAATCTGGAGTCCAATAGGATTTGATACTGATGAAAATAAGGATTTCTACTTTGCCTCATTTTCTAAACACAGGAAAATAGCTTATGCGCCAAGCATTGGAGTATCTAAAATACCCGAAAAATATACGAATCATTACAAGCAATTACTAAGTAGCTTCTCATCCTTATCATCAAGGGAGAATAACGGAGTAAACGAATTAGCTCACATAACCAATAAAAGTGTAGAGCATGTTGTCGATCCAACCCTGCTACTATCCAAAGAGCAATGGGCAGACTTGTTTGCTAATGATGTAAGTAACGGATTAACCAAAGAACGCTATGTACTCCTTTATCTTCTTACTTATAATTTAAGTTATATACAGGAAGCAATAGCTTTTGCTAAACGAAATAACTTAGAGCTTAAAGTTATCCATTCTATAGGAGTTAACATGAATGACTTAAGGACAGAGGATGCAGGGCCAATCGAATTCATGAAACTGATAAAGAATGCGTCATTCATTTTCACAGACTCCTTTCATGGAACTATTTTCTCGATAATATTTGAGAAGCAATTCATAACTTTTAAGCGTTTCAAAGACCATGACAAAAACAGCCAGAATTCAAGAGTCTATGATTTATTGAATCAGTTGAAACTTGTTGATAGGCTTAAGGGAGAAGAGAGTCATGCTCGAGAAAATTATGAAAGTATTGATTACGCTAATGTACAGACAACATTGGAATCATTTGTTCAGTCATCAAAGAACTATTTAGTTAAAGCATTGAAAGCATAATGGAAGGACTTAGATATCTCGCCAAGAACACAGGACTTTTAGCGTTGGGGCAGTTCGGAACGAAGTTATTGAGCTTCTTTCTCGTTCCGTTGTATACCTACGTCTTAACGACGGCAGAGTACGGAACATATGACTTTATGACCTCCACTATCTCTTTGTTGATACCACTAATGACTCTAAATATTTGTGATGCCGCCTTACGTTTCCCCCTAGATAAGGGTACAGACCGTCAACAGATATTTGCCATTAGTTTCCGACATTTTATCATAAGTATCATATTTGGTGCAGCTTTTATTGGATTCAACAGAATATTCAATATAATAGATCTTATTAACCAATACCCTATTTTCTTCTTCCTGCTTTTCATTGCCACTGGAATAAACGGCATTATGAATTGCTTTGCGAGAGGTATTGATTGTGTCAAAGATGTAGCGGTATCAGGGGTAATATGTTCCATCGTTATCATTGGCTTGAACCTATTGTTCCTATTGCCTATGCACATGGGACTAATAGGCTTCTTCTTAGCAAATATTATTGGCTCATTCGTTCAGTCTATTTATCTCTTTATAGCAATTAAGGGATGGAAGTACTTAATATTTACCGGTATTGATAAAAAGCTTCACCATGATATGCTGAGATTCAGTGAACCTCTAATGCTGAATAACATTTCCTGGTGGGTCAATGGCGTATCAAACAGATATGTCATTACTTGGTTATGCGGTGTAGCAGCAAATGGTATCTATGCTGTAAGTTATAAGATACCATCTATATTGGTTATGCTACAGGGCATCTTTGGTCAAGCATGGACTCTGTCGGCAGTTAAAGACTTTGATAAGGATGACAAGAATGGATTCTTTGCAAAAATGTATGCATCATACAATGTATCCATGGTTATAGCATGCTCAATACTGATAATGTCGTCACGGATAATGGCCAAGTTTCTGTATCAGGGAGAATTTTTTGTAGCTTGGAAATATGTACCTTTCCTATTGATTTCAGCGATTTTCGGTGCATTAAGTGGATATATAGGTGGCATTTTTGCAGCAGTCAAGGATACCAAAATTTTTGGTCAGACAAGTATATTGGGTGCTGTAGTGAATTTGGCCTTAACCATTGTACTCGTTTGGAAAGTCGGAGTTATCGGGGCTGCAATATCTGCTCTTGTTTCAAATTCAGTGATATGGGCAATTAGAATTCGTGTAGTAAAGAGATATATACATATGAAATTAAATCTTTTACTAGACATCATTGGATATCTATTACTCTGTGTTCAAACTATAATTTTATTCATTTGGAATGATAACATACAGTATTGGTGCGTAGAAATACTGATATTCATAGTAATCCTACTCATAAATAAAAAAATCCTCAAGGCTATTTTGGGGAAAATAACAAGTAAAATACATATATAATCATGGATAAAAAAGATATCAAGGTTTCAATTGTTGTTGCCATCTATAAATCAGAGGCGTTCTTGGACAAACTCATTAAGAGTATTACCAACCAAACTCACAAGAACATTGAAGTAATACTTGTAGACGATGGTTCTCCAGATAACAGCGGAGCTATATGTGACAAGTATGCGGGTCAAGATTCAAGAATACACGTATTGCACAAGAAGAATGGAGGTGCTTGTGATGCACGTAACAAGGGAATGGAGGTAGTAACAGGTGAATATATGTCTATTATTGACGGAGATGATTGGCTTGAGCCTGATTATATTGAGTACCTCTTAAAGATGTGTGTAGATACTAACTCTGAAATGTCAATGTGTAAGAATATCTTTACGACAAGAGATAGAGTTCAGGTGACTGATGATCGCATTGAGATCTTGACCCCAGAGGAGGCTGCTGTTCAGATAATATATCCCAAAATACCTATTGGGCCATGGGCAAAGCTTTATAAAACAAGTCTGATAAAGGATAATCATATTGACTTTAATGTGCCATGGTCTGGTGAGGGCCATTATTTCACTGCAATGGCAGCGCAATATGCCAATCATGTGGCTATGGGATATCGGAAGGTCTATGATTATAGAATGAACAATTCTGGAAGCGGATTGACCCATTACAATGTAGAGATGGGTACCAATGCACTATGGAACACAAAGAATATTGGCAAGAAACTGGTTCATCCTACCAAGCGTCTTATCAATGCCGTCAATTATCATATTTGGAGCAACTATCATTTTATTTTGTTCCTGATAACAGCTACGAATTCCAAAGACAAGTATTCGAAAGAATACCACGAATGTCTTGTGAAAACAAAGTCTATGCTGCCGGGAGTTCTTCTCCATAGCGAGATTGGTCCGAAAGGTAAAGTGAGAATGTTATTACAGTCACTTTTCCCAATCTATTTTGCTAAGCGTGAGCTTATAAAATCACAGAAAGCATTGAAGAAGGATTTAGAGAATCCTCAAGTGGATTAGTAGAAAACTATGTTATTGACAAAATGAAAAAAATAAAAGATCAACTCTTCAATTTTCTAATATCTTGTAAAAAGAAGCATGAAATTCCAATAACCCAGATTAAAGAAGATGGTAGCTTTCTAAAGGGGAAAACAGCTATGATAACAGGAGGATCTGGTGGTATAGGTTTCGCAATCGCAAAAAAGTTCATAGATTGTGGTTGTAATGTTATTATATCGGGAACCAACCCATCTAAACTTGCAAACAAGGCTCAAATTCTGGGGGGGGGCATGTAAAGATATTGCCCTCAATGTCAACGATTTAGAAACATTTGAGAGCAAGATTAAGGAAGCTTCTAATTTTTTTGGATCTATAGATATTTTGGTTTGTTGCCATGGTATTCACACCAAAAGACAGGGATTTGATTTTCTTTCAACAACTGCAATTGAGTTTGATTCTGTAATGGACGTAAATCTAAAAGGAACCTATTTCCTTTGTCAGGCGATGTCTAAGCAGATGATTGATAAAAAGTCAAAAGGCCATATTCTCATCATTTCTTCTGAAAGAGCATTAGAGCCATCATGGTCAGCTTATAGAATATCAAAAAGAGGTTTAGCGGAATTATCAGAAGGATTGGCTATGGCACTATGCAAATATGGCATTACTGTTAATGCAATAGGTCCTGGATCATCGGCAACTACTATGGTTGACCCATTGATAGAAGGCAGTATCTATACATGTGATAATCCATTGGGAAGGTACGTTATGCCGGAAGAGATAGCAGAAGTTGCAAAATATCTTGTGAGCGAAGAAGGGACAGTTCTTAACGGAAAAACTATATATATGTCAGGAGGAAATGGTATTATAACAAAAATGTGATGTGCAATAATGGGAAGCATTAAGGATAAAATAAAAGGATTGATTTTTACTTATGAGCGAGCTCATAAGTGGCAAAAAGAGATTCCTATAATTCAGATTAAGGAAGACAACCAGCTTCTTGATGGAAAGACAGCTTTGATAACTGGAGGATCTGGTGGTATAGGTTTCGCAATAGCAGAAAAGTTCATAGCTTGTGGATGTAATGTAATTCTCGCAGGAACAAATTCTGCTAAACTTAGCCAAAAGTGTGAGAAATTAGGAGATAAATGTAAGTCTATAGTCATTAATGTATCAGATGTAACATCGTTTGATGAGAAAATTCGTCAAGTATCTAACTATTTCGGTACAATAGACATTCTTGTTTGCAGCCATGGCATCCATACTAAGAGGGACAATTTCGACTTTCTCACTGTAACTAAAGAAGAATATGATTCCGTTATGAACATTAATCTTAAAGGAAGCTATTTCTTATGTCAGTCAATGGCTAAGTATATGATATCTAATAATATTCATGGTCATATACTCATAATTTCATCTCAAAGTGCTCTAGAACCATCTTGGTCTCCCTACAGATTATCTAAACGAGGTATTGAGGGAATTATTGAAGGAATAGCTCAAAGGCTTATCGAACATAAGATTATAGTCAATGGTTTGGACCCAGGGCCTACCGCTACAACAATGCAAGATGATTTAATAGAGGGAAGCATTTATACTGCTGATAATCCCATAGGAAGATATACAATGCCCGAAGAAGTTGCAGAATATGCAAAGATGTTAGTTAGCGACTTAGGTAATACTATCATTGGGCAGACTTTGTATATGTCGGGTGGACGAGGTATAATTGATAAAAGGTAAACGCCCAGTTAGAAAACGAAGATAAATATTCATTACTAATGTCTATTTCTGCATTAATACTTAAGTCTGTCAATAAGTTAGCCACTGTCCTCCACCTGCCAAAGGATAAGTTGCGCCGAGGTCTGTGTTCTGTGTTATCAAAGCGGGTCGAGATGAGTGTATGCCCCGTCTGTCTGAACGATAAGACAGATATAGATTTAGGACCGCTGTTAACCGCCACCCCCCCC
>UMGV01086825.1_pt1 | contig 14762 bp, 10 predicted proteins | sample 1965361 | NCBI WGS metagenome assembly UMGV01 (sample SAMEA4836081, study PRJEB28245) | human gut metagenome | biome: gut microbiome; material: fecal sample | place: Denmark | collected 2008
CTGCTGACAAGGCATCTGATCGAGATGGTGCAGGATGCCGCTATCAATACAAACCATGCACAACTCATCTTCACCACGCACGATACCGGACTTCTCGACCTGACGTTGCTGCGGCGCGATCAGATCTGGTTTGCAGAGAAGAACGAAAAGACCATGCAGACCGATATTTATGCCCTGACCGAGTTTTCTCCCCGGAAAGGTGAGAACATCGCCAAAGGCTATTTACAAGGTCGGTATGGGGCGATTCCTCACATGAAGAAAGAATTATTAAGGAGCGTATAAATATGGCTTACCTGAAGCTGATGTTCGACGAGCGGGAAATCGCCCATCTGAGCGAAGATGGACAGTATCTCTGCGCCAATGAGGGCGTGCTACAGTACGACCTGCCTTTGAACCTCTTTATTGGAAACAGCCGCAAGGTGCCGCTGATCGATGTAGTCGTCTGGGCAAAGAAACGCATTTTTCCCCGGAATCGGATGGACTGCAAAGAGATTCTGGAGATGATGGGCCTGCCTAATTACAACGCATGGGAAATTGTAAAGCGCACCAATGCCTGCCTGATGGAAGATCCTTTCTGGCTGCGCTTCAGCGAAGATGAGACTTTTGAGGATACAACCCGCGGCAGGGCAAGAAGGATTATGGCTGAATATCAGAAGTCGGCTGATACCAACTAATATCATTTGTATTAGTTCCATGGCAAAGCCTACTGGCCGTACATACTTGTCCTTCTTGGGCATCCGGCTTTTTTCAGAGCAGAATCCCTTAATCACCCTGCTTTTCCCTTAAAATGCGGCCAATTTTAAGGGAAAGCACATTGAGTAAGGGCTGAATCAGCTTTACTTGCTTGACTTTTTGGTTGGTTGCCAGTATATTGATATTAGTTGATATCAATTTATATCAGTCGTGAGGTGATCGGAATGGATGGGGCAAAATTCGCAAAAATGCTTTCTGACAAGCATCTGTTTGAGTTGGATCGGATGGAGTATAAGTATTCCGTTTCCAGTGTCAATGAATTTACAGAGCTACTCCGTCAGAACTTCGCTCAGTCTTTGCCGTTAGTCGATTTTTCCAGTGATGAACTGTTCTATCTGCCCAATCTGGCTCGGATTTCCACCAACGGCATGAAGCAGCTTCTTTCTGCTCCTGCAAGCAATCAGTCCTTTGGGTTGCAGGCCATGACTGAGGAGATCCATGCAACCTTCCAGATTGAAAGCATTCATTCCTCACGCAACAGCATCCGGCATATCCTGAATGGCTATGCCCCGCGCAATGAAGAAGAATCCCGAATCTATGGCATGAAGCGTGGTTTGGACTTCATTGCCGACCGCCAGAATACGATCACAGAAGAAAATTTGCATCAGCTGTACCAAATCAGCACCGGCGACTATCTGCCGGATGAAGACCGTCTGTTGCCGGACCATTTCTACCGCCACGATGTTGTCTATGTTGTAGACGGCGAAGAAAGCCGGGAGGGACTTCCGGCGCAACAGCTCCCGGATGCCATGAAACGACTGGTCGATTTCGCCAATGCTAAAGACGGCATCAACGAACTGCACAAGGCGGCGATCCTGCACTTTGCCTTTGCATACTATCACCCCTATTTTGATGGCAATGGCCGCACCGCACGGCTGCTCCACCTTTGGTATCTTGTCCAGCAGGGTTATCCTGCGGCACTGTTTACGCCGTTTTCCCGGCATATTGCTGAGAGCAAGGCAGCTTACTACAAGGCCTATGACCGTGTCGAAAAGAATGCTCTCATCTCCGGCTACACGGACGTGACACCGTTCCTGTCCTACTTCTGCAACGAAGTCTATAACCGTCTGCAAGTGGATGCGGCACCGCCGCAGGCTGATCTTCAGGTATACCAGACCGCTCTTGCAGAAGGAAAGATCACCGAGAAAGAACGCTTGCTCTGGGAGTATGTTCTGTCTGCCTACGGAACAGAGGAGTTCACTACCAAGCAGCTGGAGAAGGACTTCCGCAATGCCGCCTATGCCACGATCCGGACGTTCGTAATGAAGTTCCACGAGATGGAGCTTTTGGTAGCAAGAAAAACTGGGAATCGGGTGTTTTATAAAGTCAAGTAAGAAAAAGCCAAGTTTTTACGCGTCAGTAGCACGTCAAATTCTTGGCTTTTGTCTTATCATCGCTATTTTCAAGAGCTTGTTGTCAGCCGAGGTTCAAACTTCTCAAACTAAATCTCAAACTAAATCTCAAACTTCTCAAACTAAACTCCATACAGCATACCGCCTGCTTCCAGTAGGTTTTACCAGACCTTCTTTTTTCATTTTTTGGAGGATATTAGATAACTTTCTGGATTTTTGTTCTGTGCTCAAATGTCCTGGCAATGCACCCACATCCAAAACTTCCAATAATTCGTGCTGTGTGGTGGGGGCATTTTTCAAAGCCTCCAAGATTAATTGTCTACAGATATTTTCATCCAACCCTTTGTTATGAACATATTCCGCCTTTTTCCCAACCATACTTGCAACTTTAAAGGACACATATATATTGGGATATCTTCCCTCAACAAGTCCTCTCTTTTTTAATCGTACGGCTTGTTCTTTTGTGATTTGAACGTGCTTTTGAATTTTATCCAGTAAAAAAACTGTTTCCAAATCAAGGCTTTCATTGTTCTTGTATAAAAGTTGTGTGTATTTTTCATCCAATATTTTGCCGTAAACAGTAACAGCAACTTGATTCACATTGGATAAATTATAATCCGGCAATGGGAAAAATTTTTCTTTTTGAATTCGATACACCTTTTTTATGCCACTAGTAGCAGTATCAATCATATGAAACTTAACCATTGCATCAGCTAAAAGTTGGTTACGATAAAAAGGTGGATTGTATGTTGGCTGTAGCACAGCTTCAACTGTTTGTGGAAGAAATGATCCAGGATTTGTAATCACAATGCTGTCTTCACATTCATTCACATAAATTCGCTCGCCTGATTGATAATAGGAATGTGCAATACAATTGTTTAAAAGTTCTCGAAGCATCCATGTATCATACTGTTCCGTTTCCATCGGGAACAAACTTTGTTGATTTGGCATATATCTATACGTCAAATTTCTAATTCTAGAAAAGACTCTGTCTGTAACTGTAATAAATGGAATTCCGAACAGTTCATAATCTTTTATATCTCCATTTGCAGCTATTAACCGCCACATCATATGCGGGGCTCGTTCAAATAAAACATCTCGATCTTCTTTACCCAATAAAAGCATTGCTGCATTGGTTATTTGACCATTTATAATTAGTTTTATCTTTGACAGAAAGTCAAAATCGGACAGTGAATCTATTTCCTCATTAATGTGAGGACGGTTCATTTTTTCTTTATATTTTATTCTTGCAAAATTGATTGCCCGTGGATCCAAATCATTGATTGTCGCGCCTACCAAAATTTGACGAGACCAATCTCTCCGTTCTTGATGGCGAATTATATCAATTTTATATTGTTGAAGCGGAATCAAACTTTCGCCGCTGCGCGCATAATATCGTGTTTTCCATTCTGTTGGTATACCAGCAACAGCTGCCGGTATTTTAAACATCAGCACTCGACATTTTTTCCCTTGATATATCGGTTCCAGCTCAATAATGTCCAAAAAAGACATTGCATCTGTTGTGGATTTTGAAATTTCATACTTGAACTTTTCAAGGAGAGAAGGATCACCTTTTTTAAAAGATGTTCCAACAGGATGCTTCGTGTGTTCCTCGCTGACGCCTAACACAAACCATCCGTATTGTTGGTTTTTCAGATTGGCTTCATTACTGATTGCAGAAAAGTACTGTCCTATTTTGTCTTCCGAATATCCTCCCTTTGCTTCTTTGAATTCTACAATTTCTGTTTCCCAGTGTTCCATCAAGACATTTAAAAGTTCATAATATTCTGCCTGTTGGAAACTCTCATCGTAATCAAAAACAGCCATAAAATCTCCTAAATCTCAAATAAAGCCCTGCATTGGTGCAATTTTATCTTTTCAACTTGTTCAAAACTTCTTCCATGCTCATCCCATCATCCAGAAGTTGCTGAATCGCCTTGTCGATTTCTTCTTTCTTGGCTTTCCTCAACGCTTCAGCATCCTGTCGGGACTTTTTCTGTTCCAATGCTGCAATGTCCTTGTCAAGCGCTTTCAGCGCAGTCTTCTTCTCTTTGAGCTGCACCTTCAGCCCATCAACGTCAGCCTCCAGTGCTGTAATATCTGCTTCCAAGGTGTTTTTCTCTGAGATTTTTTTCTCCAGTTCAGCGGCATAATCAATGATGACCACCGGAGTTTTCACTTTATTCTTGCTTCCTTTGGGTCTTGGCATAATAACTGTCCTCCTTATCAGCTGTCTTTTCTGTGATGCATTTCCAATCTTGCTTTGAGTATACTTTCCAATTCTTCCAATGTTTTATCACGTTTTTCCGGACGCAACTGGCATTCCCAGACAACTATCACATTCCAGCCTGCATCTTCAAGTTGCTTTTTCTTCCGGGCATCCCGTTCAATATTGGTTTCTATCTTATGATGCCAGAATTCCGCATTGTTTTTGGGCCAGATAAAATATCTGCACCCATCATGCCCATGCCAGAAACATCCATTCACGAATATAACTGTTCTGTACTTCGGTAACACAACATCCGGGCTTCCCGGAAGTTTTTTGTCATTTTTCCGGTAACGGAATCCCTTTGAAAATAAGTATTTTCTTACAATCTCTTCCGGCTTCGTGTCCTTGCCATGTATGCAGGACATATTATAGCTCCGGACAGCTTTACTGTGAACATCCATCGTCTTTATCCATCAGCTTATCAATCTGGAGAATCTGCCAGAAAACGCCTTCCAGCAATTTCACGGGAATGCTGTTTCCTGCCATCCGGATTATCTTATCTCTTGAAAATAATTGGTCACCTTTATGGAATGCGACATTATTGTTTTTCAACTTCCAATAATCCATATCTTTGAATCCCATAAACAGCATACATTCACGGGGAGTCAAGTATCTGAACTTTCCTTTTCCTTCAATTCCGCTGTCAAAATACAGATTGCCAGAGTTCGGGTTCCGGTCCTGCTTGGTAGTGATTGTTCGGATTGTATCAATTTCCGGATTGATGATATTTCCTTCCAGAACAATCTGCGGATTATCTTCCCAGATTTTCCTTCTGGATACAGTATCGTTGGGAGTGCACTCCACTGCCTCCTCAAACCAGATCGGATTCCGATAGTCATTCCGGAGCAGATCACGGATTTTTATTGCTTTATAGTGCCCGGATGTATAGAAATCGTTCACGACATCCTCCGGACTGCTTTTTCTTGCAAAATAATCTTCCGTCAGCGATTTTTTGTTTTCATCGTCTCCGACATATACACTGATCATCAGAAGGCGGGGGCGGTTCTGGGGGAGACCAAAAGACGAAGCATTCAGCTGGTAGTATTTGCTGACGTACCCCAACTTGCTCAGATCACCGATCCATGTTTCAAAATTTTTCTTGTGGCGCTGGGAGAGAAGTGTCGGGACATTCTCCATCAGCAGAAACCGGGGCAGCGTTTTTCCGGCGTCCTTCATCTCTGTAAGTACTCTTCCTACCTGCCACAGCAAGCTGGATCGGCTGCCCGAATCCTTGTCTATCCCTTTGTTATAGCCATGAAATGCACCGACGTTGGAAAGATCCTGACAGGGGAAAGAATAGGTGAGAATATCTATTCCGTCCGGCATTTCCTTTCCTTCCAGAGCACTTATATCGACAAAGTTATGATTTCGCTTGATGCTGGTATAGATGTATCGCAGGGATTCCACTGAATATGTACGCAGAGCTTCATATTCCAGTGGTGCCTTTCCTGAATTGCTGAATGTATAGTGGCTCATTTTTTCAAGGAGTTCATCCTTGGACATCCGCGCAATATCTGCCGGAATGTCTGTTCCCCCATGAATCATATCATAGGCTACGATTGCATGGACATCCCACTCGCTTGTTCCGACTGTATTTATCTTAACGCCAAGATTTTTCAGGGCAGCTGCCTGACTTCCGATGCCACTGAACAATTCAACAATATTATACGTTTTCTCCATTTGTGACTGATATTCCTTCCGACTCCAGTTTTTCCTTGATAGAAAGCACCGACCTGATCATGTTCATTGTCTTGTACGGCACCTTCCCTGAAGCGGAGACAGGAATATTTCCCGTCGATGAAAGCTGCACGACTTGCTTTAACAACGTCTGTTCCTGATAGGACAGCATCGAACGCCTGATACCAGCATCCATCAATTTGCTCCAATATCCAGGACCCAACGCAACCACACCCATCACAACCTTGAGGTCATTGGATTCCTTGGCTTCTTTTTTCGCAGAAGTTTCTTCCTCCTTGATAAGCGATACAGGAACCAGCTCGTCCATAAAGGCTGCTGAAGGGGTATATGTTTTATCGGCCTTATAATCTTCCCATGTAGATTCTTTTTTACAGTATTCCGTGACAATCATACCATGGCTGTCGCAAATGAAGTCATTGGTCTGCTTGGTCACAATTTCAATTTCATGCATGAATGCAGGCGACAATGCCTGTTTCTGCCAGATTGCATTCCAGTTCAGCGAATATCCATCCGGAATCTTGCTGAGGATCTTTGCAATCGTATAGGGTACAATATTGAGCTTATAGCCGCCCACTTTGTACCAAAAGCCCGTCGGACGTTTTTCGCTGTCCTTATGACTTTCAAGGTAGTTATCAACAGCCCGGAAAATAATCGCTGCGCAGATTCCTTTTTTGAAGTAGAATTCATTGAAGGAATCATTGTTCCCACGGTATTCCTTGCTGATGTCATTTCCGAATTCCTTCATGACCCAGTTCTTGCCTTTGGAAACGATGTGTGGCTTGCAGGCAACCGTTGTCAGGTACATACCCAGCTGCTCTTTTGTGATGACCTGATCCTTCGGGAATTTTTTCTGGAAACGCCTCAGTTCATCGCCGCGAAGTTTCACCTGTTCCTGCTGGTATTTCTTACGGGATCGCTCATAATACCAGCCTGTCGGGATCGTATATCTCGCCGGAGGTGCAAGGCACTTCTTCGACATCTTTTCCATCCAGATATGGAACGGGTCATTGGAGAACAGATCCGCTGCCGTGACCTTATTCTGGCTGTTGGCATAGCGGGCAATTGCCTGCACCATCTCGTCATAGAAGCGGACACCGTCCTCGTTTTCCGTTTCCCGGTCCTCGATCACAGTCAGCTTCATCGGGACATAAATGCCTTCCAGCTCAACGTTGGTCTTTTTCAGAACAGCATCCGCCAGCGTTGCGGTCGTCTGTCCGCCGTTGATGATCTGGAAATCCACTATCTTTGTAATCAGATTCTGTCCATTGATATTCTCAACTTCCACGCCCTTTGCGGTTGTTGCTATTCCATTATTATAGGTAAAGAACTTTGTTGCATCGTTGTTTATTGTTCTTTTTATACCATTGTTGACACTCTTGCTTCCACTGGTTCCCAGAAAGGCACGGACATTGCCTTCCAGTACCTTACTTCCGTAGGCAATGTATATCTCGGCCAGAAGTTTTCCCGGAATGATTGCAATATAGGCTTCATACCCAAGGTTCTCACCAATGTCGCCCTTTATGCACGGAATACCATGAACTCCGACTTCAGAAAAATCCTTCGGGATATCAATGACAACCGGCTCATTGCTGTTTGTCATTTCCATTTCATAGAAACGTTCCGGATACCACAGGTTGATTTCCAGCGGTTTACCGTTAAAGTCTGCTTTCTTGATCTTTTTGGTTGTGCGGGTTTTCTTTGCGGCTCCCTTTTTCTTCCGGATCGTTGTTTCCAGAAGATTGGCATCCAGCAAGGCTGTGTCCAGTTCCTTATTAGTAAGAACATAGAACTTGATTTTCAGAATCAGCTGCGGGTCGTCGATATTGCAGGTCATCCGCTTGCGGAACATCCTTGCAACCCGGAGGATGTCATCCGAATCATCGAAGTAGTCCTCCATCCGGCCATTGCAGACCTCATCCAGAAAATAATACAATCTCCAATACAATTCGTCAACCCTGCTTCTGGTGAGGTTGGCGGCATTTTCTGAATCCTGAAAGTCACTGATGAACAGGATCAGACTGTGATCCGTTTCATCAAAACAGTAACCATCTGCACGCATCAGGCGATTTCCGCGCCCTCTCTTGTCGCCCATACCAAAGCGGACAGGATCATTAACCTCATCATAGTCAACCAGAAGGCTCAATGTCCTGTTCAGGAATTCATCCTCCGTATCCGTCCCGTTGATGGCCGAATCGTTGCGCAGAGATTCCAGAAATTCCTTTTTATACGCCTGATAGTCCATTATACGGCCTCTTGATCTTTCAGTTTGTACTGCTCAATTTTCTGAAGCAGAATTTCATACGATGCCTTGCAGATTGCCTCTGGCAGCAACTCATGCGTCAATCTCGGAAAACCGTTTGTCACACGATACCGGTTGCAGCTTCTTATCTCATAGATAAAGTCATCGTAGTAGTCATTGTACACATATCCCTGAAGGGCAACCTTTGCCATAAAATCATTCCGGTCTTCATCCGATGCAAAAAGGCTTCTTGTCTCCAGAATCAGCTTGTTGAGATTCACACCATTGTAAGCGGCACTCATCTTTTCCAGAAAGAAAACCACAAGTTCTCCGTCCGTGCTGCTTTCAAGCTGCTCGATGGAGGATATCTTCACTGCTGGTATCCCACGGTGAATGGTTTTCACCTCATACCACGAATCTCCATAGGAAAAGTCCTTATGCGTGAGTTCCTGCCCGCTCCAGCTCTTCAGCGCATTTTCCAGCCCGATCTGCTCTGCCAGTTTCCCACGCAGGAACAGGATTTCTCCGATCAGCCCCATGATTTCGGGTTCTGTAAGGAATACATGTTTGGAACCCACAAATAATTTCTTCCACTGGAAGAAACGGTTGACAATGGTCTGATATCCTTGCCCCTTGTCGCTGATGCCACGCGATTGCTCTATCAGGTCATCGCAAAATTTGAAGAACAATCCTTTTATCTCTTCATCGCACAAGGAAAAACGGATTGTACTGTATTTTTCATTCTTGTACTGATTCACATCAATAGCCGATGTGCCCGTCACTTTTCGGGCTGTGAACCTTGCCCGGAGTTCGATGGCTTTTCGCCCTTTTTCGTCCAGACCAATGTACAATTCCAACGGATGCTGATTGTCCACTCTCGAAAAATATCCGGGTCTCAGAAAAGCCGCAAAACGTTCCTCTATGACGCCTGCCATTATTCTTCCCTTCCTTCCGCAAGAATCTCTTCCCGGTCAAACCAGTTATAGACACGATTAGCCTTATACCGGGTAGATGTAAGTCCTGCTTCTTTATCATTGCGCGGCAGTCCCAATGCCAAGCCGACTGCCGGAGTATCGCCCATTGCAGAGTGGAAAGCGTCCCGTTGCTTCGTCTGGTTTTCATCAGCCACATCAACATCAATTAAATAGATAAGTAAGAGCGGCTTTCGGTCTTCTACAAACCGGAACCATGTATCAGACGGATATACTCTGGTTTCATCAAAAGGCATTCCTTTTTCTTTTTCATAAAATTGTCTGAAGGAAGACTTAGCATTTTCAACGATTTCCTTAGCTGTTTTCCCATTAAAATCAATAATTCCTGTCAAGCCATCTCCGGGACCGCCCAATTTTCCTCTCCTGCCAATGCTCAATCTATCAAGTTCACTATCAATAACGCAGGTTTTTCGCTCAACACAGGCAATTTTTTGTCCGCAGACATTCACCGCTTTGTCCAAATTCCCGCCATCCATAAACGCAACATCAAATACATCAATGGAGGAATCTGCGCAACTGCTCAGAAAGTCCGAAATCTGTTTCGGGTCAAAATCCGAACTATATCGGGACATCTGTAGGCTGTCCAGAAACTCAACAATCAGCTCTTTCGGTACGTCCTGAAGCATATACCGACCTTTTTTGCCAGACGGAGTCATCCTGCGCTCAAAAGGATATCCTTTGGCCAGACATTCTGCAACAAGGTTTGTCACCGCCTTGAAGTTGTTTTTCTGTGCTGCCACATTGAATCGGAGATATGGAGTTTCGACAATGCTTCCGAAATAACTTGTTACTTCAAATTCATCTGTAGCATTGCGCATTTTGTTGTAAGCCGTGATATTCAGTTCCGTAGAGTTGTTCCGCACACGGATGCCAAAATCGCGCGGCTTTTGACCCAGATCACGCATCCGAAACATGTCGCGCTTTAGTTCCTCCGTTGCATCCGCAATTTCCGCATACCAATCCGCAGATGCCTTATGTGTCCAGATGCGGAAAAGGTCTTCATATCCACGCCGGTATCCGAACCATCGTCCCATCTGCATCAGAACATCGTAGGTACAGGTGTTCCGATAAAAATAGCTGATGATGAGTCCTTCCAGCGTCAGACCACGGGACAGTGCTAGACCACCGATTGCAATCACACGCAGGGATTCGTTTTTCGGATATTCAAGTTTCTCAGAAGACTTGGAACTGTTTACCACTTTTATCTGGATTTTCTCCATCGCATCGAAAAGTGCTGCTGCAACTTCATTCCATGTAAATCCGCATTTTTCATACTGCGTCTGCCAGACCTTATAAATCCGGTTCAGCACCGGGTCTTTCATGGACAGTTCAAAGTCACTGCAAAGATTATACTTCAGCGACCGGTATGCTTCCGCATGAATCTTCTCGACGACTTCCTTGATATACTTCTGAACCTTGACAAACCGGGAGATGTTGATCAGCATAGACCGATGCTCTCTTTGATCACCCCGCAGATCTCGGATTGCATTCGCCAGATAAAAGGCATAGATGGCATCTGTCATGCTTTCCGGGAGTTTGCCTTTCCAGTCCTTTTTGTGCTTGAAATAGAAAGAATAGCCGTCTTCTTCTTCCCGGCCTGCATCCGTTATATAAACCAATTGCGAATGGAATTCTGCGTCCTTCGGAAAAATTCTTGTTGGTCCGATGTAGTTGCTGGGTGTCGGAAGCGCCACAATGAAATCTTCCGGGAAAAGGTCATGCGTTTCCATTTTCTCCGTCGTTTCCGGATCGATGAAAACGTTGGCAAACGGCGTGGCCGTGAACCCGACATAGTTGGACTTTGTGAACACATCAGCCAGCTTCCGGATCAGCTTATTGATCTTGGTCGGATCCTCTTTGTCAGAACTTGTATTGATGGATGCGTTGTCCGCCTCATCGTCGATCATCAGCATCGGCATATCAATCTTGTGTGTCCGCGGATCTGCATTCAGGTCAATCAGCCATTTCGTCAGCTTGGTGAGCGTTGTGGTGTTCTTCTTGATGACAAAGACAACTGCATCCTTATCTGCGCCAAGCGACACCGCTATTTTATCCGAGTTCCCACGGAAATCACTTGCACGGGAGGTCAAGGCCATTGCATGAATCGGCTTGTTGTCGAGACCCACGCCAACGCGCTTTCCTCCGGTGGTATTGGCCGACATATCAATGCCGATAAATCCTTCTTCCACACGCTCCTGTGTCTGTTGCCGCAAGGATTCAATTGTGCCGGTCAGCAGAATGAATACTTTGTAGCCTGCATCTGCTGCTTTGCAGATGAAGCCGATATAGGTCGAGGTCTTGCCAGACTGCACGTCACCGATAATCAGGCCACGTTTCAGAACCGGCTTTCCGTAGTCAGCCTTCGGGTCCAGAATATAATTCATCAGTTTCTGATCCAGCGTATCATTACCGAGCGTGCTGACCACATTCGGGCTGAAATGCTTTTCATCAATCAGATAATTCTTGTACCGTGTCCAGAAGTTCTGCTGTATTTCCGCTTTCCTGTCGTCATACCAGTTGGTCTGTTCGTAATCTGCCAGAATACTTTCACCAGGATGTGCCTGTATCTGGTATTTATAAGCGACGTCCCGTTTGACTGCTGCAATCTCATCATCGCTGTAAGGCACACCACTGATAAACAGCGATTTCTGGATGAGATCTTCCACAACACTTTCATCCAGCGCATTATCCACACGTTTCATCTGTATCAGCTTATCAACCATGCTTGTCAGCATAGCGACCTTCTCAATATCGAGTCCCATTTCATGCCTCCTTGAGTTTCTCCTCCAGCTCCGGATATTTGCAGAACGGTTCGGACTGGAGCAAGCGTCCGATCACGGCATTGCGATCAGCTGCGCCCATATCCATGGACATCTTTATCAGAATTCTGGCCTTGCTCTCAATTTCAGCAACCCGTTCATCATCCACAGTATCATCAACGCGGTTCTGCGACTTGTCAATATAAATCTGCTGATAGGGAACCGAATTCTCGATTTCGTCCAGCACCATATCCAGTCGGTTCCATGTTTCATCATCCACTTTTTCTTTCAGAAGGTCAAAAATCCGGGAATTCCGGTTGATCCTGTATACGAACTGGTTATCCCGTTCTTTTATGCGGTCCCAGATGTAGTCAACCTTTTCATCCACTTTCTCAACCCGTCCGCGATAGGTCTGTGCCTTCACTGCAAGATCCATTGCTTCGTCAACAGCTTTCGTCAGGCGGTTGCGGATAATCGCCGGAATTGTGGCATGCTGCTTCTTGATATCAATTCCCCAGATGTCATCCAGTGAATTCGGAATATCAACCTTGATCCGGGCATACTTTGTCAGTTCATCCCGATGTCTGCCAAACCATGTTCCCCAGATTATCAACCGTTTGTTCCGATAAATATAAAATCCCTGCTTTGCCCGATAATTTTCAATCCCACCAGACAATCTCTTATCTTCTGCACTCAGGTCTTTCTGGAAGGGCAGAACAAATGGCTGAACGCTTACAATCTGTTCCTTTCCGTCAGAATCCTTGATTGGAATTTCAATTTTTCTGCGGACATTCGTTTTTCTGTGATTTTCAAGGAAAGGGTCCAATCCTGTCAGTTTATAATTGTTTACCATGATCGTCAGTGGATTCCGGCCCTCACCATTCAGATACCGGTGGAAAATCAAGGACAGATACTCTGCTGTTGCGTTCTGGTGTTTTCCGAGTTCTGCGTAAACATTTCCACTCGACTTCTCAATAAGATCAAAATTCTCCCAAAGAACAATCGTTCCGCTTTCTTTGTCGCTCAGGAAGTCAACATATCGGATTTCCGCAATCTGCTCCTTTGAGCAGTCAACCATATACCAATCTTTCTTTTCCTCAATGATGTCCAGATCCCATATATAGGCCGAAAGTTTACCGTCCTTTTTGCTCGCAACAGTCAACCGGCGGCACTGAGACAGAGAAGCTGCTTTCATTCCGAGCCCGAATCTTCCAAGATCATCCTCAGAACGATTGGCGGATTTCAGCTGGCTGCCATATTTCATAGCATCCAGCAGTTCTTTCTTATTCATTCCGATACCATCATCGCAGACAGCAACGCAGCAGTCGGATGGGTCTATCGGAAATCGCAGCACGATGTTCCGGGCCTGTGCACTGACACTGTTGTCCACAATATCCGCAATCGCTGCCTCAAAGGAATATCCCATCGCACGCATGGAATTCATCAGGACATCCGCAGTCGGTTTGTTCGCTTTCAGTTTTGCCATGATTCCTCATCTTCTTTCTGCTAAGGACAAGTAGTGCTTCGACAACTTATGATTTATTATATCAAAGTATACTCTCTGCCGCGTTCGCAGGCAATGCGTTTTGACTTAAAACACCAATCTCATTGTCTTTCCTGTATCTTTTCACAAAAAATCCAGTTTGCATTTGTTGATTGCTCTAGCATCTGCAAGCAGTGCCTCTGTATATACAAAGTCTCAAACACGCATGGCATTGCAAATTTGCCGTGCGTATTCTGCTTGTTGGGATGCAATCCCAATCCCTGCGAACATCACGGAACCGTGATGGCTGCGCACTCCTGCGGAGTGCTGAAAGAGCATTTTGCAAAAATGCGAAGCCTGCATCGGCACGAGGCAGAACAACGGGTTTGGGCTGCGCCCAACAAGCTCTTGCAAGGCAAGGGGCTTTGTTATATACAAAGACATTGCTTGCAAGAGAGCTTCGGCGTACCAAAATGGTACCACGAAGCACTGCTTGCAGAAGCTATTGCATCCATCTGAATTGTCAATTCCGCTCGCAGCTGTTATACTGGACTCATCAAAAATTTTTCAGGAGGCAGTTGCCGTGACCGCAAAGCAAGTTCAAATCGGAGATAGATCCTGCCGTATTTACGGCGCAGACTGCGCCGAATATCTTCTGCTTCAGATGACGGATGAACACGAATTGCAGCGCATGGACAACGAAGTTGCAGCCATTGCACAGGGCGCAGCACATCCGTTTCTGTTTGCCACAGTTCCGGTGAAAAACTGGAACGATGAACTTTCCCCATGGGAAGCTCCTGCGGTATGGGGCAAAGAAAGTTTTGGCTGCAATGCGGCGGACACGCTGCGCTTTCTGATGGAACAGGTCATTCCCACACTGGAGCAGCGGTTTCATCTCCCGAAAAACGTCAAAATCATTCTGGGCGGCTATTCGCTGGCGGGATTGTTTGCGTTGTGGGCCTCCACCCAGACTGATCTGTTCTATGGTATCGCTGCTGCCTCGCCCTCTGTGTGGTTTCCGGGCTGGATGGAGTTTGAACAGCAGCACCCGATACAGGCACAGCGCGTTTATCTGAGCCTTGGTGACAAGGAAGAGCGCACAAAAAACGCTGTCATGGCTGCGGTAGGTGATAACATCCGCACCCTGCACAGTCGGCTTGCAGAGCGTAGCACAGATTGCACGCTTGAATGGAACAGCGGCGGGCATTTTAAGGACG
>UMGV01014765.1_pt1 | contig 14747 bp, 12 predicted proteins | sample 1965361 | NCBI WGS metagenome assembly UMGV01 (sample SAMEA4836081, study PRJEB28245) | human gut metagenome | biome: gut microbiome; material: fecal sample | place: Denmark | collected 2008
CAAACGCGGCAACGCCGCGCGCAGGCAGTTGCATTCCGGAGGCATAAGAGTCATTCAAGCCTGAGACTGCCAATCAAAAGCCTTTCTCTTGGGGGGCCAAAGGGGCCATCCTCTTTTGCAAAAGAGAACGGCCCCTTTGGCTCTGCCGCCCGCAGGCGGCATATCCCTCCGCGCTGTGCGCGGAAAATATTGTGTTCCTGCTATCGCAGGAACCTTATTTTTCCTCAGGATTGAGCTTTGCCAGCATATCGATCGCCATAGTATAGCTCTCGAACCCGTGTCCGCGGATCTGGGCGATGCAGGCGGGGGCGGTGACGGACAGGTGGCGGAACTCCTCGCGCTTCTGGATGTCGGACATGTGGACCTCGACGGCGGGGATGCTGACGGCCTTGAGCGCATCGTGGATGGCGTAGCTGTAATGCGTGTAAGCGCCGGGGTTGATGACGATGCCGTCGAACGCCGTGTCGGCCTCCTGAATGGCGTCGATGATCGCGCCCTCGTGGTTGGACTGGAAGCACTCCACGGCCACACCGCGGCTCTGTGCGTGCTCATAGATGCGGGCGCAGAGGGCGGCGTAGTCCTCCTTGCCGTAGATGTCCGGTTCGCGGCGGCCGAGCATGTTCATGTTTGCGCCGTTGATGACTAAGATTTTCATATGAGTATTCCTCCTGTGCTTGCCTTACGCCTGTTTGGCGGCGTGGGCGCGGTATTCCTTGCTTTTTTCAAGATAGAGCGCGGCGTTGGCCAGAATGCTCTCTTTTTCCTTGTCCGTCAGCTCGCGCACGACCTTGGCCGGGGAGCCGAGGATCATCGAGCCGTCCGGCGCGTTCATCTTGCCCGTGACAAGAGCGCCCGCGCCGATGATGCAGTCGTTGCCGATGACAGCGCCATCGAGCACCGTCGCGCCCATGCCGACGATCACGCGGTCGCCGATGGTCGCGCCGTGGACGGTGGCGCAGTGGCCGACGGACACATCGTCGCCGATGGTGACCTTGTTGTGGATCAGGGCGAGGTCCTGAATGTTGCAGCGCTTGCCGATGCGCACGCTCTGCATCTCGCCGCGGCAAACACTGTTGTACCAGAACGCCGTGCCTTCACCCGCGACGACGTCGCCGAGCACCTGCGCGCCCTCCATGATGAGAATTTTGTCATCGGTGGAAAGGCGGTTAAAATTCATAGACATGGTTTTTCTCCTTTGTGAGCGGGCAAGCGCCCGCAGTATCATTTTTTACAGGGCAAAGTTGCCGTTGACGAACACGGGAATCTCGCGCCCGTCTTTCGTTGTGCCGATGATGGAAAGGTCAGCAGTGCCGACCATGAAATCAACGTGCGTATTGGAATCATTCAGGCCCGCGGCCTTGAGCTCTTCCTTGCTCATGGCCTCGCCGCCCTTGACGCACTCGGGGTACGCCTCACCGAAGGCGAGGTGGCAGGCCGCGTTTTCGTCGAAGAGCGTGTTGTAGAAGAGAATCTTCTGGTTTGAAATGGGACTGTTGTAGGGAACGAGCGCGACCTCGCCGAAATACGACGCGCCCTCATCCTCGGCGATGGCGGCTTTCAGGATGTCCTCGCCCTTTTCCGCGTGCGCCTCGACGATCTTGCCATCCTTGATGACGAAGTGAAAGTTTTCAATGATGTTGCCGTTGTGCACGAGCGGCAGGGCTGCGTAAACGACGCCGTCAATGCCGTCTCGGAGCGGGGCGGTGAAGACCTCCTCCGTCGGCATATTGGCGACGAACGGAAAGCCTGCGCGGCTGGTGTTGTCGCCGCCGGCCCAGACGTGCGTCTCGGGGAGCTTGATGTTGAGACTCGTGCCGAGGGAGTTCTGGTAATAGAGCGAGGTGAAGTGAAGATCGTTGAGCTTTGCGATGCGGCTTTTGAGCAGCGCGACGTGCTCGCGCCAGCGCGCGACGGAGTCGCCCTTGCCGCTGATGCGGACGGAGGTGAAGATCGCGTCCCAGAGCTTGTCCATCGCCTCCTGCTCGGGAAGCTCGGGGAAGACCTTCTTCGCCCAGCTCGGAATGGGGACGGATGCGACGCACCAGGGGCAGGCATTGGACATTACAGCGCTTACATAGGGCTGGATAGCCGTCTCGCTGCGGCTCGCGCGCGTCAGGCGGTCGGGGTCTACACCGCGCAGCGCCTCGGGATCACAGGCGGAGATATTGAGGAATGCTGCGCCCTCGTCAGCATAGCCGTTGAGCATTTCTGCCTGCCAGGCGGGAAAGATGTCGAACACGGAGTCATCCGCGCGCAGGAAACGCTCGCGGTTCATGTAGTCGTCCGTCCAGCGCATCACGACCTCACGGCAGCCGACGTCGTAGGCGGCGGCGGCGCACAGGCGTGCAAAATACGCGCACTCGACCGGGCAGCGGATCACGACGGCCTGGCCCTTCTGCACATTCAGGCCCACTTCGATGAGCAGCTTTGCATATTCTCTGAGTTTTTCTTCCATGAAGATCCTCCTCAAAAAGAAGGGCGGCTGTGCGTGGCACAGCCGCCCTTTACTGTTGCACAATGCCATACAACTTGCATCATAACACAGTTCATGCGCGATTGAAAAGAGTTTTTCGTATTTTTATCAGATTCCGAGAAGAAGCGAGGCAAAGTTGAAGTAGATCATCAGCGAGATGGCGTCCACGACCGTCGTGATGAACGGCGAGGCCATGACCGCGGGGTCGAAGCCGATCTTCTTGGCGAGCAGCGGCAGCGTGCAGCCCACGACCTTGGCCGCAAACACCGTGACCACGAGCGTCAGGCAGATGACGAGCGCGACCGTGATGGTGATGGGATTGCCGAAGATCATCTTGTCGACGAGCATGAGCTTGACGAAATTCGCTGCGGCAAGCGTGGCGCCGCAGACGACCGCCACGCGGATCTCCTTCCAGATGACGCGGAAGAGGTCGGAAAATTCGATCTCGTCGAGCGAGATACCACGGATGACCGTGACGCTCGCCTGTGAGCCGCAGTTACCGCCCGTGTCCATCAGCATCGGGATATAAGCCGTCAGAATGGCGAACGCGCTGAGCGCGTCTTCAAAGCGGGCGATGATCTGGCCGGTGAACGTGGCCGAGACCATCAGAAGCAGCAGCCAGGGGATACGGGACTTGTACGTATCCCAGACGCTCGTCTTGAGGTATGGCTTATCCGTCGGCAGCATAGCCGCCATCTTTTCGATATCCTCGGTCGTCTCCTCTTCCATGACGTCGATGGCGTCGTCGACCGTGATGATGCCGACGAGGCGGTCTTCCTTGTCGACGACCGGAAGGGCGATGAAGTTGTACTTCGAGAAGGTCTGCGCAACGTCCTCTTTATCCTCGAGCGTGGAGACAGAGATGACGTGCGTCTCCATGATCTCGTCGATGGTGTCGTCCTCATCGGAGAGGAGGATCGTTCGCAGCGAGACGATGCCCTGCAGCTTGCGCGCCGGATCGACGACATAGCAGACGTTGATGGTCTCTTTGTCCGTACCGGTGCGGCGGATACGCTTGAGCGCGTCCTCGACGGTCATATCGCGCTTTAAGTCGACAAACTCCGTCGTCATCAGCGCGCCCGCGCTGTCGTCGGGGTATTTGAGAATTTCATTGATGCTCTTGCGCGTGTCGGGGTCCGCGTGCTTTAAGATGCGCTTGACGACGTTCGCGGGCATTTCCTCCACGATGTCGACCGCATCGTCCAGATACAGCTCGTCAAGGACCTCTTTGAGCTCGGTGTTCGAAAAGCCGCGGATCAGCATCTCCTGCGCGTCGGGATCGAGCTCGACGAACACCTCCGCCGCGGGCTCTTTGGGAAGGAGCCGGAACAAAAGGGGAATGCTGTCCTCGTCCAAATCTTCAAAAAGCGAGGCGATATCCGCGGGCTCCAGGTCCGCAAGCAGGTCGCGCAGCGCGGTATATTGTTTTCGCTTGAGCAGATCCTCGATTCTTTCCAGCAGTTCGTCGCGCATTTCTTCAAAGCCGACCATACCGACTCCTCCTTTCTGAAGATAGTGCCAAATCAAAGTGTTCAGGTGAATTTTGCGATAAAAAAATCCCCCATATCCTGCGTCCGGCGACGCGGCTATGGGAGCGACAATCAAGAAACACCCGCCCCTGGCGAGAAGTTTCCTTACCGTTCAAGCTTTAGCATCACGAGGCGGTGAAACTGCATTAGATGGCACCTTGCTTTCGATGCAACCTGTTCAAACCCTCTCATAGTGTCTCCACTACTCCGCGGCAGCAGTCCGTATCCTTGTGGTAGCCTTACCTACCGGACGATGTATGAACTTAACGGCACTATATTATGCACATTTTCCCGTGCTGTCAACCCCTTTTCCGGCTTTATTTCTGTAAAAAGTATGTCATGGTGCGCTTTTGCGCTTCCCTTTCGTAATGGGCTGTGCTATACTACATAAATTAAAGAGAAATCGACTTTTGAGGAGGTGAGCATCGCCCTTGCAGCAGTATCTTGACCGGCACCGCTTTTTGAAAGGCATCTACCTGATGGTCAGGCGGTACTTCGATCATCATGTCGGCCGCGACAGTGCGGCACTCACATACTACCTTTTGTTTGCGCTTTTCCCGCTTTTGATCTTTTTGAGCAACTTAGTCGGCATCATGTCCGTGGATATCAGCGACTTTCTGTATGAAATTCGCGCATTCATCCCGCAGGAGGCGATCGAGATCATCGAGCAGTATTTCACTTATGTCAGCCGCGATTCAAGCCCACGGCTTTTGTGGTTCTCACTGATTTTTTCCATTTACTTTCCTTACCGCGCGGCAAGCTCGCTTCTGGGCTCTGTCCGTCGGGCCTACGGCGAGCACCGGCCCACGCAGTTTTTGCGCTATCAGTTCAAGCTCCTGCTTTATACGCTGAGCCTGATTTTAATGGTCGTTTTGTCCATCGGACTGTCCGTCGTCGGCGGGCGGGTGCTGAACTACGTGTCGAGCCACCTGTCGGCCTATATCACGCTGAGCGACGGCTTTATCCGCCTGTGGTCGAGCCTGCGCTTTGTTATCATCGGCGGCATCGTATTCTTCCCCATCGCGATGATGTACGGCCTTGCGCAGGAGTCGCACCGGATGAACCGCATCTGGCCGGGCGCGGTGTTCTCGCTCGTGATGTGGCTCGTATTGTCATTCCTTTTTTCGTATTATGTTGAAAACATCGCGCGCTACTCCGTCATTTACGGCACGCTCGGCGCGGTGATCGTATTGCTTTTGTGGCTGTATCTCGCCTCGGTCATGCTGATCATGGGGGCGGAATTCAACAGCGTTTTGATGATGCTGCGTAAGCAGCACACGGCGGAAGCCGAAGAGAATTTAGGAGAAACACAGAAATGAAAATCATCATTGTCGGTATCGGTAAGGTCGGCTACGCCATCGCCGAGCAGATGACGGGCGAAAACCACGATCTGGTCGTCATCGACCGCAACAACGCCGTGCTCGACCACGTTGACTCCATGCTCGACGTCATGTGTGTGGAGGGCAACGGCGCGAGCGCCAGCGTCCTTTTGGAGGCGGGCGTGCGCGAGGCGGACCTTCTCATCGCCGTTTCGGAAAACGACGAGGTCAACCTCATCTGCTGCCTGATGGCGAAAAAGCTCGGCGCGAAGCACACGGTCGCCCGCGTACGCAACCCCGAGTATTTCCGCGATGCACCGATCCTGCGCCGCGAGATCGGGCTTGATATGATCATCAACCCCGAAAATGCCGCCGCGCAGGAAATTTCGCGCATTCTGCGCGTGCCGTCTGCGTTCAGCGTGGAGACGTTTGCCCGCGGACTTGTCGAGCTCATCGGCTTTCAGACCGAAGAGGGCGACAGCCTTGTCGGCAAGTCCCTCATCGACTACAACCGCGAAAATCCCAACAGCATCCTCATGTGCGCGGCCAAGCGCGGGGAAGAGGTCATCGTGCCGAACGGCTCGTTCGTCCCGCAGACGGGCGACCGCGTGTACGTCATCGGCACGCCCGCGGAGACGACGCGCGTGCTGCGCTCGATGGGCAGGGCCATGGCGCCCATCCGCCGCGTGAGCATCCTTGGCGGCAGCCGCATCGCACAGTACCTTGCCTGGGTGCTCACCGACATCGGCACGCACGTGACGATCGTGGAAAAGGACGAGGCCAAATGTCTCACGCTCGCGGAAAAGCTGCCGAAAGTCACCGTCATCCACGGCGACGGCACGAATCACGACCTGCTCGAATCCGAGGGTATCTTCCACTGCGACGCGTTCATCGCTGTGACGGACCGCGATGAGGAAAACCTCCTCATGGCGCTCACGGCGAAGCGCTACGGCGTGAAAAAGGTCGTGCCGAAGATGTCGCGCATGGGGTATCTCGACATCGTGAACCTCACGGGCCTCGACACGGTCATCTCGCCCAAGGCCATCATTGCAAGCCAGATCTCAAGTTACGTCCGCGGCCTTGCCAACTCGCAGGGCAGCGCGGTGGAGAGCCTGCACTATATCCTCGGTGGCGCGATCGAGGCGGTCGAATTCACCGCGACGAGTGCCACGCACTTTCTCGACCGGCCGCTCAGCGACCTGCATTTTCGAAACGGCCTGCTCGTTGCGGCCATCGTGCACAACGGCCGGATGGAGATCCCGAACGGTCATTCCCAGATCCATGCGGGCGACCGCGTGATCGTGGTGGCGAAAAAGCTCTTTTTGCAGGACCTCAACGATATTCTCGGCTGATGTGCCGGCTGCTTGCGGCAAGGAAGTTTCATTATGAACCAAAATCTTATTCTCAGAATCGTGGGCGTCATTCTCTGTATCGAGGCGCTTTGTATGATCCCGCCGCTGCTGCTGAGCGTGTTCGACGGTGGTGTTGACCAGAGGGCCTTTTTGTACGCGCTGCTTATCTGCGGCGGCGTGGGAGTGCTGCTCTCGCTCATCCGCGCGGACAACGCGCGGCTCCAGACGCGCGACGGCTTTGTCTGCGTGGCACTGTGCTGGATCGCGCTGAGCGTGTTCGGCGCGCTGCCGTATTTTTTCAGCGGCAGCTGCAGCTTTATCGACGCCATTTTCGAGACCGTCTCCGGCCTGACGACGACCGGCGCGTCCATCTTCCCGTCGCCTGCGTCGCTGCCGCAGGGCATCCAATTCTGGCGCGCGCTCACGCAGTGGATGGGCGGCATGGGTATCCTCGTTTTGATGCTGGCGCTGCTGCCCAAGCTCAGCGAGGGCAGCGTGAACCTGATGAAAGCGGAATCCCCAGGCCCCATCAGCACAAAGCTCCGCCCCCGCACGGGTGAGACGGCGCGCATCCTGTACCGCATCTATATCGCGCTCACCGTGGCGGAGGCGCTGCTGCTGCGCATTGCGGGCCTCCCGCTGTTCGATGCGATCACCACGGCGCTGACGACGATCTCTACCGGCGGCTTTTCCATCCGGGATGCGAGCATCGCGTATTATCAGTCGCATCTTGTCAATTGGATCCTCATTTTCTTCATGTTTGCCGCAAGCGTGAACTTTACGCTCCTCTACCTCTGCGTGACGCGCCGCTTCCGCGAGGCGCTCAAGAGCGAGGAGCTGCGCGTTTACTCGCTGGTCGTGGTCAGCGCGTCGGCAATGATCGCGGCGGACCTGATCGTGCGCACGGGGCGCGACATCGGCTCGGCCATCGAGAATGCGGCCTTTCAGGTAACAACGCTCATTTCAACGACCGGCTACTGCACGGAGGATTTTGACCTCTGGCCGCAGTTCTGCCGCTGTATCCTCGTGCTGGTGATGCTTTTCGGCGGCTGCGCGGGCTCTACGGCGGGCGGCGTCAAGGTCTCGCGCATCGTGCTTTTGTGCAAGTCGCTGCGGCGTGATCTGCGGCGCGTGATGCACTCGCGCGAGGTGCGCCCCATCACGCTCGACGGACATCGCGTGACGGAGGAGACCGTCTCGTCCGTTTCGGTCTTCTTCTTCACCTATATCTCGATTTTGCTGCTTGGCACGCTGATTTTGTCGCTTGACAACATCGACTTTACCGCGGCGTTCACCGCCTCGCTCACGGCCATCAGCAACGTGGGCCCGGGCCTTGGCGCAGTGGGACCGACGTGCAACTTCGGCTTCCTCTCCGGCATCAGCAAGCTCACGATGAGCGCCATCATGCTGCTCGGCCGTCTTGAGATCATGCCGCTGCTTGTCCTCTTAATGCCCTCTGTCTGGCGCAGAAAATAAAAGAAAATCAAAAAGGGTGGATTGCAATTTTGCAATCCACTCTTTTTGAAAAGGATTCGCTGCGCTTCGTCGCGTTGCCGCTCGCAGCGCGGCTGCGACACGCGCTCCGCGCAAAGAGTAAATTCCGACGCGCCTGTTGTCGGAATCTACGATCAAACAGATTTCGCGCCTGCGGACGCGAAACTCTGCGAGGCGGTTCGCCTCCATTTTAGCAGCAGGGCCGAGTTTGTGATGACAAGCACGCTGCCTGCGTTATGGACCAGCGCGCCGACATCAGGGTTCAGTGTGCCGATGATGGCGAGCACGATGGCGATGAAGTTGAGCGTGAGCGAGAATGTTATATTGAGCTTGATGGTGCGCATCATGCGCTTGGAGAGCGCGATGAGGTGCGGCAGCTCCTTGACTTCTCGTCGACGAGCGCGATATCCGCGGTGTCCACGGCGATGTCGCTGTCCACGCCGGCCGACATCGGCGGCCTTGAGCGCGGGCGCGTCGTTCACGCCGTCGCCGATCATGCAGACCTTATCGCCCGCGGCCTGATAGGCGCGGATGTGGGCGAGCTTTTCGATGCCCGCGTGGGCGCGGGCGACGGTCAGCTCTTCGAGAAGACCGCCGAGCTGCATGATGAACGCGACCTCACCCGCGGCGAAGTCTTCGCCGATGCAGACCGACGCGATCAGCGCGAGCGAGACGAGCACGTCTGCCTTGATGTCGAACGCCGTGACAAGGCCGATGACGGCCTCTAAAATGATGGGGATGCCGCAGAGGATGATCGCGACCCACGAGGCGTCGAACGGCAAGGGGACGAGATCAAAAATGCTGACGATCAGTGCGATGCCGGAGATCACGAGCAGCGTGATGTCCTTTTTCGTGCCGCCCAGCTCTAAAAAATGCTCCAGCTTTTCCATTGCCTGTTTCACGGAAGTGACTCCTTTCTGTACCATAGGAGGTATGGGGTTATTATGCATATGGGGTATAGGTTGTAAAGCGCGCAAAAAGAGAGAAGCAGCACAAAACTGCTTCTCTTCTTTCGTGCAATTCTACTGAAAACGGGCGCGTGAGAGGGTTTATCTCCTGCTCAGCCCATGCTCGAAAAGCGCTCGACCGCCTTCGTAAAGTTCTCGATCGTTTTGTCCGCGTCGCCGTGCTCGATGCCGTCGCGCACGCAGTGCTTGATGTGCCCCTCGAGAACGACCTTGCCGCAGCCGTGCAGCGCGGATTTGGCCGCATTGATCTGCGCAAGAATATCCTCGCAAGGGACGTCCTCGTCCACCATGCGGTCAATGGCCTGCACCTGACCGATGATTTTTTTGAGCCGACGGTGCAGATTGTCGGCATCCATACACTGTTTCATCGTTTGACCTCCATACCTGTTGGGGTATCTGCATTGTACACTCTGCGCCGCGATTTTGTCAATATGCGCTGCCGCGCCGGTTTTGTGCGCCTTTGGCGAAAAAATGGCGTTTTGCGGCAATTTTCTCTTCCTCCGCGGTGTTGCAGAGCATAAAAAAGTGTGATAGGATATATTAGAAATAGTATGACCGGCGGCCATATTGCCGTCGGAGCGATTTTGAGGTAACCGAATGAAGAAAAGCGACAAAACACCCAAGCAGACCCACCGCCGCGCGGACCCGAACGTCATGGGCCTCCACGCGGATGTGGTGGAGCAGAATATCACAGAGACACTCGAAACGAACTACATGCCTTACGCGATGTCCGTCATCGTCTCGCGTGCCATTCCGGAGATCGACGGTTTCAAGCCCTCGCACCGAAAGCTCCTTTACACGATGTACAAGATGGGGCTTATCACCGGCGCGCGCACGAAGAGCGCGAACATCGTCGGACAGACGATGCGTTTAAACCCCCATGGCGACGCCGCGATCTACGACACGATGGTGCGCCTTTCCAAGGGCTACGGCGCGCTGCTGCACCCGTTCGTCGACTCGAAGGGCAACTTCGGCAAGGTCTATTCGCGCGACATGGCGTGGGCGGCCAGCCGATACACCGAGGCGAAGCTCGCGCCCATCTGCGCCGAACTCTTCCGCGACATCGACTCTGACACCGTTGATTTTGTCGACAACTACGATAACTCGATGAAAGAGCCGGCGCTGCTGCCGACGACGTTCCCGAATATTCTGGTCTCGGCCAACCAGGGCATTGCGGTCGGCATGGCGAGCCAGCTGTGCGGCTTTAATTTGGGCGAGGTCTGCGACACGACGATCGCCTTTTTGAAAAATCCCGAGGTGCGCATCAGCGAAACGCTGCTCGCGCCCGACTTCCCGACCGGCGGCGAGGTATTGTACGACCCGCGCGCCATTGAGGACATTTACAACACCGGCCGCGGCGGCGTAAAGGTGCGCGCCCGCTGGCGCTACGACAAAAAAGAAAATCTCATTGAGATCTACGAGATCCCCTACACCACCACGACCGAGGCCATCATGGACAAGGTCGCCGAACTCATCAAGGCGGGCAAGGTCAAGGAAATTTCCGACATGCGTGACGAGACCGACCTCTCCGGCCTCAAGCTGACGATCGACTTAAAGCGCGGTGCCGACCCCGACAAGCTGATGCAGAAGCTCTTCAAGGCGACGACACTGCAGGATACGGCGTCGTGCAACTTCAACGTCCTGATCGGCGGCATGCCGTGCGTGATGGGCGTGCGCGAGCTTTTAGACGAGTGGTGCGCGTGGCGCACCGAGAGCGTCAAGCGCCGCGTGTACTTCGTGCTCAAAAAGCGGCAGGACAAGCTGCACCTCTTAAAGGGCCTTAAAAAGATCCTGCTCGACATCGACAAGGCCATCAAGATCATCCGCGAGACGGAGAAGGAGGCCGACGTCGTGCCGAACCTGATGATCGGCTTCGGCATCGACCAGATCCAGGCGGAATATGTCGCCGAGATCAAGCTGCGCAACATCAACCGCGAGTATATCCTAAAGCGCGTGGAGGAGACGGCATCGCTCGAGGCGGAGATCGAAGACCTTGAGGATACGCTTGCGCGCCCGTCACGCATCCGCAAGATCATCGTCAGCGAGCTTGAGGACGTGCGCAAAAAGTATGCCGAGCCCCGCCGCACCGGCATCCTCTACGACTATGCCGAGGACGCCGAGAGCGAGGAGGACGCCATCGAGGACTATCCCGTGACGCTGTTTTTGTCGCAGCACGGGTACTTTAAAAAGATCACGCCGCAGTCGCTGCGCATGTCCGGCGAGCAGAAGTTCAAGGAGGACGACGCGCTCAGCATGAGCGTGGAGAGCTCCAACGCCGCTGAGCTGATGTTCTTCACCGATAAGGCGCAGGTCTACAAGACGCGCGCGAGCGACTTTGCCGACGGCAAGGCGAGCCAGCTGGGCGATTACTTACCCGCCAAGCTCGGCATGGACGAGGGCGAGAGCGTCATGGGCATGGTGCTGCCCGGCGATTACAGCGGCTATATGATCTTCTTCTTCGAAAACGGTAAGGCCGCAAAGGTCGAGCTGTCCGCCTACAAGACGACCTCGAACCGCCGCCGCCTGACCGGCGCCTACAGCGACAAAAGCCCGCTCAAAGCGCTGTTGCATCTCAAGGAAGACCGCGAGATCGCCGTCTATTCGACAGAGCCGCGCGTGCTGATCGTCAACACGGCGCTTCTTGGTGTGAAGACGACGCGTACGACGCAGGGCGTCGCGCTTTTGACGCTCAAAAAGAAGTACGTGCTCGACACGGTGCGCTTCCCGGAGGAGACCGGCATCACCGACCTTGCCCGCTACCGCGGCCGCAGCATTCCAGCGACGGGCGCGCTGCTCAAGACGGAGGACAGCGACGACAAGCAGCTCTCGCTGATTTGACGTCGGAAGCCTGAGAGAAACATATGAGGGGAGAAAATTTATGAAAAATAAAAAACTGCGCGAGCAGGTGAAAAGCTATATCATTGTCACGCTTGCCTGCGTGCTGTATGCCTTGTCGTTCGATTGGTTCTATGCACCGAATGGCTTTACGGTCGGCGGCTTTACGGGTATTTCGCAGATCATTAACTTTTTTGCACCCATTCTGCCGGTCGGTACGATGGTCATCGTGCTCAATGTGCCGCTTTTTATCGTGGGACTTAAAAAATTCGGCTTCGCATTTTTGTGCAAGTCCATCTACACGATGACGCTGAGCTCCATTTTGATCGACGTTGTCGCGGCCATCCACGAGTTTGCGCCCATGGACCCGCTGCTTGCGTGCCTGTACGGCGGCGTGACGCTCGGCATCGCCTCGGGACTTTTATTCCGCGAGGAGACGACGACGGGCGGCTCGGAGCTCGGCGCGTGGATCGTGCGGTCGCACGTTGAACGGCTGTCAATCGGCAACATCTGCCTTGGCATCGACCTGACGATCATTCTGATCTACGCCGCGGTGTTCCACAGCCTCAACAACGCGCTCTACGGCGCGCTCGCGCTCTATATCACGACGAAGGTGCTCGATCTGGTCGTCTACGGTCAGAACACGGCGAAGGTCGCCTACATCATCAGCGACAAGTATGAGGAGATCATGCAGGAGATGCTGCGGCGCGACATGGGCGTGACGCTCCTGAACGGCAAGGGCGGCTACACGGGCGCGGAGCGTCCGCTGCTGTTCTGTGCCATCCGCAAGAAGGAAGCGGTTTCGATCAAGCGCTATATCAAGGAGCTCGACCCCGACGCCTTTTTCATCGTCTGCGACGCGAGCGAGGTGCTCGGTGAGGGCTTTGGCGAATACGACCCGCAGGGCCTCTAAGGATATCAGGATACACGGAGGAAGCAGGAATGGATCTTACGACGGTGGAGAAGAATCTCAAAGAGCGCGGCTTCAAGGTGTCCGCCTTCGCGACGGCGAAGGAAGCGGCGGACTATCTGAACGCGCAGATCGACGGAGAGAGCGTGTCGTTCGGCGGCAGCATGACGCTCTCTCAGATGGGGCTTTTTGAAAGCCTCGGCAAGCACAACAAGATGTTCAGCCACTGGAACGTGCCCGACGGCATGAACGCTGCCGAGGTGCTCAAAAACGCCTCGACGTGCGACAACTACCTGCTCTCGGCCAACGGCCTTGCCGAAACGGGCGAGATCATCAACATCGACGGGACGGGCAACCGTGTGTCCTCGTCGCTCTATGGCCACAAGAGGGTGTGGTTCGTCGTCGGCAGCAACAAGATCGCGCCGACCTATGACGAAGCGCTCTGGCGCGCCCGCAACATCGCTGCACCGAAAAACGCGCAGCGCCTCGGCGTGAAGACGCCGTGTGCCGTGAACGGCGACCGCTGCTACGACTGCAAGAGCCCGCAGCGCATCTGCCGCGGTCTTGTCGTGCTGTGGGAGGCCATCCGCAGCTGCGAGACCGAGGTCGTGCTCGTCGACGAGCCGCTTGGCTACTGAGAAAGAGAGATTTCGCCCAAAAGGAGGGAGCGCCGTGCGCAAAAAGTTCATTCCGCTTTCGCTGGCGCTCTGCCTGACGCTCTCGGGCTGCGGCGGCAACGTCGTGCTTGAGCGTTCTTACAGCGTCTCCACGCCACACAGCGAGGTCTACTGGGAAAACGAGGGTGCGGACACCCTGCGCGCCGACAGCTATCAGGACCTCGTCAATGCGCTGCTGCTGCTCCTTGGCGAGCACAGCGAGGAAGGCGTTGTGCGTATTTACAGCGAGGAAGACGCCGCGGCCATGGCCGAGCAGGCCTGTAAGGAGGTGCAGGAGGAGACGGCACTGGGCGCGTATCTTCTTGACTACATCAGCTACACCGACACGCAGGAGCGCGCCTATTACGAGATGCACGTGCGCCTCGGCTACCGCCGCACGGCGGAGGAGCAGGCGGGCATTGTCACCGCGACGAGCACTGAGGCGCTGCCTGACCTTCTGCGCCTGACGGCGCGCGAGGGTTCGCTCAGCCGTATCGCCGTGCGCTTCACGTACTTCACCGCGGACCGTGACGGCATCCGCGACATGGTACGATCTGTGCAGGAGGAGGTCGACACCGGCTTTACTGAGCCGTGGCAGGTGAACTTCTACCCCGATACCGACGATGTCGGCATTGTCGAGGTCGTGCTGCGGGAAGCGTAAAAAAGGATAAGAAAAGAGCCTGAACAAAGCGTTCAAGCTCTTTTTGTGCTTTATAGGGGAGAGAGAAAACGTTAGGAGAGGATCGCGCGGTCGTTGGCGAACTCGTCGCCGCTGGCCTTCGTGAACTGCTCAAGAAGATCGGGCACGGTCAGCTTCTTCTTCTCCTCGCCTGCAATGTCGAGGATGACGTGGCCGTCGTGCAGCATGATGAGGCGGTTGCCGTACTGAATGGCATCGCGCATGTTGTGCGTGATCATCAGCGTGGTGAGCTGGCCCTCGCGCACGATGCGGTCGGTGAGCTCCATGACCTTGGCGGCGGTCTTCGGGTCGAGTGCCGCGGTGTGCTCATCGAGCAGCAGCAGCTTGGGGCGCTTGAGCGTTGCCATCAGCAGCGTGAGCGCCTGGCGCTGGCCGCCGGAGAGCGTCGAGACCTTCGTGGTCAGGCGGGACTCAAGGCCGAGGCCGAGACCGCCGAGCAGCTCGCGGTACTGCTCCTTTTCCTCCTTCGTCACGCCCCAGGAAAGACCGCGGCGCTGGCCGCGGCGGGCGG
>UMGV01018748.1_pt1 | contig 14643 bp, 17 predicted proteins | sample 1965361 | NCBI WGS metagenome assembly UMGV01 (sample SAMEA4836081, study PRJEB28245) | human gut metagenome | biome: gut microbiome; material: fecal sample | place: Denmark | collected 2008
TTACAAATCACGTGCTCTGGCCAACTGAGCTAAAGAGGCATGATTGCAGCCGTTAGATGTCTTCGTTAGGACCTCCCTGAAAACGGCTGCAAAGATACGCATTAATTTTTAATCTCCAAAACTTTTCCGCATTTTTTTTCAAAAAAGTGGAAAAAAGTTGTTTTTTTTCATGTTTTTACCTTGTTTTTTCCTTAAATCGGGCCAATTGCACCTTCAACGCATCGATGGCGAGGTCAACGCCCTCTTCAAAGGTATCGCATGTCTTTTCAGCGAAAAGTGTGGTACCTGGAGCAGTAACCGTGATTTTTGTTTCTTTATTTTGTGCGGTAGCAGGCTTCACCACTTTTAGCTGCACCTCTACATTATTAATATCCTCATACGCTTTTTCCAGCTTAGCCACTTTCTTTTCGATAAAGGCTTGCAGTTTCTCAGTAGCGTCGAAATGTATCGACTGAATTTTAATGTCCATAGTTACCTCCTATTTTAAAGTTAAAGGTTAAGCCCTGGGATGGGCATTGGTATAAACTTGCCTCAACTGTTCGAACGTGGTGTGCGTGTAGATTTCAGTAGTCGACAGCGACTCGTGTCCGAGCAGTTTCCGCACACTCTCGATATCAGCCCCATGATTAAGCATTGCCGTTGCAAAAGAATGGCGCAACACGTGGGGCGACTTTTTTTTCATTGTCGTTACAGCAGCGAGATGTTTTTCTACCAGTCGGCGCACCTGTTGTGCATCCATGCGTCGACCTCGATTATTTACGAAGAACGCGTTGCCGAGGTGTGGCAGTTCAGCATTTCGGCATTTCAGATACTGCTTCAGTGCTATTTCCATCTCTTGTGCAAAGGGCACGATGCGCTGTTTATCGCGTTTGCCGTGCACCTTGATCTGATGATTGTCAAAATCGACAGCTACATCATCAAGACCGATGAGCTCAGAGAGTCGGATGCCAGTCTCATAGAATAACATAATAATGGTACGCGCGCGCACGTCAGGAAAGCAATCGCGCCAAGGATAATCGTCTAACAGGCGGTTAATTTCATTCTCCTTGACAAACTGTGGTAGGGGGCGCTCCTTCTTTGGAGGCTGTACCAGCAGCACCGGATTGACCTGAACCAAATGTCGCGACACGGCGAAATGGTAGAAGGTTTTCAGCGCACTGAGGCGTCGCTGCACCGTTGAAGCCGTGTTGCCTTCCAGCATCATGTGTTCCATCCAGTCGCGCACCACATCGGCATCTATGGTTTGCCAGTCGAGCGGTCCTTCCAGCGTTTGAAAAAACTGTTGAAAGGCGTGCAAATCGTCGGCATAAGCCTTCACGGTGTGCGCCGACCGGTTTTTCTCATAGCGCAGATATTGCAGAAACGCGTCTAACATCTTGCTGTTATTTTTTATTTCTTTTACGCCAACGAAAATAGTGATTTTTTCTGAAACCGCCAAACTTTTTCAGTTTTTTTTGATTATTCGGCGAAATAGTGTAAAAAGAGAAAGGAAAATGAAAGAAAAGGTGGTGATTAACCTAAACATGTAAGCAAAAAATTTTCAAATAGCAAAAATCGAGCAGATAAAATAAGAAACAATCGCTCCTAAGGCCATAGCTCTATAAACCTTTGAGAAAGGTTAGGGACAACAACACTGACGATGAAGGCCCAAATTCAGCGTTAAAGAACCTTAAATTATTAACATTTCAGCGTCGTCTCATTTTTTCAATCTAGAAAAACGTGATGACGGGTCTTCAAACCATTTTACTTTTTCCAAATTTTAGACGATGTTTTGCAACATAAAAAAGCGGATTTTTGAAGAGAAATTCGAGGCAACGATTTTGCAATATGCGGCATTTCACATGCTGAAACCCATGCTTTCACAAGGTGAAACCCTTGAGTTCAGGAGGTAAAACCCATGCTTTCACAAAATAATGGGCTTGTAGGGGTATCAAGAAAAGGCCTGACGCACGCCGATAACCGCGCAACATTCTGTAACACAACACTTTATACAGAACAAAACACTAATGTCTCTATTCTTGCATATTTGCGACCACGTTTTCAAAAATTCAAAACGTTGGCCTTGTAGACGATTACGATTTTAACAGAAAAGGGATGGAAAGCGATTTATTTGTTAACTTAGGTCAAAATAACATCAACTATGTTGAGTGCTGGAGGACGGGGCGCGGAGGACACCGTCCTACTTGGAGGGTCGTCCGTTTATATAAAAATGAATACTCACAATAATATATTATCTCAAGTTGCGTATGTCTATGACATGCGAAACTTGAGTATTCTATTATTAAAAACAAAACAATATTATCCGTGCCAAACAAAAGCCACGATACCCACTACTGGCCAATAAAAACAAAAAAAAGATGACAAAAGCGTGGCATGTGTTGCCTTACGTTTCTGTCATCTTCTCTGGAGCCATCGCCACCTTAGCAGCGCGACCCAAGCATATATGTTGAATGCTTTAATAAATTTCTAAAAAATACACCTCCTAAAAAGTATTCGTATTGTTAAGATAATTCTAAAGTCTTTCGAGGGATGTTATTATTCCTCGTTGGCGCGGAGCTGCTGTACGTAGATAGCGTGTTCCATCTTCAGACGCTTCAGTACAGAGGGTTTGTTATACTGCTGACGAGCACGGAGCTCTTTGATAACACCAGTCTTCTCAAACTTTCTTTTAAACTTCTTCAGCGCTCTCTCGATGTTCTCACCATCTTTTACGGGTACGATAATCATTTTTTGTTTTACTTTTTTAGAAATTAAACTTATAATATTTACTGTTGTCAGAGGGCAGTCAGCTCGCCAAGGCGATACAACTTTCCACTAACGGACTGCAAAATTACGGCTTATTTCTCAATCACACAACTAATTAGCCTTTTTTTTTCATTTTTTGTGCAAAATAGTTAGAGCGGAGCACATGCGTCGGCCAACCATTTCTGCTCGTCGGGCTCAAGCAGCGGGTACAGCGCCTCATATACATGGCGATGATAGGTGTTTAGCCAGGCACGCTCATCGACACTCAGCATTTCGGGCACGATGGGAGCTTTATCGATGGGACAAAGCGTGAGTGGCTCGAAGCGTAAGAAGCTGCCAAACTCGGTTTTTCGGTATGGCACCACCAGTAGCGTGTTCTCAGTGCGCACGCCGAAACGACCTGCAAGATAAAGGCCGGGCTCGTCGGTTACCGTCATGCCAGCATGCAGCGGTGCGGGGCGCCACTCCATACGTATCTGGTGCGGCCCCTCATGCACATTTAGGTACGCCCCCACTCCATGGCCAGTGCCATGCATAAAGTTCATGCCCTCGTTCCACATGGCCATACGTGCCACAGCATCCAGTTGCGAGCCACAAGCGCCATCAGGAAAACAGAGGTTTTGCAGTTGCAGATGCCCCTTCAGCACCAGTGTGTACACCTTGCGTTCCTCGTCAGTAACAGGCCCAAGCGCTATGGTGCGTGTAATATCGGTAGTGCCATCAAGATATTGTGCACCCGAGTCGAGCAACAACAATCCCTCAGGGCGCAACGGCACATCGCTTTCGGCCGTAGGCTCATAATGCACGATGGCGCCGTGGGTAGCATAAGCAGCGATAGTGTCGAACGAGAGATCGCGGAACAAAGGCTGCTCGGCACGCAAGGCACGCAGTTTCTCAGCGGCCGACAGTTCAGTCTCACCACCCGCTTGCACAGCAGGTTTCAGCCATTTCAAAAAGCGCACCATGGCCACACCATCGCGCAGCATGGCATGGTGAAAGCCCTCTATCTCGGTTTGGTTCTTCACAGCCTTCATGGCGGGTACGGGCGAGGCGGCGCGCACCACACGCTGCTGGGCGGCGGCACGCCACAGGGTATAGTTTACCTCGGCTGGGTCGAGCAAGAGATTATAGTCGTTATAGCGGTGCAGGGCCTCGGTCACAGCGGTATAGGGAGCCACCCCTACCCCTTCGTTGGCCAAATATTGCTCCACCTCGGGCGTAAGTTTTGCCTTGTCGATAAACAGCGTAGCAGCATCGACCGACACCAGCACATAGCCCACAAACACTGGCGTGCAATGCACATCTTGCCCGCGAAGGTTTAGCAACCAGGCAATATCATCGAGAGCACACACCAGCATGCCATCGGCATGGCGAAGGACCAGTTGGCTACGCAAGGCCGACAATTTGTCATGGGCCGACACGCCAGCATAGCGTTGCTGGTGCACATACACCTTGCTGGTGGGTATGGGCGGGCGCGAGGTCCATATCTCAGCCAGAGGGTCGAGATTGGTGCGAAGCGTCAATCCGCCATTCACACGAAGTTCAGCCACCAAGGCTTCAACCTCTTCGGCCGAAAGACAACTGCCATCAACGCCCACCTCAGTGGTGGGAGCATCGGCTAGTTCGTGCCCTAACCACTGTGCTATGGTGGGGGTGCCAGGCATACGCTCTTTCATCAACTGATACTCGGTGCCTGACAGTTCGTCGGCAGCAGCAAGAAAGTAGCGCGAGTCGGTCCATACAGCGGCCGAGGTCAAGGTAACGACGGCGGTGCCTGCCGACCCCGTAAAGCCGCTCATCCATTTTCGCCCCTCCCAGTGCTGGGGCACATACTCGCTATTATGGGGGTCTGTACTGGGAAAGATGAAGGCCGAGAGGTGCTCGCGGCGCATCAGTTCGCGCAAGCGCGATAGGCGTTCAGCTATTTCTTTCATACGTTATAAGTGTTCTGTAAGCAGGCAAACAAGTAACAATTTGTTCACCTTATTATATATAGTAGACCTGTTGTAGAAATCATCGACACGCTATCAGCCGACAAGTGACGAAGATTTTTGACAACCTGACACAACAAAGATACGCTTTTTAAGAATTATCAACAAATAAAACACAAAATAAATATCAAATATAAATCAAATTTTTATATCTTTGCAAGTGGAAAGACAGAAGCAAATAATGTATGGCACACAACACCTGTAGCACGCTATTTGCAAGATAATGTTCAGAAGCACCTCAAACGATTGCACCAAGCAACGAAACTATTCAAAGTAAACTTAAAATATAATTTAGTTATGGCATTTTTAACTAACGAGAAACTCGTGATCGTCGGAGCCGGCGGCATGATTGGTTCAAACATGGTTCAGAGCGTTTTGATGCTCGGTCTTACACCTAATATCTGTCTGTATGACATCTATGAGCCCGGTGTTCATGGTGTATTCGACGAGATGCAGCAGTGCGCCTTCCCCGGTGCTAACCTCACTTACACCGTAAACGCTGAAGAGGCTTTCACTGGTGCTAAGTATATCATCTCTTCAGGTGGTGCTCCCCGTAAGGACGGCATGACACGTGAGGATTTGCTCAAGGGCAACTGCCAGATTGCAGCCGACTTCGGTGATAACATCAAGAAGTATTGCCCCGACGTTAAGCACGTGGTTGTTATCTTCAACCCTGCCGACGTTACCGCTCTTACCGCCCTCATCCACTCAGGTCTGAAGCCCAACCAGCTCACCTCTCTCGCTGCTCTCGACTCTACACGTCTGCAGCAGGCTCTCGCCCTCGAGTTCGGCGTACAGCAGGATAAGGTTACTGGCGCACACACCTACGGTGGTCATGGCGAGCAGATGGCTGTTTTCGCTTCACAGGTTAAGGTTGACGGCAAGCCCCTCGCTGAGATGGGTCTGTCTGACGAGCGTTGGGAAGAGATCAAGCACCACACCGTACAGGGTGGCTCAAACATCATCAAGCTGCGTGGCCGCTCTTCATTCCAGAGCCCCGCTTACAACGCTGTTAAGATGATTGAGGCTGCTATGGGTGGCGAGAAGTTCACTCTGCCCGCTGGCTGCTACGTAAACTGCGATAAGTGTGGCTTCAAGAACGTGATGATGGCTATGCCTACCACTATCGACGCTACTGGCGTTCACTTCACTGAGCCCGCTGGCACCGAAGAGGAGATGGCTGCTCTGGCTAAGTCGTACGAGCACCTGTGCAAGATGCGCGACGAGATTGTAGAGCTCGGCATCGTTCCTCCCGTTGCAGAGTGGAAGGAAATGAACCCCAACCTCTAATTCGTTTTAGAGACCTATCTTTCGCAAACATTTATTTGTTGAAGATATATTTAAAGGATGAAGCCCATACCTATTGGGCCTCATCCTTTTTTTATTGATAGGAATGAACCTTTTGTTATAACTAATGCGCCACTACGCCGAAGTATTTGTAACTTTGCAGTCAAGAAAAACAAAAAAAATACAACAATACTTTATTTATAACGTATGATGAAACACTTTACCTCGCTAATGGGTAAGAAGCACATGCTGCTTATGCTACTGTGTAGCATGAGGGTGGCCATGGCCGCAACCAAATTATCACTATTAATGTAGCAACACCAGGAACGCTCAACACAATGATGGGCGAAACCAAAAAGTATTCAATCACCGCGCTAAAGCTCACGGCTCAATAAATATAGACGACATCAAGTTCTTGCGCGAAATGGCAGGATGCTACTACAACTGGAGCAAGTACCCTGTCAAGCTGGAGTACTTAGATCTTGAAGACGTTAGACTGAATTTCGAGTATAGAACGCGTCTGGATATATACAAACGAAAGAAAATATTGGACAACCGTGACAGGGACAGACTCACAAACGCTTCCAGCAAATATCTTTGCCTATCTTGAACAGCTCAAAACAATTATTCTTCCTTCTAGTATTCGGAATATCGAAAAGGGCGTCTTCTATCGTAACACAAGTCTTACCACCGTCAAGCTCCCATATAATTTGCTCTCTATCGGCGAATTCGCCTTTTCAGAGTGCGAAAACTTAACAGACCTCACAATACCATCGTTCGTAGAGAAAATAGGCGAGTATGCCTTCTGTAATTGCTCAAGCCTCACAAGCATAAAGATACCCTCAGGAGTAAAGACCATTGCAGAGGGTACATTCAAAAATTGTAGTAACCTTACAACCGTTTCGTTACCTTCATCTCTCACCAAAGTGGGTGGAAGTGCGTTCGAAAATGACGAGAAACTTGAGAATATAGAATTTCCATCAAGTATTGAATACATCAATTCCAATGCTTTTGCAGGATGAAGTAGTTTGCGTACAAGCTATATTGGAGGCAATATAAAGAGGATAAGTTCTGAGGCATTTAAAAACTGCACAAGCATACAGACAATGGTCATAGACCCTACAGGTGGGGCCGTAGACATTGGAGGCTTCGAGGGCTGCACAAATTTAGAAAGCGTTACTATCAACAACACAGTAAGCACAATTGGCGAAGCTGCCTTTAAAGGCTGCAGCAAACTTAGAAGCTTCACTGTGGAAGGCTATGGCAACAAACTCGCCATAGGTAAAAGCGCCTTTGAAGGCTGCAGCAGCCTGAAACAATTTGATTTTCCTGACATAGAAACGACAATTGGAGACAGAGCGTTCTATGGCTGAAGGAAGGAGTGACGCTGTCGGGCGCTATAACCGAAATTCCGGAACAGGCATTTGCCTACTGTGGCTATCTGCATGAAATAAAACTTCCTGCAGAGCTTAAACGCATAGGTTACCGCGCTTTCTGCGGAAGTACATACATAGGGTCGTTTGGAGGTCTCAAGATACCTTCGAAGGTGACAGAGATAGCCCCAGAAGCTTTCTACAAGTCGTTCCAAGATATTGAGGTTCTTGAGTTGCCTACCTGAAGACTGTTGGTGATTTCGCATTTGCCGGCTGTAGTGCTAAGGTCATTTATGCCTACATGTCTGAACCTTTTCCATTGAAGGATACTGATTTTTTCAGTCGTCCTCGTCCTGAATGTAAACTCTACTTACCCAAGGGCTGTGCAAAGAAGTATCGCCAGGCAGAGATTTGGGAAGAGTTCGACATCGAAGAGATGGATGGCACAGGCATTGAAGGCGTAACCAACGACAGCACTGTAACCGAGGTATCTCGCTACGATGCAAACGGCAATAGGCTTGCTGCCCCAGCCAAGGGTCTGAACATCATGCGATATAGCGATGGAACGGTGAAGAAGGTTATGGTTGAATAAAATAAAATAAAATAGAATAGAATAAAACAGAATAGAATAAAATAGTTATCAGTAGCCGTCGTTGCCCTCGACAATTTCGAGTGCAGCGACGGTTATTACTTTTATAACGCTAACACAAAATAAAAATAAGGTATAATTATCCGAAATAAAGGCACAAAGATATTGAATTGTTTTTTGTATTTTTGCAGAAACAACAAGATTATTACAAAACAATAAGATTACAGCAAGCAACAAGATTACCTAAAAAGCATGAAGACAATTAAGGATATGACATTTGGCGGCGAGCGTCCGCTGTTCGAGTCGCACGACCTAAGGATGGAGAACATCACCATTAGCGACGGCGAGTCGGCCATCAAAGAATGTTCCAACCTGGAGGCCGATGGCTGCAAGTTTTATGGCAAATACCCCTGGTGGCACGTTGATGGCAGCGTGATAACCAACTGCTACTTTGCCCCCGAGTCGCGCTCGGCCATCTGGTATTCGTACAACATGACGATGCGCGACTGCGTGATTGACGGCCCCAAGTTTTTCCGCGAGATGAAGAACGTACAGTTGGAGAACGTCACCATTAACGATGCCGACGAAACCTTCTGGAACGTAGAGAACCTAAAGCTAAAAAACGTAACCCTACACGATGGCACCTACCCCTTCATGGGCTGCCGCAACGTAGAGATTGACGGACTGGTGAGCGACTCGAAATACGTTTTCCAGTATGTAAAGCACGCCGTTATACGCAACGCAAAGATTACGACCAAAGACTCGTTTTGGGAAACCGAAGACATTACTGTTTACGACTCGGTGCTCGATGGCGAATATCTGGGTTGGCACTCGAAAAACCTGCGCCTCGTGCGTTGCCACATTGCGGGCGAACAGCCGCTATGCTATTCCGAGAACCTGGTGCTTGAAGACTGCACCTTCGACCCCGCCTGCGACCGCGCCTTCGAATATAGCACTGTGCAAGCCACCATTCGCGGGCACATCGAGAACATCAAGAACCCCACAAGCGGACATATCATTGCCGACAGCATTGGCTCAATAACCCTTAACGACAATGTGCTACCTCCTGCCGACTGCAAGATTGAGACGAGAAGCTAAGCGCGAGTGTATAACACGATACATACCTTATAATATATAGGTAAACGAATAGAGAGATAAAGCCACAGGCTTATTGAATGTTTTTTTATACTTTTGCATAACAAAAGCACGTTATGACACAATATAATTTTGATAAACTAACGCAGCGACGCGGCACCAACTCGTATAAATGGGACGAGACCGACGACCCCAACGTGATACCCGTATGGGTGGCCGACATGGACTTTGAAACGGCACCTTGCATCGTCAAGGCGCTACAAGAGCGTGTGGCACACGGCATCTTTGGCTACACCTTCGTGCCAGAGAGCTATTACGAGGCCGTGATCAATTGGTTCAGCCGACGCCACGGATGGCGCATCGACCGCAGCTGGATTGAATATACATCGGGCGTGGTTCCCGCCCTCTCGGCCACCATCAAGGCCCTCACGCAGCCAGGCGACAAGGTGCTGGTGCAAACGCCTGTCTACAACTGCTTCTTCTCATCTATACGCAACAATGGTTGCGAGATTGTTGAAAGCCCCTTGCTGCACTCAGCCAACACCTATGTCATCAACTTCGTCGACCTCGAACAGAAGTTATCCGACCCCGCCGTAAAGCTGTTCATCCTCTGCAACCCGCACAACCCCGCGGGCCGCGTGTGGACACCCGACGAGCTGCGCCACATAAACGACCTGTGCCTGCGCCACAACGTGCGCGTGGTGAGCGACGAGATACACTGCGAGCTCACCATGCCAGGCTACACCTACACACCCTTTGCCAGCGTGAGCGAGGCGTGCCTCAACAATTCGGTAACGCTCAATTCACCCTCAAAGTCGTTCAACACCGCGGGGCTGCAAATAGCCAACATCATCAGCAACGATGCCGCCATACGCCGACGCATCAACCGTGCCATCAACATCAACGAGGTGTGCGACGTAAACCCCTTCGGCGTCATTGCCCTACAAGCGGCCTACAACGAGGGCGAAGCATGGCTCGAAGCGCTAAAGGCATACCTCTATGCCAACTACGTAGCGCTGCAAAGCTTCTTTGCTGAGCAGTTGCCACAATTGCCTGTAACCAAGCTTGAGGGCACATACCTTGTGTGGGTAGACATCAGTGCAACGGGCCTCGATGCCGACTCGCTGACCGACCGCCTTCTGCACGAAGCCAAGGTGATGGTAAACAGTGGCACCATGTATGGACGCGAAGCAGGCAAACACTTCATCCGCATCAACATTGCTTGCCCAAAGGCTCGACTAATGCAGGCCCTAACACGTATACAACAAGAAATAAACAAACTATCAACACTATAACAAATGACAAGAAACGATTATAAATTTGAGATCTGCGCCAATGGTGTAGAAAGTTGCATCGCCGCACAAGAAGGCGGTGCCCACCGTGTAGAACTGTGTGCCGGCATACCCGAAGGTGGCACCACCCCATCGTATGGCGAGATAAAGATAGCACGACGTGTGCTCAACACAACGCGTCTGCACGTCATCATACGTCCGCGCGGTGGCGACTTTCTCTATTCGCCCCTCGAACTGGAGCGTATGGCCGCCGACATCGACATGGCCCGTGAGTTGGGTGCCGATGGTGTAGTGTTTGGATGCCTACGCCCCGACGGTAGCCTCGACACCGAAGCCAACGCCATGCTCATGCAGCACGCCAAGGGCATGTCGGTAACCTTTCATCGCGCCTTCGACCGCTGCGCTCATCCCCACCAAGCGCTCGAAGAGCTTATCAGCCAGGGGTTCGACCGCATCCTCACCTCGGGTCAGCAGCCCACCGCCCTTGAGGGCACACCCCTACTGAAAGAGCTGCACGAGCAAGCCAAGGGCCGCATCATTCTCTTGGCGGGCTGTGGCGTAAACGAACAAAACATTGCTACCATAGCGCAAGCCACCGGCATACACGAGTTTCACTTCTCGGCACGCACAGCGGTGAAGAGCCAAATGCAGTTTAGCAACCCCGACGTATACATGGGCGCCAAAGATGCCGACGAAGACACGCTGAACATAACATCATCTCAGCGCGTAGCACAAACCATCGAGGCATGCCTGAAAGGGGTGTAACACGTGCAAAAAGGCGCGTAACATCAGTAAACAAAACCTGTAACAAACAAAAATGATAAACCTAAAGATGCTGGCTGTATGGCTCAGCCGAATAAACCACTGCCGCGGTTTCGGTGTGCAGTCGCCTTCGGCTTATGCGTTCATACGCTACGTCATAAGCGAGCATTACGCTTACTATGCTTATTTCGACATGCTGAAAGCGTGGCCCTGCCTAAAAGGGCTACGCCTAAAGCTATGTCGGCTTTATTTTCGATTGGCCAACTATGCCCAGGCCGAACAATGGGGCTGGTGTGGCACCCTGGCCGAGGCCGAGCGCCAACACATTATGTGCGGATGCCATCACACCCTCATACACACATCGTCAACAAGCCAGCCCGTGGTGCCACAACCCACCAACGTAAAGGCAGCGGTGGGCGTAGCGGCGCTGTCGGCCACAGAACACGAGCGCCAAGCCTTTGTTGAACAGTTTATATCAACATGGGACAAGAACCTCTCACCCGACGACGACAACACACGTACCCTGCTCGTAATAGAAGGTATAGGCCACGACACAGCAGCAAAAGCCCTCTGGCAAAAGTTGCTGAACGATAACCGCACAGGCATCACCTTCGACCTTTACTATTGCGGCATCGTGTTCTTTGACAAGCGATATAAGCAAAACTATATCGTCAACTTCTAACTCTACCTTCTCTCTTTCTCACATGACTATCTATACCCGACACGGCGACAAGGCCGAAACCACTACCTTTGATGGCGACAGGGTGGAAAAAACCGCTCCCACCATTGCCGCCTATGGCGACATTGACGAACTGACATCGCACCTGGGTTTGCTAAAAGCGCTCATGACACAAACCGCAGCAAACGCAAGCATCAACCACACCGACATTGCCCCTGAGGCCACCTATATTGAGCACCTGCAGCGCCACCTCTTTGCCGTGGGCTGGTGCCTCATGAGCAATCATCCTGCCGAAATATCTTTCGCACAGCTCACCACCGAGATGGAGCAGCGCATCGACAACATAAGCGCCACGCTGCCCACCTTGCACACCTTCGTCATACCAGGCAACAGTGTGCCCGAAGCGCAATGTCATGTGTGCCGCACCGTGTGCCGACGCGCTGAACGAGCCGTGGCTGCCGTGGCCGAAGAGCGCAACATAAACCCACAAGTGCTGGCTTTCATAAACCGTTTGTCTGACTATCTCTTTGTTTTGGCCCGCAAATTAAACTTTATTACACATCAAGAAGAAAAAAGATGGAATAAAAGTTGCAGATAAGAAGAAAATTACTATTTTTGCAACTACAAAAGCGTCGAGACCTAAAAATAGCGATGCTAAACATTACTATCGCAAACAATAAACAAAAAATAAAACTATTATGTATTGGACACTTGAACTTGCCTCAAATCTGGAAGATGCGCCATGGCCTGCAACAAAAGAGGAGCTTATCGACTATGCGATGCGCTCGGGCGCGCCTTTAGAGGTTTTAGAAAACTTGCAGGAGATTGAAGACGAAGGCGATGTGTACGAGAGCATCGAAGACATCTGGCCCGACTATCCCACAAAAGAAGATTTCCTTTGGAATGATGACGAATACTAATCGTTCAAATAGCTATCCAGTATAGCTTAAAGCGTTGAAGATAAGCGGTATAGGAATTTTGTAACAACATTCCTATACCGCTTTTTCGTTCTTTTACCGCTCAAAGACAGTGCAAACCGAATGTAATGAAGTTTACTTCAATTGCTAAGGTGCAGCCTGTCTTATTAACTCAAGTTTCGCCTGTCTATGACATGCTATTAGTTATTAAATTGTTAAAAACACAACAATATTTTCCGAGCCACGATAAGCACGTATCTAAGGGTTTAATGCAATAAGCTGATTCGTTATGATTTGAAAATAAAAAAATAACGTTCAGAAAAGTTGTAGTATTCCTCTATATATTGTATATTTGCACCAAACAAGTTCGGAAAAGTGTCAAGTTTGGCACAAATCAGAAGTAAATAGTGCAGACCTAAGAACATAAAGAGACATAATAAATTCAAGGAGTGGAAATTACCGTTCAATCCTCAACGAATATTTAAAGTGTGGATTTTGCCAATTTTAGTTTTTAAGGCACCCTATAGGAACAACATACACTCCATCTTCACGACGAATAGCATACTTAGTGGTGCCAGTAAGTATCATCAGAAAAGATGGAGCTTTCATTTTTGTGGTGTCTATTTTAGAGGATAAGAGTTTTAGGTTCTTAGCTCCCTCTTCAATATTTTTCTCACCCCCCAATTTTATTTCAATTAATCCATAGCTACCATTTCTTAGATGCAAAACAGCATCACACTCTAACCCCATGCTATCGCGGTAATGATATATCGATCCGTCTAATGCATCGGCGTATACTCGCAAGTCTCTGACACACATCGACTCAAAGAAAAGCCCCATTGTGCTAAGGTCGTTTATGAGGTCATTGGGTCCTATACCCAATGCTGCCACTCCAATTGATGGGTCGGAGAAATACTTGGTTTCAGAACTCCTAATAGCCGTTTTACTTCGTAAGTTTGGATTCCAAGCAAGAGAATCTTCTATAACAAAAATCTTTTTCAAAGCATCAATATATGAGGCTATCGTGATACGGTTTGCTGAAACAGTATCGTTACTCTCAATGTCAGCACATAGAGTATTAACAGATATTTGAGCACATTGGTTACGGGCGATAGAACGAAGAATTCTTTTCGTACGCTCTGCATCACGTCGCACATTATCAACACGAGAAATATCGTTGTTAACAACAGCCTCATAATATCTGTATGCCATATCTAATGCCACTTCTTTATCAATCGTAGTAGCTCTCGGCCACCCTCCACGACAAATGAGCCAAGCTATAGCATCGATATTAAGATGGTTAGTTCCGAAGATATCTATTCCTGGTTTACAGAACAAATCGTTTAAACTAACTTCGCCACTTGACTCACCAGACTCATAAAGGCTCATAGTTCTCATCGTTAGCCATGCAAACCTACCTGTGCCAGAATGGTGTATCTTGTCTGTATCGGCAGGAACGGCAGAGCCTGTGAATATAAACTGTCCCTCCTCGTCTCTATGGTCAACCTCAAAGCGGGCGGCGTCCCACAGCTGTGGTGCAAGTTGCCATTCATCAATCAAGCGTGGAGTGGCACCCGCAAGAAGCTTTTTGGGCGACAGATTAGCCAGTTCAACATTCTGATTCATATATTCAGGGTCATCCATATAAACAACACTTTTAGCTTGTTGTTCTGCCGTGGTAGTTTTACCACACCATTTAGGCCCCTGTATCAAGACAGCGCCTACTCCCATAAGTCGGCGACGTAACATATTGTCGGCTATTCTTGGTCTATACTTTTTCATATTTCTTGCCATTTATGATTGCTGGCACAAAGATACGAAAAAACATTATAAATGAAGCATTTAAACGCATAATTATACAAAATATTGGTTTTTCGTTATACCGTTTGTAGATATTTCGTTATACCGTTTGT
>UMGV01033860.1_pt1 | contig 14580 bp, 9 predicted proteins | sample 1965361 | NCBI WGS metagenome assembly UMGV01 (sample SAMEA4836081, study PRJEB28245) | human gut metagenome | biome: gut microbiome; material: fecal sample | place: Denmark | collected 2008
GTGGACGTGCGTGAGGTGAAAACGGCATTCATGGCTTCGGGAGATAATCTGTTCCATTTCGTGATGAATTATTCTGGCTACAGGATCAAGATGGACGATGAAGCCAAGTTAGTTCTCTTCTGCCAGATTGCTACACAATACCTTGACGAACTGCATGTTAGTGACGAATATCGGCAGCAAGAGGAAATAGAATATCCAATTATATACCCGTTAACATCAAGCAATTAAAAATATGCGTTACACAAAAGAAATATTCGACATACTGAACAAGGGAGGGTTTATCTCCCAGAACTCAATCTCGCAGCAACGTTCGCATCTGTACGATGCTATAGAGGATGATTTCCAGAACTATCAGGAATACTTCTCAGGCATAGGCTTCTTGCTTGAGGGTGGTAATGGATATTACTATTTCTCTCGCACAGAGAATAAAGTTGAGTTGGCTGACAAGGTTCAGCGACTTGCATTGTGGATAGATCGTGTAGATTTCCTGAAGACCTTTAACAATACGTTCGCTTCTGGCTTCACATTTCGTAAGTCGAACATACTCGAAAAGTTCTCCAGCGACATAGAACTAAAGGAGAAGGCACGCAACCTTTACACAGACGTAAAAACAAACGAGGAGAAGGTAGAGAAGCTCATCAATGATCTGGAGCGCCAAGGCTTTGTAGAATTAGAGAACGAACTTGACGGAACTTACAAAGTGACAGCAGCCTTCCATTACATCGAAGAATTGATAGATTGTCTAACCATCATTGAAACCGAAGAGTCATGAGAGCATTGCGAAAGATAATTTTTGTGAACAGTGCCAACATCCGTTATGCTGAAGTAAAACTGGATGGCAATGTACATTTTATAGGCACTCAAGGTGTGGGCAAAAGTACTTTGCTTAGGGCAATTCTGTTTTTCTACAATGCCGACAAACTACACCTTGGCATACCGAAGGAGATGAAGTCGTTCGACGAGTTCTATCTGCCTCATGCCAATTCATATATGGTGTATGAGGTTGAACATGAGCACGGACCTTTCTCAATACTCGTATTCCGCTCCTCGGGTAGAGCATGTTTCCGCTTTATTGATGCAGCCTATCAGAAGGAATGGCTTGTTGATGAGCATGGAGAGGTAACAGCAGAATGGAAGGTGATACGCGATAGATTGAATAGTGCTTACTCAAGCAAGATTATTGATAGATACGAGCAGTATCGGGATATACTCTATGGCAACAAGCAAGCTGTAGGCAAGGAGTTCGTGCGTTTTCAGTTGTTGGAAACGAACCGTTACCAGAATATACCACGAAGCATACAAAATGTGTTCCTCAACTCGCGTCTTGATGCCAATTTCATCAAGGACATCATTATCCGTTCGATGAGTGACGAAGAAGCCAATATTGATCTTGGATATTTCCGTAGGCAGGTGTCTGACTTCGAACAAGAGTACAAAGATATTTCGTGCTGGTATAAGGCAAATCAAAAAGGTGAAACGGTAGTAAAAAAACAGGCCGATGCTGTCGTAAAGGCATATCATGAGCTCCTTTATATGAAGCGACAGATAGAGGAACTGTGTGGTGAACTCAGGTATGCAGAACGCGTTACTGGTGAAAGATTGCCACTTATTGACGCTAAGATTGGAGAGCTCATTCAAGAGCTGGATAGACAGAAACGTTTACTCGCTGAGGTTCAGAAAAAGCAAAATGCAGAGAAGGCTATTTTGAATCAGGAGCAAGGCGTTGTGAACGATAAACTGAGGCGCACCAAAGAGCGTAAGGAATATTATGCAAATAAACAGATTGATGTGGTGATGAATCGTTGTGCCAAAGAACCTGTTGTGAAGACAGAACTCGATGCCCTCAAGGATAAACTTGCAGATCTTACGGCACGTTTCAATGACGTTACGAACAAATATAAGGCTCTGCGTCAGAATATTATCAACCAGTTTGAGACTTTTAAACAAGTTCAGCAGCAACGTATTCTTGCCGATGGACAGGAGAAGCAGAATGCGAATGAACGCCTTCTGAAAGAGTATAATGCTACGAGAACAGAGATAGAGCAGTCTTTTGCAGAGAAAATAGTTTCGGCAAATAACGCCATTTACGCTATAAATGCAGAGCAAAACGATTGTGACAAAGAACTTCTGAAACTAAAGTATTTTGTGCCCTTCAAAGAAGAGAAGGAATCATTGACGCAGCAGCTGAATGAACTGCAACTCAATGAGAAAGCACTTGAAGGTCGGGTTGGTAAGCTTGTGTCTGAGGTAAAGAGTGTTCAGGCAGAATATGATAAAAAGGAGGCTGAGATTAATGCGGATTACACCCGTCAATTGGACAAAAAGCAGAAACAAATAGATGCCGTTGTTGAGCAAATGCAAACCATCAATGCGCTCCTTGTTCGTACCAAAGGTTCGCTCTACGAATGGCTTGAGGATAACAAGCCTGATTGGGAGCAGAATATTGGTAAGGTAATCAATGAGGAGAAGATACTCTATCAGACAGGACTTCGTCCGCAGAAAGCAGATGGAACATCATTGTATGGCGTGAAGCTTGATCTCATAGATTTTCCGCTTAATGTGCGTAAGCCAAAGCAACTGAAGGATGAACAGGACGCGTTAGAGAATGAACTGAAACAAGCAAGGACAGAGTATGCAGAGATTTTCAATAGTCAAGAAAAAACTATCGAAGATTTGAAGCGCCAGTTTACACCAAAGATTAAGAATCTACGTCTGCAAAAGTCGAATGCAGAGACGGAACTCAATATGATTCCGCAAAAGCGTAAAGGGATTATCGTCAAAATTGAAGACTATGACGCCAAGGAAAAGCAGATCATCGAAGAAAGACGGAATGAATTATCGAATCGCCAGCAGAAGTTGGCTCATGACCTCACGTCTGCACAAAACGCGCTTGACAAAATCAATACTGACAAGCAAAAGCAACTTAAATCAGCCGAAAAAAAACATAATGACGCTAAGAATGATAACGTTAAACTACATGCCGAACGTGTTGCTGAGATCAATGCGGAAACGAAGAATCGCGAACAAGAAGCTGATGCTGAATTGCAAAAGCTGAAACAGCAGGAGCTGGACGAGTTGAAAGGTCGAGGTGCCGATACTGCACTCGTGGAGGATTGCAAGGCAAATATTAGCAAGGCAGAAGACGAACTGAAATACATAGAGCAAAATCGCGAACTCGTATATGATTACAAGCGAGATAAAGAGGAACTATTTGACCAAGAGGATAACCTGAAGAGTCAGAAGAAGAACCTTGCAGAGAGGATTACACTGTTGGATGAGAAATATGACCAGCGTAAGCAAAAACACGAACAACAGATTACGTCTTTTGGAAAGGAACTGAGCGAGCGCAAAGAAGAGAAGAAAGACCTCGAAGATGAGTTGCAGAAGGCAGAACGTTTTGCTCATGATGAGAATCTTTGTCCTCCTATGCTTGCAGTAGCTAAAGAGAAGCAGACGTTGCGTACTCCTGGGCAAGCTGTTGACGAGCTGACGAGTATCATTGTGTCGCGTCAGTCGAAGCATAATCAATTTAAGCAGAATATCAATGTGTTCAAGGCTAATTTTTCAGCAAAAAATACATTTAGTTTCCGTACCGAACTGACCATCGATGAGGACTATCTTGACTTCGCCAACAACCTCGACGACTTCCTTATTAACAATAAATTGGAGGAGTATCGCAGAAGGACAAGTGAGCGTTATGTGGACATTCTGGCGCGTGTATCGAAGGAGATGGGCGAGCTGACACGTCATGAATCGGATGTCGATAAGATTATTCACGATATCAATAACGACTTCAAAGAACGCAACTTTGTAGGTGTTATCAAACTCATTGCTTTGCAGTCAGTTCCTTCGGCAGACAAGATGGTACAGTTGATGAAACGTATCAAGGAGTTCAACGATGATAATCAGTTTGCAATGGGCGAGATGAACCTCTTCTCAACCGCTAATCGTGATGATGTAAACCAAAAGGCTGTGGGACATCTTCTCGACTTTATGAAGTCGTTGATGGATAATCCTTCGCGCCAGTATCTCACGCTTTCAGACCTGTTCCAGTTGCAATTCCGCATCATTGAGAACGACAACGATACTGGTTGGGCAGACAAACTCTCACATGTAGGTAGTGAGGGTACTGATACGCTCGTAAAGGCAATGATCAACATCATGCTTATCAATGTGTTTAAGGAAAAGGTAAGTCGCAAGTTTGGTGATTTTAGAATTCATTGTATGATGGACGAGATAGGCAAACTGCATCCGCAAAACATCAAGGGCATCCTTGACTTTGCCAATGCTCGTAACATATTGCTTATCAACTCCTCACCAACAACCTACAACGTATCTGATTATCGTTATACCTATTTGTTGCAAAAGGATGGCAAGTCAAAGACTATCGTTCACCCATTGATTTCGCAGAAATGAAGATAACTGTTGCTCTCATAGACAAACTAATTCGTCTTCGTAATGGAGAATCGCTACCTGCAAGCCAGCTCAAGGGCGAGTGGGTAGATGATTTGGTACGTGATGGTGTATTGATTAGTACATCGCATGGAAGTAGGAGAACGTTGTTTGCGCCCAATGCAGAAACATTATGCAAAGCATTAGCTTCTGTAGATGAAAGATTTATTGAGATGGAGCTATTGCGTGAAACCTTATTGTCGGAGAATACCTTACGTTCGCAGCAGGCATCATTAACAGGCAACTCAAAGTTGGTAATGACACGCTCATGCCCTGGTTTTCCTGTTAACTCATACGAACCTATTCCTTGTACATTGAATGGTCGGGAGTTCGTTGTCAACCCACAAGAAGGATGTTTCTTATTTGTGGCAGATTGGCAATCGTTCTTCGTTCCAGATGATGTGGTTGTAGTTGGCGTTGAGAATATGGAGAACTTTCGCATGGTTCGTCAGCAACGAGAGCTCTTTGAGCAATGCATTGGTAATAATCGATTGCTGTTCGTCTCTCGTTATCCACAATCCATTGATTTACGTTCTTGGTTGCAGATAATCCCCAATCGCTACATTCATTTTGGCGACTTCGACCTTGCTGGTATCAATATTTTTCTCACAGAGTACAATGGATATTTAGGCGATCGTTCTTCTTTCCTCATTCCCTCTGACATAGAAAGACGGTTAGCAAAAGGTACGATTGAAAGATACAATGACCAATATCAAAAGTATAAGAGTGTAAATTCGAATATCCCAGAGATCCAGCACCTTATTGACCTCATAAACAGATATCATAGGTGCTATGATCAAGAGGGATTTATTAAAATAAAAGAACCATGTTCCTCTTCCAAAAACTCATAGACCGTTCCAGTCTGCGTCAGGGATTTCAGATGACAAACGTTCTGGTAATTTTATAACTCTTCGTCATGATAACTATACCATCAGCTACTGCCAACTCTCGTATATTTTCGTTCCACAAGGTTGACCTGTCCAATCAGGTACGCTAATCGCTATCACTGGCTCCTTTGGCCGCTCCACAGCCCCACATCTTCATTTTTCTATGAAATACAAGCGTAAGTCTATAGATGCCAAGGCGTTTTTGGCTATATCGTCCAATCCAAATAGCTCTAAATTTTGGTGTCAGGGTATAAATCAGCAGAAAAGATTTTGGTATTAGGGCGTAAATACGCAAAAAAGATTTTGGTATTAGGCAGCTTTTGGGCAAAATAAATTTTGGTATTAGGGATTTCTTATGTTCCTCAGATAGGTTTCAACTCTATTATGTGTTACTATCGAGATGACATTATCATACTGTATTTTCTGGTAAATTGAAAATCATGGGAATTTTCAATTGAAAATTATGGGAATTTCTTATTGGAAATCTTGGGGATTTTGTGATTTTGCAGAAACAAAACGTAAATAGGCATTTTATGTATTACAATAGACTAGTAGAAAAAGAAATCGAGTCGAAGTTAAAAACTTCAGGAGCTGTCGTTGTTGCAGGACCTAAGTTCTGCGGCAAAACAACCATATGCATGCTTTATCAAAAAAGTTATGTAAAACTTAATACGAAGCAGTCCATTACCATGGCACGAATGAACCCTAAGGGAGTGTTGGGTGGTGAAAAACCAAGGCTTATAGACGAGTGGCAAAAAGTTCCAGATATTTGGAATCAAGTGAAAGATGATTTGGATTTTGAATATCAGTTTGGCAAATATATCCTTACGGGCAGTTCTACTCCTGCAGAAAAAACTGAAGTTCACCACAGTGGAGCTGGCAGAATTACTCCAGTAAGGATGAGACCTATGAGCTTGTGGGAAACCAAAGAATCTAAAGGATCTATATCTTTGATGGATTTGTTTGATGGAAAGAACAATTACCCATGGGATATGAATGAAGAAATATCTCTTGATGACATAGCCTTCCTCATATGTAGAGGTGGTTGGCCTATATCTGTACAAGCTCCTAAGGATATTGCTATAGAGATAACTAAGAATTATTATAATGGTTTATTTGTATTTGAGGACTGCGAAAATGAAAGATTCAGAAACAAACGCCCTGATATATTAAGAATGATATTTAGAAGTTATGCTAGACATATTTCTACGGAGGCTGCTATTTCCACTATAATAGCAGATGTTCGTCAAAGTAATGAAAGGACAATGGATCCGAAGACTTTTGATGATTATATGGAGGCATTGAAAGATTTATATATACTTGAAGATTTACCAGCATGGAAACCAAACATTCGTTCTAAGACTTCTATAAGAAGTACTCCTACAAGACATTTCATAGATACTTCTATTGCTTGTCGTTCATTGGGAGTAAGTCCGAACGATTTGATGCACGATCTGGAAAGTTTTGGATTGTTCTTTGAAGATTTTGCTGTAAGAGACCTCTCTATATATGCTAATTCTATTGGTGGCTCAGTGTCTCATTATCGCGATAATTCTGGTTTGGAATGTGATGCAGTACTTCATCTTGAAGACGGAAGATGGGGGGCTATAAAAATCAAACTGGGGGGTGATGATTTGATTGAACATGGGGCTAAATCCCTTAAGACTTTGCAAAATAAAATAATAGAAAAGAGTGAGGAACAAGCACCTTCTTTCTTAATGGTACTTACTGCAACTGGTGGTGCCTATCAGCGTGAAGATGGTGTATATGTAGCTCCTATTAATTTGCTCAAACCATAACATAATCTCAAAGGCGGATGCCCAAGACTCTCCATCTTGAACATCCGCCTTTGCTGTACATCGTCAATATCTTCTATTATTCATAACTCTTCTTCCGTTTCTTGAAGATTGGTGGATTCTCACCGTCATAATACAAATCATAGAGTGCGTCACATTCTTCCACGTTCTTATTCGCACTCAGGATAAACCGTTTGCCGTCTGCATACCGACGATATATGTAATAATGTTTGCGCCAGTATCTTGATAAGGGTTTGAACAGAACTTCCTTGTTTCCTAAGAAACAGATGTCTTTATCCATCCTTATTTCAGCTCTTCGGTATGTTTGATTGTTAAACGGACTCATTTCTACATAAACATTATCCATTTTGAAGAAGTTTAAAAAGCCTATTGTTACAAGTTCCGGTTTCTTCAAGAAGCATACATTATTTTCCAAGTATACCCAATAGTCTTTGCCTTTTTCCACATAGTGCAGAATGACATTGTCCAATAACTCTGCAAAATCATATTCGGGTTCTGGTTTTTCAAAAGGTTCAAACATCTTTGTGCGTATCAGATATTTTCCTTTCACATTCTGCACTACTCTGATGTCGTATGCTTGTGGAAATATCTTGGCGTATACTCCTGCTGATTTCCGTGTGCAGAATTTGTATTCACGATAATACACTTGCACTGTGCCGTTTGTCCGTTGCTCTATCCTCATGTCTATTTCTTCAAAATCGGACAACAATCTGCTCGTGTAGCCATAGTTGTATTTCATGTCTATCTTGGGTTTGAAATACATTATATTCTGACTGACATTATTATTATACCTCTCTACGTCTTCAGTCCAAACGTCTTTCTTTGCCTGCCATTCTTCTTTGCTTATCTGGTGCAACAATGCTTCGTTACCTTTTTTGTATGCCCAATTACCACACTCATCCTCCCAAAGTTGAACATCGTCCATGTTATCCTTGAATGAATACAGTTTGGATGGTTCTGATGGCTGTATATAGAATGTCCGAAATTGCAGTCCCTTGTCTATACCGTATGTCAGGGCATCTGGTAACACAAAGTCATCGTCGCTCATCCTGCGAGTCTTTACCCTCGGATATAGCTTTATACCATCCGTTGTATCAAAATCAAGATAGCCATAACGTTCCATCTTAGGTCTTCTTACGAATCGTACACCGTTCCATAGGTCTATCCAAGGACGTTCACGGTCTATCTTCCTTCTGGAATGTAGTTTGACTATGCCATACGCTTTCAGCTCCACCTTATTATATACACATGGCAACACTTCATGACCGTCCTTGTCTACAATGCCTAACAGTCCACTCTCATTCTTCTTGATTTCATATCCGTATGCCGCATCCAAGTCCATGCGCTGCCCTTTATGCGTCATCACGGTTATCAGTTCGGTCTGTGTGTCCGATGTTATGATTAGTCTTTCATCACGAATGGAATAGGCTGCACTATATTGTTCTTCAGCTAGTGTTATATTGCCTTTACCGGCAATTTGTCCTTCAAACATGGTTTGCCAATCTCTTTCGTCAGACGGCAGTCCGAACAATCGATACAAACCTACATTGTCTAATATCAGGCAAAACTTCTTGCCTTCAAACACTCGCATGCCACGACCTACTTGCTGTAGGTATTTTGACAATGATAATGTGGGACGAGCCAACTGGATAAATTCTACATCGGGACAGTCAAAGCCCTCACCGAACAAATCGACATTCACCAACACTTGAATTGCTCCATCTTTGAATTTTTCGATATTCAAACGGCGTTCATCACTTGATGTCTTGCTACTTATGGCCACTGCATTTATGCCATGCTCTCTATAATACTCCGCTATATGCTCCGCATGGGCTATGTCTATGGCGTATGTGATGCCTTTCTTGTTTGCTGCATATCTCATCACCGTATCACAAAGTCTTTCGATACTTGGCTGCACATCCAACTTCTTGCTCATTTCTTTTAACGAGAAATCTCCGTCGGCACCTCGCTTCGTCAAACCGAACACCATTCGTTGGTCTATGCTGTCTGCCTTTATCGACATATAGTCATACAGTGACAAACGTCCGTCTGCAATGAATTTCTTTGTTGGCCACGATTGCAACAGCACGTCAAACAAATCTGTAAATCCTTTTTTGTTTAATCGGCATGGCGTGGCTGTCACTCCGAGTTTCTTTGCTTCGGGGTAGGCGTTCATCACTTCTGCATAGGTTTTTGCCACTGCATGATGTGCCTCGTCGATAACTATCAATGAAGGCTTTTCCTGCATTTCTTGATAGTGTCTCGACAGCCATTGTATAGAGAAAACCCGCGGTTTAAGTGAAGAGTGAAGAGTGAAAAGTGAAGTATCCAATTGCTTTGTTTGGTTAACATTCAACATTTCACATTCAACATTAAGCGAAGCCTTAAGCGTTTCCTCTATTTGCTCTACAAGTTCCCTTCTATGCACCACAATCCATACACATGGATTCTTCACTCTTCGTTTTTCACTCTTCACTTGCTCCGCCAATAGCACAGTTTTTCCTGTACCTGTCGGCATCTGCACCATCACAGATTGATACGAACGAAATGCCGTATCAATGCGTTCCTTCATTTCTGCCTGGTAGTCGTAAAGCTGTATTTCCTTCATATCAACTTCGTCTCGGCAACCACATCGAGGGTATTTCTTTACGAGTCTTTGAGTTGGCATTGGTGATGTCTACCAGTATCAGGTACCACTGTTCTTTTCCACGACGCTCTCCATATATGAAGTATACTTTATTGGGTTGGTCACGTAGTATCATATACAGGTCTAAGAACTGGAATATCTTGTCATTAGCCACACATTCCCGATGATGCATCGGTATGCCAGCCATGTCTCTGTTTTTATAGAAATAGTAGTTGTAGCCGACTCTCAGCACGTCCATAAACCCCATCGGCTCTACCACTGGACGCTCATCAAATTCTTGCATAGTGTATAGATTTACCCACGTGGTTTTGTCTTCTCCTGCAAACACGACCTCTGCTATATTGTCATCTGAGAGTTTTACGCTCTTCAGTCCTTCCAAGATGATATGGTGGTCATTATTGCTGATGGCGTACTCTCCTGTCTGATAATGCTCACATACGTATGCGTCCTTGCTGTTGTATTCCTTTCCCCTGTTCTTGTTGATAGCGTAATAGGCGTATGTCACAAGACACTCTTCTCCATTGATGGTTTTATAGATGCTGTTGCTCTGTTGTCTGCGTTTTTCCCCTGTAATATATTCTCTTTCATGGGTTGTTACTTCCTGCATCGAGCCTTGCGCATTATCCATATAGAGATACTGCTCCTTGGTGCCTACTGTCAGTGGTGACCATGGGTCTTTTCGTCCTACGTATTCAATGGCTTCATTGTTATTGTTTAGCAGGTAGTACTTTGTTATGCCATCTTCTGTCTGACTGATTAACTGCCAGTTAATTCTGACATGATGTATATGTTACCATGCGGTCTTATGGGCTACAATGATAAGAAGCATGCTCATATATTATGTGAACAGCTACACTTTCCTTGAAGATCCTGAAAAAGATTGGGCAAAATGGTTCGAGAGGCTAAGGAAACACCTCCTGAACCAAAGCTGTTTGATTAGAGAGGACTTACTTTTCGAAAAAACAAGCCTGAAGTCCTATTTAAAAGGATTTCGGACGGAATATGTATGCACTTTGGAGTTTTAGCGGTTCTTGGCTCAAAAGAATGACAAGCGATTGTGTGATAGTTGGATTGAAAAAATAAAGCCTAGACGATTCACATCGTCTAGGCACATCCTAAATAAATCTAAATAATTACTTTCTGAGTTTTGTTGGCCCTACTTTGACCTTTTCGACCACAGTTGTGCTCGGGTGCTTTTGCGCGTATTCGATAGATACAAATTTACCTGTTTCTGCACTTCTGCCTTTTTCTACAGTTTTTGCCATATTCTGAATTTTGAAGTTAATACTCTGCGGTGACCTACCGTTTCCGCTACGGTACACTTAGGTGTTGTATGCCATTCTTTGTTCATTTCATCAAGTTTTTACCTTGTATGTGCCTCAGGACAACAAAAGAAACATCCGTCAACATTACTGTAGTGTTTCTTTGCCTCTCTTACAGCCTCCTTACCATTTGCGAAATATCCCAAAAAGATTCGATTTTCTACTGATGGCAAATACTTGCAACTTGATGCATGGACTTCATGTTCACCCGTAGGTTGGGCAATTTTGTTTACATAGTAAAAATCGCTCATAATAAAGAAAGTCAACTCTCTGGTCCGTTAGCCAGGGTCTTAATTTCGAATTGACGCCACAAAGATATGAACTTTTCTTCTTTTAAACAAACATAAATGTGAAAAAATCACATTTTGAATTTAAGTTACACAGAATAAAGCCGTAAAAGTCTTGCTGTATTGAGAAAATTTCTTTATATTTGCAAAGGATTTTATTACATAACTAATAAGATAATGTATGTTACAGCAATTTATAGTTGAGAATTTCCTCTCTTTTAAAAACAGGGAAATCTTCTCTCTTCAACCTAGTAAAGGCACGTTAAAAAAAGAACATAAAACAGAGTCCATTAAAGGACAGTGGGTTTTAAAGTCAGCTGCAATGTTTGGAGCGAACGCAGGCGGAAAGAGTAACTTCGTCAAAGCCATTGAGCTAGGGAAAAAACTTGTTTTAAGAGGAACAAGGACAGATGACTTAATAGATTTCTATCCCTTTCGGTTAAGTTCTGAGAATAAGAAAAAGGATACGACTATTATTTATCACATACTCTGTGATAATAAAAAATATGAATATGGTTTTAGCTACAACGCAGAACAAATAAGTTCTGAATGGCTTAAACAAATAAATAAAAGCAACAATTGTATTATTTTTCAAAGAGAAACAGAAAAATCAGAATTTGATATTTCATACCTACTTAAACTCAATCCAAAAGAAGAAGAATCACAGTTCTTGTCTTTTCTAGCAAAAGCAACGCCACAAAGACAATTATTTCTTCATGAAGTTATGAGTCGTAATATTCATGAGAATGTGTCAAATATTAAAGATTTGGACTCTGTTATTAATTGGTTTGTAAATTCGCTAAAAATAATATTCCCAGACACACCGTATAAACAGGGCGTACTACTTAAAGCGGCTGATGACAACGAATTAAAACGTGGCTTTGGAGCACTTTTAAGATACTTCAATACAGGCGTTGATGGAGTAAAATTAATCGAAGTACAATTTGAAAAACTTGGAATTCCACAAGACTTGCAACGTGCAATTAAAACAGATTTATCAAAATCCAATACTGACGAAGCATTTGGAACCCTACGCTTTGATGATAATTTGTATTTAATCAACCTAATTGATGGTGAGATAAAGGCTAAAAAATTGATGACAGTTCATAAAAAGATAGATGATACAGATGTGGAACTTTTCTCTCTAGGCGATGAGAGCGATGGTACAAAACGTTTATTTGATTACATTCCACTTATTTTAGATTTGATTCAAGGTGGAAAAGTCTTTGTTGTTGATGAAATGGAACGTAGTCTACATCCTGCACTTATTCAACAAATAATTACTTTGTTTTACAAGTATTCAAAAGATGTTTCTAGTCAGTTGATTTTTACCACGCATGAGAGCTCTTTAATGAATCAGAAAGTGTTCAGAAAAGACGAAATTTGGTTGATGAGGAAAAGTTGTAATGGAATTAGTTCATTTGGAAGAATGGATAATTTATATAATGTACGCTTTGATAAAATGTTACAAAATAGTTATCTTAATGGAGAATATGGAGCAACACCTATATTTGAAACCGAAGAAGAAATAAGCAAATTATTTTCAACTTTCAAGTAACAAGTAAACATAATGGCTAGCTTTATTTCTAAGTTTTTATTAACTACCACTGTGACTACTCCAACTTTTTTGTCACTTGGTTTAATAGGAGTAATAAAGGATAGTGAGAACTATTTTCTAGTGTGGAATGATATGCTAACAAACGCTAAGATACCTACTAGTTTTGAATGGTATAGCATAAATATCAGCTTTGTATTTATGCTAATATGCTTTATCGGCATTAAAATATTTCTATCCCAAAAGGAGAAGAAACGCAAAGAAGGAAAAACGATAAAAGTACAATCTTATTCAAATCTATCTCAGAATAGTGCTGATCAGATAATGTCATCTATAATCCCTTGGTTGACGATATTTGCCGATAGCCTTGATTTTACGGTGTTATTTGTATGTGTAATACTTCAATGTTGTTTTATCGCAGTTGCAAGTTACAATAACACTAACTATAATTTACTTTGTTCAATATGGGGATACCGTTATTATGAAGTATATACCGAAGAAAATACCTATATTCTCATTTCTAAAAGATGTATTAGGAATAAGAATCAAATTAAAAAGTTTGTTGAGGTGACCGATTATATGGGTTTAATAATTAATGAAAAGTAATATGAGCCAATTCTACGCATTGATGCACGACTATACGGTAAAGTATATTCCTCTCAAGGAAGGTATTACAACTGAAATAAAAAACATATTCATAAAAGGAGGAGCAATATTAAAGCCTGAAGGTATAGAAGAGGATATATTTGACGGTGATATCATAAGTCGGCGTGGAGAAAATATCACGTATGTCAATTATAAATTACCAGAAGATTTTGCTCGCATCCCAGACAACCAAGCTGATATACCCGAATATAATATTGATGAAGATACACCCAGAAGTATCTTTTATTATGATGAGGGAAAGTTTTACTTTCAAGCTTTTAATAAAAAGAACGTGCTACAACGTAAAATGGTCCTACATTATGAGCATGGAAACATTTTTGCTAAAATGAATACTTCTGCCTTTATCGTAGAAGATAAAATTCATGCAATATATGAAAATGGAAAATTGTACTTTCAAAGTTATACAATAGCAAATCAAATATTTTCGCTAATAGATTTCGTTACAGAATCCACAAATACAGAAATTGAATTATTTGGCGAAATAAAAGGTATAGATGTAAGTGCAGAGAACATAAAACATATTGCAAACATAAAAACTCGTCGACTCATAAAATTATTATCTAGCACAAACAACATTGCTACTTTTATGCGAAAGGCATCTCGAACGAAAACAAGTCTTTTAAAGAAATATGGAATCAATGCACAAATTAATGGGAACAATGAGTTAGTGTTACCGACCAATAATGTTGTTGAGCTAAATCGTACTTTAGAATTTCTCAATGAAGATATATTTAGAGGTGTTATCACTGATAGCCTTTATCATTCAAATTCCAAGAAAAAAGACAATTACTAATCATGAGGGAGAAAAACAAAATAATACTCTATCAAGACGATAATGAGATAACACGTGTGTCTGTTCGCTTTTTCGATGAAGATTTGTGGCTGACACAGAATCAGTTGGCGGAGATATATTGTACTACACAACAGAATATCAGCCAACATGTAGA
>UMGV01044166.1_pt1 | contig 14525 bp, 14 predicted proteins | sample 1965361 | NCBI WGS metagenome assembly UMGV01 (sample SAMEA4836081, study PRJEB28245) | human gut metagenome | biome: gut microbiome; material: fecal sample | place: Denmark | collected 2008
GGATGCCGATATCGTGTATCCCAAGAGCTGGGCTTCCTATGCCGCCATGGAAGAGCGCACCAAGCTGTACGCCGCCGGCGACAAGGAGGGCATCGACGCTCTGGAGAAGCGCCTGCTGGCCCAGAACGCCCAGCACAAGGATTGGGCCTGCACCGAAGAGATGATGAAGCTCACTAAGGACGGCAAGGCCCTGTACCTGCATTGCCTGCCCGCCGACATCACTGGTCTGAGCTGCGCCGAGGGCGAGGTAGACAACTCCGTGTTCGACCGCTACATCGTGCCTCTGTACAAGCAGGCCTCCTACAAGCCCTATATCATCGCCGCCATGATCTTCATGGCCCAGGTGAAGGATCCCGTCAAGGCCCTGATGGAGCTGGACGAGACCAAGGGCACCCGCAAGAAGTTCTAAATAATCGACCCGATAGCGGGAGGGACTCCCCCTCCCGCTATTTTCTGTCCCCTGCCGCATTTTTGTCTGAATGTTGTGGGTGATAGATATTGTGTACTGTATACAATATGTGTTATACTATCTGAGACCGTCTCCCCCGCGCCCTGAAAACGCCCTTTCCCCCTGCGCTTCAGAGCGGGCACGCGGAGATGGAAAAACGAAAACAGTGAGGTAGAGCATTATGTCTAAGAGAATTGTTATCGCGCTGGGCGGCAACGCACTGGGCAATACCGCCGCTGAGCAGCTCCAGCTGGTCACCGAGACCGCCAAATCCATCGTGGACCTGATCGCTGCAGGCAATGAAGTCGTGGTCGCCCACGGCAACGGCCCCCAGGTGGGTATGATCAATCTGGGCCTGTCCACCGCTGCCGAGGCCAAGGCCATCAAGGCCGATATGCCCTTCCCTGAGTGCGGCGCCATGTCCGAGGGCTACATCGGCTATCACCTGCAGCAGGCCATCGGCAATGAGCTGGCCAGCCGCGGCATGGACAAGCCTGTGGCCACCATCGTGACCCAGACCGTGGTGTCCAAGGACGACCCCGCCTTCCAGAACCCCACCAAGCCCGTGGGCGCTTTTTATGACAAGGAGACGGCGGACCGCATCGCCGCCGAGAAGGGTTACACCATGGTAGAGGACGCCGGCCGCGGCTATCGCCAGGTCGTTCCCTCCCCCAAGCCCTTTGACATCGTGGAAAAGGCCAGCATCAAGGCGCTGGTAGAGGCCGGTCACGTGGTCATCGCCGTGGGCGGCGGCGGCATCCCCGTTATCCGCGAGGGCAGCAAGCTCTCCGGCACCCCTGCCGTCATCGACAAGGACTTCGGCAGCGAGTTGCTGGCCGAGCTGCTGGACGCCGATATGCTCATCATCCTGACTGCCGTGGAGAAGGTGGCCATCAACTACAACAGGCCCGATCAGAAGGGTCTGGACGATCTGACCCCCGCCGAAGCCTACAAGTACATGGAGGAGAACCAGTTTGCCAAGGGCTCCATGCTGCCCAAGGTTCAGGCCGCGGTGAAGTTCGCCGAGTCCAAGGCCGGCCGTACCGCCCTTATCACCCTGCTCGAAAAGGCCAAGGACGGTATCGAGGGCAAGACCGGCACCCGTATTCATCAGTAACGCGCTTATCCCTGCCATATGGAACGGGTATTTCGGAACGGGAAATTTCTATCAAATGCCGCATACTACACAAGATTTACAAAGATTTTTTGTGCGTCACAAAGAAATTTTGCCGTAATTCACATTTTCTGTTGAAATCGGCGGTGAAATCCTGTATAATACTCACGTTCTTATGAGTTGCGTGAATACCGGGCCGGACGCCCGTTGTTCAGACGCACGTCAAAATTTGCCTTACTTTCAGGCGTGCGTCACATATTTTAAGGAGGAAAACAAGAATGAAAAAGTTCCTTGCAATGCTCCTCGCCCTGGTCATGGCTCTGAGCCTGGTGGCCTGCGGTGAGAAGAAGGACGACACTCAGGGCAACGGCGACGGTGATGCCACCGCTGCCAAGGTCAAGGTCGGCTTCATCACCCTGCATGATGAAAACTCCACCTACGACCTCAACTTCATCAACGCTGCCAAGAAGGCCATCGAGGACCTGGGTCTGACCGAGGATGACTACATCCTGAAGACCAACGTTCCCGAGGGTCAGGAGTGCTATGAGACCGCTATGGACATGGTCGACAATGGCTGCAACATCATCTTCGCCGACAGCTTTGGTCATGAGCCTTACATGATCGACGCCGCCAAGGAGAACCCCGATGTTCAGTTCTGCCACAGCACCGGTACCCGCGCTCACACCGAGGGTCTGGCCAACTACCACAACGCTTTCGCCTCCATCTATGAGGGCCGCTATCTGGCCGGTATCGCTGCCGGTATGAAGCTGAACGAGATGATCGAGGCCGGTAAGTTCACCGCTGAGGAAGCCAAGATGGGCTATGTCGGCGCGTTCACCTACGCCGAAGTGGTCTCCGGTTACACCTCCTTCTATCTGGGCGCCAAGTCCGTCTGCCCCACCGTCACCATGGAAGTGACCTTCACCGGCAGCTGGTACGACGAGACCCTGGAGAAGACCGGCGCTGAGCTGCTGATCGACCGCGGCTGCAAGCTGATCAGCCAGCACGCCGACTCCTTCGGTGCTCCTACCGCCTGCCAGAACGCCGGCGTTCCCAACGTGTCCTACAACGGCTCCACCAAGAATGTTGGCGCCGATACCTACATCATTTCCTCCCGTATCGACTGGGCTCCCTACTATGAGTATGCCATCAAGGCTGTCATGAACGGCACCGCCATCGATGCTGACTGGACCGGCACCCTGGCTACCGGCTCCGTGGTTCTGGAAGAGCTGAACACCGACGTGGCTGCCGCCGGCACTGCTGAGGCGATCGAGGCTGCCAAGGCCAAGCTGGAGAGCGGTGAGCTGCACGTCTTCGACGTGAGCACCTTCACCACCAAGGCGGACGACGCCATGAACACCTTCAAGGTCGACTTCCTGAAGGTCGATGAGAACGGTCACATCACCTCCTACCTGGCTGACGTCGATACCGACGAGGCTTACACCGGTGATACCGAGGTCATTCACGACGGTTACTTCGCTGAGTCCGAGAAGCGTTCCGCTCCTTACTTCGATCTGCAGATCGACGGCATCGAGCTGCTGAACACCGCTATGTAACTCCGTCCTCAACGGACAATCGAACACCCGCAATGAGGTGGGCTGCGAAAGCAGCCCACCTCTTCTTCTCCGCCCCCGCCGCCGCTGCGCTTTGACAATTTACACAAAGGGAACAACCCTTTCTTGTGTAACCTCACATTCTTTGTATGCACCTGACAAATTTTTTGTGAATTTCGATTTACAACACTCGACATATATGGTAGAATAAGCCGCATGGAATTTATCCCCGGCGTGCTACGAGGTGTTGCAGCCATCTGCGCCGAAAGAAAGGATGACAGCCTTGGAAAACAAATGCGCGATCAAAATGGAGAACATCACCAAGCGGTTCGGCTCCGTGGTGGCCAACAACGCCATCAATATGGAGCTGCACGAGGGTGAGATCCTGTCTCTGCTGGGCGAAAACGGCAGCGGCAAGACCACTCTGATGAACATGCTCTCCGGCATCTATTTCCCCGACGAGGGACAGATCTACATCCACGACCAGCCTGTGACCATCTCCTCCCCCAAGGACGCTTTCGACCTGGGCATCGGCATGATCCACCAGCACTTCAAGCTGGTCGATCTGTTCACCGCCACCGAAAACATCATCCTCGGTCTGGAGGGCAAGCTGGATCTGAACAACGCACGCCAGAAGGTCAAGGACATCTGCGACAAGTACGGCTTCGACATCGACCCCGACATGAAGATCTACGACATGTCCGTGTCCCAGAAGCAGACCGTCGAGATCGTCAAGGTGCTGTACCGCGGCGCGGACATTCTGATCCTGGATGAGCCCACCGCCGTGCTGACCCCGCAGGAGACGGACAAGCTGTTCGCCGTCATGCGCAACATGAAGGCCGACGGCAAGTCCCTCATCATCATCACCCACAAGCTGCACGAGGTGCTGGATGTATCCGACCGCGTGGCCGTTCTCCGCAAGGGCGAATACATAGGCGACGTGCTGACCAAAGACGCCAACCAGCAGTCCCTGACCGACATGATGGTGGGACGCAGCGTCACCCTGAACATCGACCGCCCCGAGCCGGTCAACGTCACGCCCCGGCTGAAGCTGGAGGGTCTGACCGTGTTCGACGAGCTGGGCGTCAAGCGCCTGGACAACGTGAGCTTTACCATCAACGCCGGCGAGGTGCTGGGCGTGGCGGGTGTGGCCGGCTCCGGCCAGCGCGAGCTGCTGGAGTCCATCGCGGGTCTGTATCCCATCGCCTCCGGCTCCGTCACCTTCTATCCCCCTGAGGAGGGCAGTGCCCCTGAGGAGCTGGCCGGTAAGGATCCCATGGACATCCGCAAGGCGGGTATCGCCATGAGCTTCGTCCCGGAGGATCGTCTGGGCATGGGTCTGGTGGGCTCCATGGGCATGACCGGCAACATGATGCTGCGCTCCTGGCGCAAGGGCAAGGGCGTTTTCCTGAACCGCAAGGATCCTGAGGCGCTGGCGCAGCGCATCTGGCAGGAGCTTGAGGTGGTCACTCCCAGCACCAGCTTCCCTGTCCGCCGCATGTCCGGCGGCAACGTGCAGAAGGTGCTGGTGGGACGCGAGATCGCCCAGCAGCCCTCCGTGCTGATGACCGCCTACGCTGTCCGCGGTCTGGATATCAATACTTCCTACACCATCTACAACCTGCTGACCGAGCAGAAGATGAAGGGCGTGGCCGTCGTCTATGTAGGCGAGGATCTGGACGTTCTGCTGGAGCTGTGCGACCGTATCGTGGTTCTGTGCGGCGGTCAGGTCTCCGGCGTTGTGGACGGACGCAAGACCAACAAACTCGAAGTGGGTGCTCTGATGACCCGCGTGGAAGGAGGCAATGCAGATGCATAAGCAATCCCTGTTTCATATCTCCAAGCGTGATGCGCTGCCCCTGTCCAAGGCACTGCTGATCCGCGGCGGCATCCTGCTGCTGGCTCTGGTGTTCTGCGGGCTGATCACCACCCTGCTGACCGGGCAGAATCCCCTGAGCGTTTACGCCACCATTCTGAACGGCGCATTCGGCTCCTCCCGCCGTATCGGCGTCACCTTCCGCAACGTGGCTGTGCTGCTGGGCATCTCCCTGGCTGTGACGCCCGCGTTCAAGATGCGTTTCTGGAACATCGGCGCCGAGGGGCAGACCCTGATCGGCTGCCTGGCCACCACCGCCTGCATGATCCTGCTGGGCGGCAAGGTCTCCAATTTCCTGCTGATCGTCATCTCTCTGGTGGCCGCGCTGCTGGCCGGCGCCCTGTGGGGCCTCCTGCCCGCTCTGTTCAAGGCGCGCTGGAACACCAACGAGACGCTGTTCACCCTGATGATGAACTACATCGCCATGCAGCTGGCCTCCTACTTCATCATCGTATGGGAGGTGCCCAAGGGCGCCGGTAAGATCGGCATCATCAATCAGTCCACCCGCGCGGGCTGGCTGCCGGAGCTGGGCAACGCCTATCTGCTGCCCATCATCGTTGTGGTGCTGATGACCATCTTTATGTATGTGTACCTGAGCTACAGCAAGCACGGCTACGAGATCGCCGTGGTGGGCGAGAGCCAGCGCACCGCCAGCTACGCCGGCATCAAGGTGGATCGCGTTATCATCCGCACCATGGTGCTCTCCGGCGCGCTGTGCGCCCTGATGGGCTTCATGATGACCGCCGGCATCGACCACACCCTGACCACCACCATCGTGGACAGCCGCGGCTTCACCGCCGTCATGGTGTCCTGGATGTCCAAGTTCAACCCCTTCATCATGATCGCAGCGTCTCTGCTGCTGGTGACCATGGATCGCGGCGCCAGCGAGGTGGCCAGCGCCCTGAGCCTGAACCACTCCTTCGCCGATATTCTGACCGGTATCATCCTGTTCTTCATCATTGCTACCGAGTTCTTTATCACCTATAAGGTCACTCTGCGCAAGAGCAGCAAGAAGGAGGCGTAACGGATGTTTGATTTTGTATCTTTCTTCCCCCGTGCGGTCATGCAGGGCATCCCCCTGCTGTACGGCAGCACCGGCGAGATCCTGACGGAGAAATCCGGTAACCTGAACCTGGGTATCCCCGGCATCATGTATGTGGGCGCTATCAGCGGCGTTATCGGCTCGTTCTTCTATGAGCAGGCCGCCGGCGGCAGCCTGAACGGCTTTCTGGCCATTATCATCCCCATCCTGTGCTCCCTGCTGGGCTCTTTGCTGATGGGTCTGATCTACTGCTTCCTGACTGTCACCCTCCGCGCCAACCAGAACGTTACCGGTCTGGCCATGACCACCTTCGGCGTGGGCGTGGGCAACTTCTTCGGCGGCTCCCTCATCAAGCTGACCGGCAGCGAGGTGCCCTCCATCGCTCTGTCCAACACCAGCGTATTCTTCAAGACCACGCTGCCCGGCGCTTCCAGCACCGGCTGGTTCGGTCAGCTGTTCCTGTCCTACGGCTTCCTGGCGTATGTGGCCATTCTGGTGGCTCTGGGCGCTTCCTACTTCCTGAACCACACCCGTCCCGGCTTGCACCTGCGTGCCGTGGGCGAGAGCGCCTCTACCGCCGACGCCGCCGGCATCAACGTTACCAAGTACAAGTATCTGGCCACCTGCATCGGCTCCATGATCGCAGGTCTGGGCGGTCTGTACTACGTGATGGACTACGCCAACGGCGTGTGGTCCAACAACGCCTTCGGCGACCGCGGCTGGCTGGCCATCGCGCTGGTCATCTTCACCATCTGGCGTCCCAACGTCAGCATTCTGGCCTCCATCCTGTTCGGCGGTCTGTACATCATCAACATGTACCTGCCCACCGGCGGCCAGATGGCGGTGAAGGAGCTGTACAAGATGCTGCCCTACGTCATCACTCTGGTGGTGCTGATCATCGTCTCCCTGCGCAAGAAGCGGGAGGATCAGCCCCCTGCGTCCCTCGGTCTATCCTACTTCCGCGAGGAACGCTGACACGACTGCAAAAAGAGTAGGCCGCTTGCGGCCTGCTCTTTTTCTCTACACTCACAATCTGCCAAGGAGGAATTTGCCATGTCCACCCTGCTTATCAGGAACATATCCCAGCTGGTCACCTGCGACGACGGCGACCGCGTCCTGCAAAACGCGGATATCTACTGCGAGGACGGCTTCATCAAGTCCATCGGCACGGCGCTGGACATCACCGCCGATGAGGTCATCGACGGGCGGCACATGCTGTGCTATCCCGGCCTTGTAAACACCCACCACCATCTCTATCAGGTGTTCTCCCGCAACCTGCCGCAGGTGCAGAACATGGAGCTGTTCGACTGGCTGAAGACCCTGTATGAGATCTGGAAGAATCTGGACGAGGATGTGATCCGGCTGTCCAGTCTCACCGGCATGGGCGAGCTGATGAAGCACGGCTGCACCACCTGCTTCGACCACCACTACGTCTTCCCCGCCCACAGCGGCGACCTGCTGGGCGCACAGCTCAGCGCCGCCCGGGAGCTGGGCATCCGCCTGTATATGAGCCGGGGCAGCATGGATCTCAGCGTCAAGGACGGCGGTCTGCCGCCGGACAGCGTGGTGCAGACCGTGGATGAGATCATGGCCGACAGCGTCCGCTGCATCGAAAAATACCACGATGACAGCTACGGTGCCATGTGCCGTGTGGCACTGGCCCCCTGTTCCCCCTTCTCTGTGTCGGCGGAACTGCTGCGGCAGAGCGCCATCCTGGCCCGACAGTACCACGTTCGGCTGCACACCCACCTGTGCGAGACGAAGGACGAGGAGAACTTCATGCTGCAGCGTGAGGGCATCCGGCCTTTGGAATACATGGCGCGGCTGGGCTGGCTGGGCGACGATGTGTGGTTTGCCCACGGCATACACTTCAATGATGAGGAACTGCATCTGCTGGCCCGGACAGGCACCGGCGTGGCGCACTGCCCCATCAGCAACATGAAGCTCGCCAGCGGCGTGGCCCGCATCCCGGAAATGCTGGCCCTGGGTGTGCCGGTAGGACTGGCGGTGGACGGCAGCGCCAGCAACGACGGCTCAAGCCTGCTGGAGGAACTGCGGGTAGCTTTCTTGCTGCACCGGCTGCACGCCAGCCGTCAGGCTCCCACCGGCTATGACATCCTCAAAATGGCCACCCGGGGCAGTGCGCAGCTGCTGGGCCGGGACGACATCGGGCAGCTGTCCGTGGGCAAGTGCGCCGATCTGTTCATGATCGACAGCCGCCGGCTGGAGCTGGTAGGCTGTGATCAGGACGCCGGCTCTGTGCTGGGTACTGTGGGTGTCCGGGGGCCGGTGGACTACACCGTGGTGCAGGGACGCGTCACCGTGCGGCAGGGGCATCTTGTCACTGTGGATGAGGAACTGGTGGCCCGGGAAGCCAACAACAAGTGCCGGGACTATCTGGCAAACGTATAAGCGCAGCGGGCCATCCGACGGATGGCCCGCTGTTTCGTCCCGGAGCGTCGTTATCCGGCACTTTTCTCCGCGATAGTCAATGTTAACGAACTGTTAAAAATGCGACCACTTTTATTTACATGAGTTGCTTTTTCTGCTATAATATTTTCAATAAGGAAAAATCGAACCACTGGAAAGGAAGGCAATGTGAAGAAGTACGTTCCCACTTACGAAGGCACCCTGCGTAAGCACGCGTTGACCGTGCCCCACTGTATCAGCAAATGCAGCGGCATCCGCGTATTCGGCCGGCGTATCAAGTCGCTTGTATTCAGCACCGACGTGGCCATCATTAAGAATATCAACGCCGATGCGGTCATCGCCGTATATCCCTTTACGCCCCAGGCAGGCATTACCCAGGCCATTATCGGCGTGTCCGATGTGCCGGTGTTCGTTGGCGTAGGCGGCGGTCTGACCAAGGGCCAGCGTTCGGCCCACATCGCCGCTTTTGCTGAGCACCAGGGCGCCTTCGGCGTGGTGTGCAACACGTTCATTGACGACGATACCATCCGGGCCATCAAGGCCACCGTGGAGATCCCGGTAGTCTATACGGTAGTGTCGGAAAAAGTGGACCTGGAGAGCAAGCTGGCGGCGGGCATCGATTTTGTGAACGTCTCTGGTGCGGACAGGACGCCCGCCATTGTGGCAGAGATCCGGGCTCACTATCCGGAGCTGCCCGTTATCGCCACCGGCGGTCCCACGGAGGAGACGATCCTGTCCACCATTGCCGCCGGGGCCAACGCCATCACCTACACACCGCCCAGCAACGGGCAGCTGTTCGCCAAGGATATGCACCGCTACCGGGAGTGGTTCGCCCACATCGATGACCCGGAGGACGAGGACGCCTCAGAGGAAACGTCCGCAGATGATGCGGAATAAATACATAAGGAAAGCCACCCTGACGGGTGGCTTTCCGCTTTTTATATCTTGATCAACTCATACTCCCGGGTGCCGATGCCGATCTTCTCGCCGTGCTCCAGACAGCTGCGCCAGTTGGTGTCCGGGTGCAGCCGCTGAAAGTGGTCATGCACATGGGCCTTGGCGTGCTCATCATCGGCGGCGGAGCCCCGCAGGGGCGTCTGGGCGTTCACCGCGTCCACGCAGGCCATGTCCAGCGCCACCGGGTCGAAGGAGGCGAACATGCCCACGTTGGGCACGATGGCCATGTCGTTCTCGGAACGGCAGTCGCAGTTGGGGGACACGTCGATGACCAGCGAGATATGGAAGCAGGGGCGGCCGTCCACCACCGCCTTGGTGTATTCGGCGATCTTGCAGTTCAGGTTGGTGGTGCTCTCATCCCAGTTGATCCGTACCGCGTCCTTGGGACAGACTGCGATACAACGGCCGCAGCCCACGCATCTGTCGTGGTCGATGACGGCCTTGCCGTCGGTGATGATCGGCGCGCCGTGGGCGCAGATCTTCCGGCACTGACCACAGCCGATACAGTGCTTCTGCGCCACATGGGGCTTGCCGGCATTGTGCTGTTCCATCTTGCCGGCACGGCTGCCGCAGCCCATGCCGATATTTTTCAGGCAGCCGCCGAAGCCGGCCTCTTCATGTCCCTTAAAATGAGTCAGAGAGATAAACACATCGGCGTCCATAACGGCACGGCCGATCTTGGCGTTCTTCACATACTCGCCGCCGACCACGGGAACCTCTACCTCATCGCTGCCCTTCAGCCCGTCGCCGATGATGATCTGGCAGCCGGTGGTCATGGGGTTGAAGCCGTTGAGCATGGCGCTGTCCATGTGGTCCAGGGCGTTCTTACGCCCGCCCACGTACAGGGTGTTGCAGTCGGTGAGGAACGGCTTACCGCCCCTTTCCTTTACAAAATCCGCCACGGTCCGCGCCCAATTGGGGCGCAGGAACGCCAGGTTTCCCGGCTCGCCGAAGTGCAGCTTGATGGCCACGAACTTATCCTGAAAGTCGATATCGCCCATACCGGCGGTCTTCATCAGGCGGGTCAGCTTCTGCTGGAGATTTTCATGCATGTCGGCCCGCAAGTCGGCGAAGTATACCTTGGATGCCATAAAAAGCCCTCGCTTTCACGTTTTGTGAAGTTAGTATACCATATTCCCATAAATTCTGCTATACTAATTTCATTCAAGAGCAACAGGAGGTGCTGTCTATGCGTGTTCTGACCCATACTGTCATTGAAGCGGAAGCTGGTCAGCCTGTAAAACAGCTGCTGCTGCACCTGTGGGGCATCTCCGGCAGCTTTCTCAGTCGGTTGAAATTCCGGCAGGCCATCACCGTCAATGGTGCGCCCGTCACCGTACGCTTCGTGCCGTGCCCCGGAGATGTGCTGGCGGCGGACATATCCGATCTGCCGGGAGAACACCCCCACATCCGGCCGGTGGACTTCCCTCTGGATATCCTGTACGAGGATGAGGACCTGCTGCTTATCAACAAGCCCGCCGGCATTGCCGTGCATCCGGCGGCGCTGACAGAGGAAACAGCCACCATTGCCGGCGCCGCGGCACACTATCTGCATAGTGAGAGCTTCCACGCGGTGAACCGGCTGGACCGCGGCACTACCGGCGTTATGGCCGTGGCAAAGACCGGCTTCATCCATGCCCGATGTATGGCCTTGCTGCACACGGACGATTTCCGGCGGGAGTACCGGGCCGTGTGCGAGGGCATCCCCTCCCCGGCAGAGGGCGACATTGATCTGCCCATAGGGCGCGCTGAGAGTTCGCTGCTGAAGCGGCAGGCCGACCCCCTGGGTCAACCCGCCCACACCCACTACGAAGTGCTGGCGGCCTCTCAGGGCCGTGCGCTGCTGCGCCTGACGCCTACCACCGGACGCACGCATCAGCTGCGGGTCCACATGGCCGCCATTGGCCATCCGCTGACCGGCGACTGGCTCTACGGCACAGAGGGCCGGGCCCTGATCGCCCGCCCGGCGCTGCACAGCTATCACCTGCGGATGATGCATCCCCTCACCGGCACAACCATCGATGTGACCGCGCCCCTGCCGGAGGATATGCAGCGGCTGCTGATATAAAAACGACCGTCCCCTGGACGGTCGTTTTCATGTCACATATCCACTTTTTCGTAGGCCCTTGCCGATGCCTGGAACGTAAGCGCCAAGCATCCCATGTAGATCAGGATACTCCCGATCAGAACGGGCAGCAGACGCACCTGCGTGGCCGTGTCCATATCGTCCAGCCACATGAAGCCGGGAACATGGGGCAGCGCCTCAAACACGATCATCGCCAGCGTGGTGGGAATGATCGCCTTGACAAATGCCACGCCCACCTTGTAGCCGTTCGCGTAAAACGACGGCAGAAAAACGGCATTGAACACCGCATACAGCAGGAACCCGGCGGCAAACAGCGCCAGATTGGGATCCAGCCCCACCAGGTTGTCCTTCCCCGGCTGCAAGCGGACCGCCAGCAGGGCGCAGGGCACCAGCACCGCCAGCGACAGCAGCTCGATCAGCGCCGTGAACAGGCAGCCGGCCTTTACCGCGTCCCGCTTGGGCACCGGCAGCAGCGCCGTGTAGTACAGGTCCTTCTGCTCCCGCATATTCAGAAAGGTGAAAAACAGCCCCAGCATCACATAGAAAAAGATGACAGTGTAGGGGTAGTTTGGAATGATGACCATGAAGCCGAACAGGCAGAATACCGGCGTCATGGGATGGCACACCAGCCGCAGCTGCTTATATAATAGCGTCTTCATCCAGCGGCCTCCTTTCCACGTGCACGATGATATCCTCCAGCGTAGCGCCTACGTCCTTGTAGTGGGTGCGGAAATCGTCCAGAGAACCGGTATATTGCAGCTCGCCGTCCTTGATAAAGGCAATGTGGGTGGCACACTTCTCCAGATCGGAGGTGATGTGGGTGGAAAACAGCACGCTGCGCGTACCATCCGCCACCACCCGGCGCAGCAGCTCCGTCAGCTCGTCGCGGCTCACCGGGTCAAGGCCGCTGGTGGGTTCGTCCAGTATCAGCAGCCGGGCATTGTGGCTCAGCGCCAAGGCGATCATGTACTTGACCTTCATGCCGCTGGAAAGCTGATCCACCCGCTTGCTCTCATCAATATGGAACAGCTCCAAATAGTGGCGGTATTTTTCCTCGTCCCAGTTGTTATAAAACCTGCGGGTCACGTCTGTGATGGTCTTGATCTTCTTTTTGGGATAGAAATCGATTCCCCCCAGCACCACGCCCAGCTCACGCCGGATAGCGCGCTCATTCTCCGCGTAGTCCATGCCGAATACCCTGACCGCACCCGCGTCCGGGTGTACCATACCCAGAATGGACTTCAGCGTGGTGCTCTTGCCTGCGCCGTTACGGCCGATAAACCCCATCACCGCGCCCTGCGGCACGTCAAAGGACACCCCATTCAGCGTAAACGCCGGGTAGCGCTTGGTCAGGCCCTGTACCTCCAGTACGTTCATTCGTCCTCCGCCTCCTCTTCCCCGCTGGGCAGACTGTTAAATACCGTCTTCATCAGCGGGTTCAGCTTATCCACGGTCTGCAGTGCCAGGCCCTTTTTCTTGTCCGCCATCAGCACCAGCGTATCTCCCGGCTGCAGGCCGAACATATCCCGCGCCTCCTTGGGGATAACGATCTGTCCCTTAGGGCCGATCTTGACGCTGCTCATAAAGTAGCGCTCATCTCTGCTCACATTCTCGCTCCTTTCAGTTGGATTAGTATAACTTTTCTTACTTTTTACAGTTTAGCACTACAAGTCATCCCTGTCAAGAGGTTTACGGCGGGAAATTTCTGTGGTACAATGTGGGTATGAAAGGTGGTGACAGGCATGGAATTATGGGAACTGCTGGGGATTCGTCCCGGCCTGACCGCGGTGATCGGCAGCGGCGGCAAGACCTCCCTGCTGCGCGTGCTGGCACAGGAACTGTCCCACCGCGGCACGGTGCTGGTGTCCACCACCACCCACATCATGCGCCCGAACTGGTGTCCCTTCGCCGCCACGGACGCGGCGCTGCGGGAGGGCTTTGCCCACAGCCCCATCGTCTGCGCCGGGTCCTATACCCCTGAGGGCAAACTGACCGCCCCGGACTTCCCCGGCTGGCAGTACGCCGCGGACTTTGTGCTGGTGGAGGCCGACGGCTCCAAGCGCCTGCCCGCCAAGGCCCACGCCGCCTGGGAACCAGTACTGCCACCGGAACGAAACCGCACCGTCTGCGTATTCGGTGCCTCCGCGCTGGGACGGCCCATACAGGACGCCGCCCACCGCCCGGAGCTGTACGCGCCGCTGGCCGAAACATCCACGGATGCGAACATTACTCCTGAAATCGCCGCCCGCGTGCTGGCGAAAGAGGTCGGCTTCGATGTGCTGTTTATCAATCAGGCAGATGTGCTGGAGGATCCCGCCGCAGCGCTGCAGCCCTTTGCGGATACCCTCCCCTGCCCGGCGATATACGGCGCGCTGGCGGAGGGGTACTGGGCGAAATTGTAACCGACCAGGAACAGGAGGCGCCCATGCCCTTAGATAAACTGTGTATCGTTTTCATTTTCTTTGCCCTGCAATGTGGCGGAATACTTCGCTCCGGAATCGAGGACGCATATCAGTTCAAAATGAGCCACCGGGAAATACGCCAATATGATAAAACGCGCTCTCTGTGGTATCGCATACTGCTGCCTTACAGCCATATGAAATACTGCGGTGCCCCCCGGCATATGCGGCTATTCCAGGCGCTGCGGGCACTCAATTTGACTGCGATCATCGCTATGCTGGTCTTAGCCTACATCTTTCCCCCAACTCATTCTATCACTCTTTTCGCCTATTTTTTCATTGGCGCCTATTTTGTTCTACTATATATCCCATTATTGTGTTATTCTATCTACATGAGCAACTGGCCAAAAGGCCCGAAAGGTTGGAACTTCAGCAAGTCAAAACGGCCATAAAAAGCCCCCTTACAGCCATAAAAAGCACCCTTGCGGGTGCTTTTGTTCAATCAAGTTCAGCAAAAGCTCACTACCGTATGACCCAAAAGTAAACCAAAAAGCAAAAGCCTCACGACAAATGTCGTGGGGCTTTTGTGTTGGCGCTACCTATCTTCCCAGGCCGTCTCC
>UMGV01001710.1_pt1 | contig 14495 bp, 18 predicted proteins | sample 1965361 | NCBI WGS metagenome assembly UMGV01 (sample SAMEA4836081, study PRJEB28245) | human gut metagenome | biome: gut microbiome; material: fecal sample | place: Denmark | collected 2008
GAACATGGGGCCGTGTTTATGACCACTGATGATGCCGGGATTTACCTTCCTGAAAGAACCATGATCCCGGTCAGAACGCCCCCAGCAAAGGAATATTGGAAGTTCTGGAATGATCGGGTGATCAGCATAAACACCGCCACCCTTCAGGAATTTGAACTTGATTCAGATTTTTGGGGTTCCAATGCCGATTATGAGCGAGAATTGATTGGTGATACCAGTTTGACCCGCTGCTTGTATGCCCGTCAGCTTTGCGGCCTGTATAACCCGAACCGGTATAAAGCTTTCCGGGAACTGGTGGAAAGTACGGAAGATCGCTTGCTTGTGTTCTATAACTTCACAGAAGAAATGGAGCGCATGAAAGGGATTGTGAAGGCTATGAACCGCCCTGTTTCTATCCTGTCTGGTGAAGTCAAGGATTTGGGGGCCTATAACTTCCATTCCAATTCTGTGACCTTCATTCAATATCAAGCCGGGGCTATGGGGGGCAACTTTCAAAAGGCCAACAAAATCATTTATTTCAGCCTTCCCCAAGGTTGGGAACTGTGGGAGCAATCCCAAAAACGAATTCACCGGATCGGTCAAAATCGCCCTTGCTTCTATTACTGGATGATCTGTCCGGGGACGGTGGAAGAAGATATTTATTCCACCCTTCAAATGAGAAAGGACTATAACGATGAACTGTTCAGAAAATACGAGGATAGCCACCCGAAAGGCTAAAAGGAACAGATGGTTCAGACGGATGTTCACAGTGGCACTTCTTGTAGGCTTGGCGATTGGCTTTTTGCTTGGGGCCTTTACGGTTCTTATGCTTGAATGTTCGGCGGAAGAGCCGAACCAAGAGCCTTCCCAATCCACTGAAGTTCAGCCCACCCAATCTGTGGACCCCATGCCGGAAGTTACTGTGGAGCCGGAACCGGAATATTTAGGAGAATTCAGGATCACCGCCTATTGTTCCTGTGAAATCTGTTGCGGAAAGTGGGCCGAAAACCGGCCTGATGGGATTGTGTATGGCGCTTCCGGTGAAGAACTGGTTGCCGGTGTTTCCTGTGCTTCCCCGCTACCCTTTGGAACCGTTGTGGAAATTGAAGGGGTTGGAACCTACATAGTTCAGGACAGAACTTCTTCATGGGTGGTTGATAAGTATGGGGAAAACCTGATTGACATTTACTTTGATGATCATGAAGCGGCTCGTGAATTTGGGCTTCAGTATCATGATGTTTATTTGAAAGAAGGTGCAAACGATGATCAAATGTGAAAACCCCTGTCCCTTGGGGAAGTTTGATGGGTGTTGCCATAAATGCCCCAGCTTCCAAACTTGCCCCGATGCCTGTTCGGAACATCCTAATGAATGCGGAACGGCAACCTTTGATGAAGAAACCAGCCTTCAGGAATTCCAGCAATCCCAGCTTGCCACCCTGAACGCCATTGCTTCCTTGACCGCCCACAAGAAGGCCATTGAGGAACAGGAAAAGACCATGAAAGCGGCCTTGTATGATGCTATGGTGAAATTCGGGATCAAGAAGTTTGAAAGTGATGTTCTGAACCTGACTTTGGTTGAACCCACCACCAGCACCAGCATTGATGCCGCCAAGCTGAAGAAGAAATATCCGGCTATTGCGGCGGAATGCTCTAAATCCAGCGCCAGGGCTGGTTATGTGAAAATCACCCTGAAGGGTGGTGAAGATGATGCCAAGGGATGAATTTTGGGATGCCCTGAAAGAACACGCTCACCAAAACCATCAAGAACGAGTTTCCAAGAACCCTGACCGGATCGCTTATGCCATTCAGCAGTTTGAAACGCACGGGATTGAATACCAGTTGAAGAACCCGCAAACCGGCCATTTCCATTGCTGGCGGAAGTCTGATGATCAACTATTTCAGTTCTATGCCGGAACCGGCAAGATTCAGGGCCTTCAAGCCCGTGGAATTCACAACCTGATCAAGATATTGGAGGGGTGAAGCCGTGAATGATTATTAAATGGCACCCATGCCCCGGCCACCCTAACTATCAAATCAACCGTTTGGCCCAAGTTCGTTCTGTGAAAACCGGGAAATTGTTAAAGCCTTATGACGATGGTTCCGGTTATCTTCGGGTGAAACTGGATGGTGAGAATTGCCGGTTACATATCCTTGTGGCGCTGGCATTCATTCCAAACCCGGAGAACAAGCCTGTGGTGAACCATAAACACGGGAAGAAGCATGATTGCAGGGCTTCCCAGTTGGAGTGGGCCACCATATCAGAAAACACAAAACACGCATGGGATCATGGGTTGATTCGGCGGGGGGGGGGGGAAAAGCCGTGGCCGGTGAAAAAAACTTTGAAACCCGCCTGAAAAAGTGGCTGGAAAGTGAAGGGATTTATCCTTTGGGTGAACCAGTTGACCGGATGGGAACCCCGCCCTGTGGGTATTGGGAAAAGCGTTGGGGCGGCGGAAGGTATGTGAAAAGTGGCCTTCCTGATATGAAGATTGTGGTGAAGGGGATCACCCTTGAAGTTGAACTGAAAGCTACCAACGGCACCCCTTCAGAACTTCAGAAGCGCAATCTGGCCCAAATCAATAATTCCGGTTGCTTTGGCTTCATCCTGTACCCGGAAGGCTTTGAAACCTTCAAAAAAATTGTGAAAGGGGTGAAACAATGCGAGTTTCCCACAGCCGGGTTGATCTCTTTAATAAATGCCCATACCGATACCGCTTGCGATATGTGGAAGGGCTGAACACTATACCGGACACTGAACCGGATAATGCCTTGATCCTTGGCACCGCCCTTCATACGGGCATTGAAGAAGGGGTTGAACAGGCCCTTGCCTTCTACCAATCCAGCTTCCCCATTCTGACGGATGATCACATTCATGAAATGATGAAGCTGGAAGCCATGATCCCAAAGGCAAAGGCCCTGTTGCCACCTGGCGGCACCTTTGAACTTCCTATTGGGGATTCTGATTTCACCGGGTTCATGGATTATTTGTGGCCCGCCGGATGGATGAACACAAGGCACCCTTCCAACTATTGGGGTGAAGATGTTCAGGTGTTTGATCTGTATGACTTCAAGTATTCCAATAACGGAAAAAGCTATTCCGTTTCCGGTCAGCTTCATGAATACAAGTATTGGTATGAACTGACCCACCCCGGCCACCGGATCAGGAATATGTATTTCCTGATTGTCCCCAAGGTGAAGATCAGGCAGAAGAAAACGGAAACCCTGATGCAATTTCGGGATAGATTGCAGGACGCTTTGAAAGAAGCTGAACCGTATTTGATGCCTGTTCAGTATGATCCCATGAAAATCATTGGCTTTTTAACCGATGTGAAGCACATGGTTGAAGCCGCCGATTTCCCCAAGAACCCTAACCACTTTTGCGGTTGGTGTGAATATCAAGAATACTGTGAGAAAGGATGGAACTATATGTTACTCCCCAAAAATGAACGGCGTAACCTGAACGCCACCAAAAAGAAGGTTGTATGGCTTTACGGCGCACCCTTCAGCGGCAAGACCTTCTTTGCCAATCAATTTCCTGATCCCCTGATGCTGAACACGGATGGCAACATCAAGTTTGTGGATGCCCCCTATATCGCCATTCGGGACACCGTGACGGTAGAAGGCCGGTTGACCAAGCGGTACTTGGCTTGGGAAGTCTTTGCTGATGCCGTGGCCGAGTTGGAGAAGAAACAGAACGACTTCAAAACCATTGTGGTTGACCTTTTGGAAGATACCTATGAGGCTTGCCGGGTGTATATCTGTGATCGGCAGGGCTGGAAGCATGAAAGTGATGATTCCTTCCGGGCGTGGGATATGGTTACTTCTGAATTCCTGAACACCATCAAGCGGCTGGTCAGTCTGGACTATGAAAATATCATCCTGATCAGCCATGAGGACAGAAGCCGGGATTTGACCCGCAAGAGCGGTGACAAAATCAGTTCCATTCGCCCGAACCTTCGGGAAAAGGTTGCCAATAAGGTTGCCGGTATGGTTGACCTTGTGGCCCGTATCGTGGCGGATGATAATGACCGGGTGCTTTCCTTCAAGACTTCTGAAGTGATCTTTGGCGGTGGGCGGCTGACCGTTCACAACAAGGAAATCCCGCTGGATTATGAAGCCTTCTGTGAAGTCTATGAGGAAGCCAACCAGAGGGCCGCAGGAGCCATGAAACACGGCGGCAATACCCCGGCAACCCCGGCACCTGAAACGGCTGACAGCGGCGAACAGCGGCCCAGCAGACGGGGAAGAAAGCCCAAAGCAGAAGAAGCCCCGGTCCCTGATCCTGAAGATGTTGCGGACGCTGACCGGGCGGCGGCTGGTGATCCCGATGTTCCGCAGGAACAGACGGAGCCTGAAACCCTTCCCAACTGCCCTGACGGGGATCGGATTTTTGCCCAGCATGAGGAAAACCCGGAAATCCCCCTTTGCCCGAATATTGATGCCGGCCACCATTGCCACAAAGAGGGCGGCCCCGACGCTTGCCCCCTGTGGGATCGGCCCAAGACCGAGGAACAGGAACCCACCCCTATGATGGATGTGAACCCGCCCCGGCGCACCCGGAAGAAGCGTGATGCCTGATGAAGATTGATCCTTGCCCCTGTGTGATCAGTCTGAAAGATGGTTCGGTTCACACGCTGTTTGAGTTCCGCCACTTCTTGGAACTGGTGGATCAATACATGGGCTATGATGTAGCCAAATGGTTAAGAACCTACATGGAACAGATGGAAAATGCCGCTGACTACACCACGGCAAAGGTTGATTCTGATTTGGTTGCCTATGAAAGCGATTTGGAAAGCAACCGCAGAGCCTTTCAGGATATTCAGACGGAAGCCGCCGCAATCATGGAAGTTCTTCAAGGGAACCGGGTGAACCGTCAAAAGATCGCCCATTCCGTAAGAGAAATTGGAAAGATCATTTCAAATCAGATTTAGGAGGTAAAAACTATGTGCGATTCCCTGAAGCAGTTCAAAGAGGAAATGGAGAAGCGGGGCCTTCTTCGCAAGATTACCGTTGCCGCCAACCTGATCCCCCCCCCGCCCGGTGCTGACCCGGATTTTCTGATTGCCCTTCACAAGATGGCCGCAAAGGAAGCGGTGATCATGTATGCTCAAAAGCATGATGATTTCTGTGAACTGATGGCAGAAGCGGCCACTGATCACCTGTTTGACACCATCCTGACCGATGAACTGTTCAAGCCGGTGGAAGGGTTCACCCCGACTGACGAGGAACAGGCCACTTTCAAGAAGGCGGAAGCAACCGCCAAGGCAATGACCGGCCTGTTGGACATTCTGAAGAATTTCAATTAAAAATACTTTTTGGAGGTAAAACACTATGGCTATTGATTTTGACAAGATTGATCGTTCCGTTGATCTGAAGGGCCTTCAGGCCGATGTGGAGGAAGCCAAGAAGAACGGCGGAGGGGATTTCCCCACTATTCCCGCTGGTAAGTATGAAGCCCGTGTGGAGAGCATGGAAATCAAGGGAACCAAGGCAGACCCCAACCGCCCCATGCTGGCCGTGTCCTTTAAGATTCTTTCCGGAGAGTATAAGAACCAGCGCCTTTTCATGAACCGTGTTCTGTACGGCACCAAGAACGACAAGAACATGATTACTTCCGCTATGGGATTCCTTGATAAGCTGGATTCCGGGATTCCGGTCAGCTTCACCAGCTACAAGCAGTTTGCCCAGCTTGTCCTTGACATTGCGGAAGCCATTGATGGCAAGCTGGAATATGCGGTGGATTATGACGATTCCCGTTTCAATTCCATCAGCATTGATGAAGTTTTTGAAGTTGAGGATTGAAAATAGGTGTGCACTTTTTTATAATTAAATCGTGCACTATATGTACTCACTCGCCGGGGCGCTTGCCCCGGTTGGCCCCAAGGTGAAGCCTTCCCGTGGCGGGGCTGTTTCTACTGATTCACCAAAAGTACATTCAGAAAGTGGGTGAAAAGATGATCTTCTATGATTTCGAGGTGTTCGCTTATGATTGGCTGGTAGTGCTGATTGATCTGAACGCCAAGGAAGAAACCGTGATCATCAATGACCCTGAAAAATTGAGCCGCTTCTATGAGAAGCACAAGGGAACTATTTGGGCCGGATATAATAGCCGCCACTATGACCAATTCATCCTGAAAGGTATTTTGTGCGGGTTCAACCCAAAGAAGGTGAATGACTGGATTATCCTTGATGATAAACCCGGCTATCGGTTTTCCAGTCTATTCAGGAACTTCCCCCTGATCAACTATGATGTGATGCCGAACCCGCCCATTAGCTTGAAGGCGCTGGAAGCCTTTATGGGGCATTCCATCAAAGAAACCACAGTTCCCTTCGACATTGACCGCCCATTGACAGAAGAAGAATTGGCGGAAACGGTCAAATATTGCCGCCATGATGTAAGTGAAACCGTTGAAGTTTGGGTTCGGAGCATTGAGGAATTTAATACCACAATGTTTTTTGTGAACCACTTCCATCTTGGGACGGGTTCTATTGGAAAAACCAAAGCCCAGCTTGCCGCAGAAATCTTGGGTGGAAACGGGAAAGGGAAATCTTTTGATGATGAATTCGATTTTCCAATTCTGGATTGCTTGCGGCTGAAGAAATATCGCTTTGTGGCTGACTGGTACAAGAACCCCATCAATCACAATTATGGGAAGGCCCAAGAAAATATAACCGTTGCCGGTGTTCCACACACCTTCGCTTGGGGCGGTGGTCATGGAGCCATTCCCAAATATCATGGGCATGGAATTTTTCTGGTGATTGATGTTACTGCCTATTACCCTTCCTTGCAGAAACAATTCAAAATTGGTTATCGGGTGATGAACCATCCTGAAAATTTTGAGTTCATCCATGACAGCAACATTGAGTTCAAACGCAAGGGGGATAAAAAAGCCCGTCAACCGTTCAAAATCATGGACAACGCCATTTCAGGGCAAATGAAACAACCACAATCCGCCTTGTATGATCCAATGAGCAACAACACCATTTGTATCAATGGTCAGCTTTTGCTTCTGGATTTAGTTGAACACCTTGAACCTTATTGCAAACTTGTTCAGAACAACACGGATGGTATCATTGTCCAGCTTACGGATTATGATCGGGATTTTGAAAAGATTGATGATGTAGTTTGGGAATGGGAACAGAGAACTGGAATGAAAATGGACTTTGATACTTTCATTGGGGACATTTTTCAGAAGGATGTAAACAATTATTTTCTGATTGACCGGGAAACCGGGGCTATTAAAGCCAAGGGCGCTTATGTCAAGAAGCTGTCTGATTTGGATTATGACCTTCCCATTGTAAACCGGGCTATTAGTGAATACTTCGTTCACGGCAAACCACCGGAAGAAACCATTAGGGCCTGTGATTCCCTTCGAGATTTTCAGAAGGTGGTGAAGGTGTCAAGCAAGTATGAATGTGCGCTTTATTCCCCGGTGATCACTATGGAAAAAATCAGGGATGCAAAGGGCCGTTCAAAGTCTGTAAAGCGATTCAGCGGCGGTGAAGTTCAGACGGATAAAACCTTTCGGGTGTTTGCGTCCAAAGATCATTCCAAGGGTGGCTTGTTCAAAGTATCTGGAAAAGTGGTAAACGGAAGAAAAAAGAACCCTGAAAAGTTCGGAAATACGCCGGAACATTGCTTCATTATCAATGACGATGTATCTTCCCTTCCCGTCCCCGCTGAACTGGATAGGCAATATTACATTCAGTTGGCGTGGAAGCGCCTAAAAGACTATGGAGTTGACCGAGAAGGGGGGGGGGATCTGAACCATGCAACTTTTTCGAGGATATGTACCGACAAAGGACAAACAATGCCTTGAAAAATTCAAAGGGCGGAAAAAATTGAACCGCCTTGAAGATGTTCAAGACCTTGATGAATACGCCGGAATTCTTGGAGAAGAAACAATTCTGATTGATGTGGATGATGCGGAAACCAGTGATCTTCTTTTCCAGATTGTTCAGGATTTGGGCCTGAAATGCCGGGTGTATAAGACCACACGGGGAAAGCACTTCTATTTCAGAAACCCGGAAGGGTATGTGGAAAAAAGCTGGACAAAGCAAACCTTGGCGCTTGGTATTGAAACAGATGCCAAGGTTGGCCGGAACAACAGTTATGCCATTATGCGCTTCAATGGGGTGGATCGGGAAGTTCTTCTGGATTGCCCGGAAGATGATATTCAAGACCTTCCCAAATGGCTTACCCCGGTAAAAACCAGCATGAAGTTCTTGGATATGAGAGCCGGGGACGGACGGAACCAAGCCCTGTTCAACTATATTCTGACGCTTCAAAGCGAGGATTTCACCAAAGAAGAAGCCCGTGAAACCATCCGCATGATCAACCGGTATATTCTTGATGATCCTTTGCCGGATCGGGAACTTGAAACCATCCTTCGGGATGAAGCATTCAAGAAACCTATCTTCTTCAAGGATAAAACCTTCCTGTTTGATAAGTTTGCGGTGTATCTGAAGAACAACAATCACATTGTAAAGATCAATAACCAGCTTCACATTTACCGGGATGGTATCTATGTTTCCGGCGCTATGGAAATTGAAGCCCAAATGATCAAGCACATTCCCAACCTGAAACGGGCGCACCGGTCAGAAGTGTTGTCCTATTTGGAAGTAATGTTCCAGACAGAGGGAGAAACCAGAGCCACCAACCCCAATGTGATTGCCTTCAGCAACGGCCTTTACAATATCCGTGATGATTCTTTCAGCGAGTTCACACCGGATATTGTGATCACCAATAAGATTCCTTGGCCTTACAACCCAGCCGCACATAATGAACTTCTGGATCACACTTTGAACCGGCTTGCCTGTAATGATCCTGAAGTTCGGGCTTTGCTGGAAGAAATGGTTGGTTATTGCCTTTACCGGCGCAATGAACTTGGCAAAGCCTTCATTCTGATTGGTGACAAGAGCAACGGCAAATCAACCTTCCTTCATGTGGTCAAGAATATGTTGGGGGATCGGAATATTGCTTCACTTGACCTGAAGGAACTTGGGGACAGGTTCAAAACCGCTGAACTTTTTGGAAAGCTGGCGAACATTGGTGATGATATTGGGGATGAATTCATTGCCAATGCTTCTGTATTCAAGAAGCTGGTGACCGGTGACCGGGTGAATGTGGAGCGAAAAGGCCAAGACCCCTTTGAATTCAACAACTATGCCAAATTCCTGTTCAGCGCCAACAACATTCCCCGCATGAAGGATAAGACCGGAGCCGTTCAAAGGCGGCTGGTGATCGTCCCATTTGATGCCAAGTTTACCCCCAATGATCCTGATTTCCGCCCGTTCATCAAAGATGAATTGTGTGAACAAGATTCAATGGAATATCTGATTTTGTTGGGACTGAAAGCCTTGCGCCGGGTTCTGATGAATGCCCAATTCACCACTTCCAGCAGAGTTCAGGGACAGCTTGACGAATATGAACAGAACAACAACCCCATCATTGGCTTTATCAATGAAATTGGCCTTGATGGAATTATCAATGAAGCAACGGCCACCGTTTATCGGAAGTATAAGGAATACTGTATTTCCAATAACTTCCAAGCCCTTTCCAACATTGAATTTTCACGGCAAATCACCAAACGCTGTGGCTTGATTACAGATAGCAGAAAAATAAACAAACGATCTTGTAGGGTGTTTGTTGAAGAAAAAGGTGGTGATTCATAATGGCCGGTTCTAAAAAAGTGTTCACAACCCTTGGAAGTTCAAACCATGCACTTGAAAATCGGGAAGCCTTTGATTATTACGCCACCGATCCAAAAGCCGTGGAAATGCTGTTGGAACTGGAACAATTTGCCCCGATAATTTGGGAACCGGCTTGTGGTGAAGGCCACATTTCAAAGGTTCTTCAGGCTCACGGCTATGAGGTGATCAGCACCGATCTTGTTTACCGTGGGTTTGGTGATCCTGAACCGCTGGACTTCCTAAAAGAAACCTTGGATGGTTTTGAAGGGGATATTATTACAAATCCGCCGTATTCCGTTGGGCTTGAATTTGTTCAACGGGCGCTTGAAAGTATCAGGCCCGGTGGGAAAGTGGCAATGTTCCTGAAGGTACAGTTCTTGGAGGGACAAAAACGGGGAGCCTTTTTCAAAGACACCCCCCCCCGAACCGTTTACATATCCCGTTCACGGCTTTCTTGTGCCAAGAATGGTGATTTTGAACGGTTCCCGGATTCGGCCATAGCGTATGCGTGGTATGTGTGGGAAAAAGGCTTCACCGGTGATCCGGTTATCAAATGGTTCAACTGAAAGGATGATTGAAATGGAAATCAAAGATAGTGGAGAACGCACCCGGTTTGATACCGGGGCGGTTCGGGATATGCACACCGGCAAAGGCCGTATGGATTTATTGCCGTGGGAAGCCCTTGTGGAAGTTTCCAAGCATTGTGAAGAAGGGGCGCTGAAGTACGGGGAACGCAACTGTGAAAAGGGAATTCCCATTCACAGCCTGATTGATTCGGCCTTCCGCCACCTTGCCAAGTACATGATGGGCATGAAGGATGAACCCCACCTTCGGGCGGCGGCTTGGAACATCCTGTTTGCTCTTTACATGGAAATCAAACACCCGGAACTTCAGGATATACCAACCAGAACCATTGGTGATCCGTGTGAAGGCTGTGCAAATATCAACCGCCCTTGGAATGATTCTGTGTGCGGCCATTGCTCCCGGCTGAATGATCAGAGATATGACGCTTACCAGAAGAAAGGATGAATACCATGAAGATTATCAATGCTGATGTAGAATTCATTGCCCCGATTGATGGGGCCGCAATCCTGAAGCGCCTTGAACAGTGTGGGCGGGTTTGCTATAAGTCTGAAGCCAAAATCACTGACACCAGCGCCCCGGCATTCGTGGCCGGGATCATCAAGCGGGGCCATGAAGCGGTTCTGGAACACTGTTCCTTCACGGTGAAGTTCATCTGTGATCGTGGGGTTTCCCATGAAATTGTTCGGCACCGCCTGGCGGCATATTGCCAAGAATCCACCCGCTATTGCAATTACGGCAAGGAAGGCTTTGGTTCTGAAATCACCGTGATCAAGCCTTGCTTTTGGAATGAAAACACCTTGGGTGGAAGGGTGAAAATGGACTGTTGGAAGATTGCCATGCGGGATGCTGAAGATGCTTACTTTGCTTTGCTGGATGAAGGCTGTTCCCCGCAAGAAGCCCGTTCTGTTCTTCCCAACAGCCTGAAAACGGAAGTGGTTATGACCGCTGACATTCGGGAGTGGCGGCACTTCCTGAAGTTGCGCTGTTCCCCCGCCGCACACCCGCAGATGCGGGAAGTGGCCCTGATCCTTCTGGACAAAGTTCATTCCATGATCCCGGTTTGCTTTGATGATATTTGGAGTGAATACCATGAACAGGGCTGAACGGCGGAAAGCCAAGAAAGCGGGGCTTCCGGTTAAAAAAAGAACCCGTGGTGAATATCAAAGCGGCGGATGTTGAGAAGATCAAACAGGACGCTTCCAAGGATGCGGCCAACAAAGCCTTCCTTCTGATGTTGGGATTGCCGGTGATGATCCTTCATGATAAGTTTGGTTTCGGCCCGGTTCGGTGTGAACGGTTCACGGATGCTGTTCTTGAACTGTATGATAGCTTTGAAAAAGGTTATGTGTCCCTTGAAGATATTCACAAAACCCTGAAGGAAGAAACCGGGATCACTATTGTTTCAGATGGGAGGTTGAAGGATCGTGGGAACTAAACCTTGGCAGAACAAAGAAGGGTATGCTGACCCTACGGCTTATGAAGGGCTGAAGCCTATCATTCGGGAAGAAGATGAACAGCAAAAGCGCCTGAACACCTTGATCTTTGTTCTGAAGTACATTATCCGCTTGGCCGGTTATGACCTGTTGAATCGGGTTGAACTGAAGGACAAAAAGACCGGGAGGGAATACCGGTGAAGAAATTGATGATCAAGGCATTCATCTTTTTTCTTGTGTCTTTTACCATAAAACAGTTTGAAGTTGATCCGGCGCTTGTCCTGTTGGGGGTTTACATTTTTGACAACCTTCCTTCGGAATTTGAAAATTAACTTTCAAGAAAACGCCCCCGCCAAAACACTTCAGCGGTTGTGGTTGGAACGGATATGGGAACAGATGCAATGAATGATCTGTGACCGTGGAAACCCTTGAAAATACTTGCGGTTTATAGAATTACCACAGATACCACAGATGTTATATTACTTAAACTTAAAATATAAAAAAAAATATATAAGAAAAGTAATATTAAGAGAGAATAGAAAAATATCTGTGGTATCTGTGGTAACTATTGAAAAACCTTGATCTTTCAATGTTTTTTATCGGAACAGATGCGTGAAAGGATGTGTGATACATAGTGACTGAAAAAGAACTTTGCCAAAGGGCCAAGGATTACTTTTCCCAAATTCAGAAAACTGATCGCTTGATCCAGCGGTTGACAGATACAGTGAACACCTTGCGTTCCAGCTTAACCAGCCAAAACTATGAGCTGAAGCCCGACAAGGTACAAACTTCCGGCGCAAAAGATACTTTAGGTGAAACGATTGTGAAGATCGTTGCCCTTGAAGATGATATAAATGCCCGGATTGATGAACTTGTTGACTTGAAGGGTGATGCTTTGAACCGGATCAGCAATGTTTCAGACAAAGACCAGCAGAATATTTTGATTGCCCGGTATGTTAGCGGAGAAAAATGGGAAAGGATTGCAGTTGACCTTAACTTTTCAATCGCACAAGTTTACCGTATTCACGGGGCCGCTTTGCTTGATTTTGCAGAAAAAAACCCCGATATTCTGAAAGATGATAGCAAAAGAGAGTATCAAACATGATATAATAGCATTGTTAAAATGCACCCCTAAAAGGGGTGCATTTCACTTTTTCAGGAAAGGGGTGAATACCTGTGAACACCAGACAACGGAAGTTTTGTGATGAATACCTGATCAGCGGCAACGCTACCGATGCGGCGATTAAGGCCGGGTATTCGCCCAAGACCGCAAAGAGTATCGGACAAAGATTGCTGACTTTTGTTGACCTGAATCAGTACATTGACACCGAACTTGAAAAACTTCATTCCGCCAAGATTGCTGACGCTGAAGAAGTGATGAAATATCTTACTTCTGTCATGCGGGGTGAGCATACCGAACAGGTTTTGAAGCTGGCCGGTGATGGCATTCAGACAATCACGGATATTGAGGTTTCCGCAAAAGAACGGATCAAGGCCGCTGAATTGATCGGCAAGCGTTACGCCCTGTTCAGTGACAAAATGGATTTGGGCGGCGCTGTTCCCGTGGTTATAATGGGGGATGATCAACTTGAAGATTAACCCCAAAGCAAAGCGGGTTCACCTTCCTGAAGTGGTGGGCAAAGGCTACGCCACTTATTGGAACTTCAAAGGCCGTTACCGGGTTTGCAAGGGTTCCCGTGCTTCCAAGAAATCCAAGACCACGGCCCTGAACATCATCAAACGGATGATGCAATACCCGGAAGCCAATACCCTTGTGGTTCGTAAAGTGTTCAGAACCTTGAAGGATAGCTGTTTCACGGAATTGAAATGGGCAATCAACCGGCTTGGGGTTCAGGCATATTGGGAGATCAAAGAAAGCCCCCTTGAAATGACCTATACCCCAACCGGTCAGAAGATTTACTTCCGGGGCCTTGATGATCCCCTGAAGGTTACTTCCATCACGGTTGAAATCGGGTATCTGTGCTGGTGCTGGATTGAAGAAGCCTATGAAATCACCAATGAAGATGATTTCAATATGCTTGATGAATCCATCCGTGGTGCTATTCCACCGGAAACCGGCCTGTTCAAGCAAATCACCCTGACCTTCAACCCGTGGAATGAAAAGCATTGGATCAGGAAACGGTTCTTTGGAGAAATCACCGGCAAGGATGCCCAAGGGAACCCCACATACTGCTTCCATGATAGCTGGACTTCCCCGGATGGGCAGATTTACGCCACAACCACCAATTACCTGTGTAATGAATGGCTGGATGAAGCTGACCTGAAGGTTTTCCAGAGCATGAAGGAAAACAACCCCCGGCGCTATAAAGTGGCCGGTTTGGGCGGTTGGGGCATTGTGGATGGCCTGATCTTTGAGAACTGGCGGGAAGAACTGTTCAACCCGGCTGAAATCAGCGCCAAGGCTGGTGTGAAATCCGCCTTTGGCCTTGACTTTGGTTATACCAATGACCCAACGGCGCTTTTCTGTGGGCTTGTCAGCAAGGAAGAAAAGACCATTTGGGTATTTGATGAACTGTATGAAAAAGCCCTGACGAACCGGGCAATCTGTGACCGGGTAACGACTATGGGCTATGCCAAAGAGCGTATCAAGGCCGATTGTGCAGAACCAAAGAGCATTGACGAATTGCGGGAAGCTGGCCTTCGGCATATCAGAGCCGCCCGGAAGGGCAAGGACAGCGTGAACAATGGCATTCAGTACATTCAGGATTATATCATCATCATTCATCCCAGGTGTGTGAATTTCATTACTGAAATTTCAAATTACACTTGGGCTGAAGATAAGTT
>UMGV01017330.1_pt1 | contig 14426 bp, 7 predicted proteins | sample 1965361 | NCBI WGS metagenome assembly UMGV01 (sample SAMEA4836081, study PRJEB28245) | human gut metagenome | biome: gut microbiome; material: fecal sample | place: Denmark | collected 2008
TAAAAGGTAAAGAAGCTCCTGTTGTTAAACCAACTAAGATTATTTTAAGTGGTGGTACTGAAGTTCAAGTAGGTAAATTATTATCATTAACTGTTTCAGTTGAACCTGAAAATGCTTCAAAAGCAGTTGTATGGTCAAGTAGTGATGAAACTAAAGCTACAGTAAATGAAAAAGGTATGATCATTGGTGTAGCTGTAGGTGAAGTAACAATCACTGCAACTTCAAAACTTAATGAAAACGTTAAGACTGAATATAAGATTAATGTTATTCCAAAAGAAGATGTTGGTCCTATCAAAGTTGATCCAACTGGAATCGAAGTAATATTAAGTTCAGATGAAATTGAAGCTGGCTATAGTGTAACAGCTAGAGCAACTGTTCAACCAAATGGCGCTGATCAAAACGTTACTTGGGAATCAACAAAACCTGAAATCGCTACAATTGATGTTAATGGTAAAATTAAAGCATTAGCTGAAGGTACTACATACATTAGAGCATACTCTAAAGTTGATCCAACTATTAAGAGTAGCCCTGTTAAATTAAAAGTTAAACCAGCACCTACACCAATTCAACCAGCTGATTTAAAAGGTTATGAAATCTTATTAATGAATGCTGATAGTGCATTGGCTGAATTAGATCCATTCCTAGATGGATACAATGGAAATGACAAAGCTTATAAACAAAAAGCATGGAGAGAAATCGAAAGTGAATACAACTGTACTATTAAAGTAGTTGCATATCCTGCAGATGCTCCTTGGGGTGCTAGCCGTTACAATTGGATTAACTCACAAGCTGAAATTGGTGCATCACAAGCTGACTTCGCCGTTATCACAAGTTCTTGGTTAAATAAAGTAGCAGGTGTAGGTAGCGCTCATGATGCTAAGACTTACTACAATAAATATGGTAGAAACCAAATGACTATTACTCAAAAACAAGCTGCAACTTATAAAGGTGGATTATATGCATTATCTACTGGTAGTGATGATTCAAGAAGTTATGCAGACTTAGGTTTATATTATAATTTAGCATGGGTAGAAAGATTAAAAGTTGATTCTCCTGCAAAATTATTTAATGAAGGTAATTGGACTTATAGTGGTTTCGTTAGTTGGGCAAATCAAGTTCAAGCATTATTAGGTGAAGGTGAATTTGCATTAGCTGGTAGATTATATTACTACTGGTTAGGTATGACAAATACTACTGGTGTTAAAATCGCTGATACTACTAGCGTTAAAGTTACATTAGATAGCCCTCGTCAAAAAGCTGCTGTTGATACATTACAAAGCTTAGTTGCTACAGGCGCTTTAGCTACAACTAGTTCTTGGATGGAATCAGAAGGTGAATTTTTTGAAAAGAAATGCGTTATGACAGCTGGCTGGTGGTGGTTTGTAAAAGCTTCTAACCGTTGGACAAGTGACTTATTTGGTGAAGATACTAGATATGGTTATGTTCCATTCCCTTATCCAGATGATATGAGCAAAGATCAAATCCGTGTTGCTGAATATGGTACATCATTATTAGTATTCTTAGCTGGTAGAGATAGTGTTCATCCTGCTGGTGTAACTTACGAAGGAATTTACCAAGCAATGACAGATTTATATTTAAGAACTAATAAATATTATCAAGAAGATCCAGCTTATGATCCAGATACTATTAAACATAATACTATCGCTTCTAAGATTGATGATCCTGAATCTGTAGAAGCTGCAATGTTCTGGGATGATAGTAAAGTATTCTATGATGCAGTTCAAGATTTCTATGATTCAACAAGTGGTTCACCATTAGTAACTGCTGCTGATAATATTATTAAAGGTTCTGATTACCAACAAACTATGGATGGATTAGAAAACAGTTATATTCAAACATTCTTACAAATCTATTCTGGTAATTAATAATTGAATTATAAAGCCTCTTAGGGAAACTTAAGAGGTTTTTATTATATAAAATGTCATTAAAAATATGTATAATCAGTGATAGTTCATTGTTCTTTTTTGCAAAATATGGTATAATAATAGCATTGGACGGTGTATTATGGATATAGAAAAATATACGAATAGTAAGGTTTATGAATTTTTTGAATGGACATTTAAATTAATAATTTGGAATGTATTGACTATCTTTATTACTTGCCTTGCTGGGGGAATCCCGTTTTTAGGCTTTTACCTTTTAAAGGAAGGTATCTTTGCTTCAATATGTTCTATTCTTACAATAGTTTTAGCACTCTTTGCATTTATACCATGTTATGTTACAATATTTTGTTGTATAAAAATATATAAAGAAGATGGATACGCAGAGACATTTTTATTGTATTTTGATAGATTGTGGGACAATGTAAAATCTTTATATAAATTAGAATTGATAATTTTGCCAATCATTTGTTTGTTTATTATTGCTATATATATTTATTATGCAATACTAAAAGAAAATCCTGAGTGGAGTAATATTAAAATGTTATTTTCTTTTGGATATTATTTTCTATTAATATGCTTAATAATATTATTTTTATGTTTTTTGAATTTGCCTATGGTTGTTGGTCATTTTAGAATGAAGACAAAATCATTAATGAGATTCACTTTAAAGATAACTTTTAAAAAGATTTTTAGTACAGCTATGTATCTTTTGATATTGGTTATGCCTTTGCTATTAGCGTTATTTTTAAATTTCTTGTTTCCAGTTTGGATACTTTTAGGATTTAGTTTGCCACTATATTTTATGTATTATATTGCAAGACGCGATTATTGGAAATTAATTAAAGATATAAATGAAATTTATAAAGAGGAGGAATAAAATGAAATTAGGTATAGATTGTATTGACAAATATTTAAATTATTTTGAAGGAAAAAGAGTTGGTTTAATAACAAATCCAACTGGGATTAATAGTAAATTTCAATCAACGATTGATGTTTTGAAAGAAAAAGCTAATCTTGTATCACTTTTCTCTCCTGAGCATGGAATAAGAGGTAACATTCAAGCTGGTAAAGAACTTAAAACATATATTGATGAAAAAACAAAATGTGTAGTACATAGTTTATATGGTGACACAAAAAGACCTACTGAAGAGATGATGAATGAAATAGATGTGTTGTGCATAGATATTCAAGACGTTGGTTCTAGATATTATACATATTTGTATACTATGTCTTATGCTATGGAAGCTTGCAAGAAATTTGGGAAAGAATTTATTGTTTTTGATAGACCTAACCCAATTAACGCTTGTAGCTATGAGGGAAATATTTTAGATATAAATTATCGTTCTTTTGTTGGGTACTATCCAATATTACAAAGATATGGTTTAACTATAGGCGAAGTTGCTTGCTTGTTCAATGAAGAATATGGTATAGGCTGCGATTTGAAAGTAATAAAAATGGAAGATTATGATCGAAATAAATATTATGATGAATTAGGACTTTTATGGGTGAGTCCTTCCCCTAATATTCCAACTGTTAATTCAGCAGTTGTATACAATGCTACTTGCATATTTGAAGGAACTAATATTTCTGAAGGAAGAGGTACAACTACTCCGTTTGAAGTTGTTGGGGCACCTTTTATTGATGCGTATGATTTAGCTAGTGCTTTAAACAGTATGAATTTAGGTGGTGTGTATTTTAGACCAATGTATTTTACTCCAACATTCTCTAAACATAATGGCAATGTTTGTGGCGGAGTATATCTACATATTACAAATCGCGATGATTTTAATACTGTTAAAACTGGTTGGACTATACTTGATACAATTAGAAGAATGTATCCTGATGGCTTTGAAGTTAATAAACCATATAAAGAAGGAGCTCATTGTATGCTTGAACTTGAAACTGGCGGATCATTTTTGAAAGATATGATTTATAGTTTAGATGAACAATTTGAATTGTTAAATAAAGAGACAAAAGAATTTGGTGCTTTAAGAGAAAAGTACTTGTTATATTAAAAAATGGAGAAAAAAATGAAAAAAATAGAAGAAATGACTTTGAAAGAAAAAATAGGTCAAGTTGTTGTTTGTGGGTTTCAAGGAACTGAATACAGTGAAGAACTAAAGACTTTAATAGAAGATTATAAACTTGGTAATGTAATTTTATTTACAAGAAACATTGAAAATGTTAAACAAATGCATGACCTAAATATGAAAATCCATCAAAGTATAATAAAAGAAACTAACATTATGCCTTTTATTAGTATCGACCAAGAAGGTGGAATGGTAACTAGAATTATGAAGGAAGCCACATTCTTCCCTGGCAATATGACTCTTGGTGCTACTTGCAACTATCAATATGCAAGAAAAGTTGGAGAAATGATGGGTGAAGAGTTAAGAAGCATAGGTGTTAATATGAACTTGGCGCCTTCCCTTGATGTTAATAACAATCCACTTAATCCAGTTATTGGAGTAAGAAGTTATTCTGATAATCCTGAAGTTGTGGCTAAATTTGGAAAAAATTATATTTTAGGTTTGCAATCTAAAGGTGTTATTGCTACAGCAAAACATTTCCCTGGTCATGGTGATACTAATGTTGATTCACATAGAGGACTACCAATAATAGTTCACAATAAAGAAAGATTAAATAGCGTAGAATTAGTACCTTTTAAGAACTGTTTAAATGATGTTGAAGCAATTATGTCTGCTCATATTCTTTTTGAAGCATATGAAGATGGTGGCTTACCCGGAACTTTATCTAAAAAAGTTATTACTGATTTGTTAAGAAATGAACTTGGTTATAAAGGCTTAATAGTAAGTGATTGTATGGAGATGAAAGCCATCGATAATAAGTATGGGGCGCCTATGGGAGCTTTAATGGGATTAAAAGCTGGCTTGGATCAAGTTATGGTTTCTGCTACTTATTCAAAACAAATAGAAGCGTTTAAAGTTATAGAAGAAGCTGTTTTATCAGGTGAACTTAAAATGGAAGAACTTGATGAAAAAGTAGAGAGAATTTTAAAGGCGAAAGAAAAAAATTATAAGACAATTGAAGAGCACTTTTTCAATAAAACTTGGGAAGAAAAAAAGGAAATTTTGCTTAAGAAAGAAAACAAAGATTTAGCAAGTAAAATTGTTGATTTATCACTAACAAAGGTTAGAGGAAAAGATTTATACATAAATAAAAAGACTTTGGTTGTGGCGACAGAACCTTTTGCTATGACAATAGCAGAAGATGAACTTAGTGATAGAAGTATTGTTAGTGCTATAAAAGAAAATAATGTTAATGTAGATACAATAAAGATTGAAGTTAATCTTGATGATGATAAAATTAATAACATTTTAGAAAAAGCAAAAGAATATGAACAAGTTTTAGTATGCACATATAATGCAACAGCTTATAAAAAACAAGCTTTATTAATTAATAAGCTTAATAATGTTGTTGAAGATTTATTTGTTCTATCTACTAGATCACCATATGATTTATATCAATTTAGAGCAGTGAAGAATTATTTCTGTTTATATGAATATACTCCAAATTCAGTTATGACTTTGGTTAGATATTTGAAAAAAGAAATTAAATGTTGTGGTAAGTTGCCAATTAGTTTGGATGAAAAAATAGAAGTTGGTGCTAGTATTTATGTTGGTCTAGATGAATATACATTAGAGAAAAATATTGAATATTTAAAGCAACTAAAAGAGTTAAAAATTGAAAAAGTCTTTATATCAGGCCACATTCCAGAAATGAAAGATAGCTTCTTAGAAGAATTGAAATGTGTCTTGAATACTGCTTTAGAATTAGATCTAAAAATGATATTAGATATCTCTAAACCTATGTATGAAAAGATTTTTAAAGAATTACCAAAGATATATGCATTAAGGCTTGATTATGGATTTACTATTGAAGAAATTGCTAACATGTATAAAGAGCAATCTCAAAAAGAAGATGGTTTTGTTATTGAACTTAATGCTTCAACAATCACTGAAGAAAATGTTAATTATTTACTTAATCAAGGAGTAATATTGCAAAATATTAGAATAAGCCATAATTTCTATCCTAAGAAATATACTGGTTTATCAAGAGAAGTTGTACTTGAAAAGAATAAAATTTTGAATAAATATGGTATGAAGGCTTCAATTTACATTCCTTCAAGTAACCAACATAGACCACCTATGTATGAAGGTCTTCCTACTATTGAAGAACATCGTGGTCAAATTCTTGAAGCAACTTTATCAGAAATTAAAGGTTTGGCTGTAAATGAAATTATATTTGGTGATGCATATTGTTCTAAAGAAGAATTAATGGCAGCGAGAGATTTTAATTATGATGTAGCTGTTATTCCACTAAAGTTGTTTAATGAATTGCCAGATGAATTAAAAAAAGAGTTAACTAAAGTTTTAAGAAATAGAACGGATTCTACTGAGTATTTTGTTAGAGGTTCTAATAGAATAGAAGGAATTAAACCAAATAACTGTATTCAAAGGAAAACAAAATATGTTACTTTAGATAATGAAAAATTTATGCGCTATCAAGGTGAAGTATGTATAATGTTAAAGGATTTAGAAAGTGATGAAAGAGTTAATGTCATTGGAGAATGTATGTGCTCGCTAAAAACATTGGAAATGATAAAACCTGGTGCTTTCTTTACTTTTAAAATAATAGGTGAATAATGTTAGCTATTGGACTTATGAGTGGTACATCACTTGATGGTGTAGATGCAGCGCTAGTAGAAATTATTGACGGGAAATTTTATTTAAAAAAATTTATAACTTTAGATTATGATAACGAGTTTAAAAAAAGACTGATGAAAAATTTAAATGATAGCACAGCAAAACTTAGTGAAATATGTAGTTTAAATTTTGAACTTGGTTATTGGTTTGTAAAAGCAATAGATAAATTGTTAGTTGATACAAAATTAACCTATAACGATATTAGTTTTGTGGCAAGCCATGGTCAAACGATATGGCATAATCCAAAACAAAAGGGAGAACTAGTACCATCAACTTTGCAAATAGGTGATGGAAGTGTTATTTCGGTAAAAACAAATATAACAACAGTTTTTAATTTTAGATGTGCTGATATTGTGGCTGGTGGTGAAGGAGCTCCACTAGTACCAATGAGTGACTATATGCTTTATAAATCAGATTCTGAAAATGTTATTTTACAAAACATTGGTGGTATGGGTAATCTAACTTATTTAAAAAAAGGTTGTACAATTGATGATGTTATTGCTTTTGATACTGGTCCTGGTAATGTTATGATAGACTATTTTATGAAAAAATATTATGACTTGCCTTTTGATGATTGCGGAAAAGTAGCAAGCAGCGGAAAAGTAATAGATGAAGTATTTGCTTATTTATGTGAAGATGAATTCTTAAAACGTATCCCTCCAAAAAGCACGGGACGAGAAAATTATTCAGCCGATTATATGGAAAAAATGTCTTGTGAAATGTGTTTTGAAAAATACAAAAAAGAAGATATCATAACTACTATTACTTATTACACAGCTTATAGCATTTGTTATCAATATAAGAATTTCATTAAAGAATATGATAAAGTTATTGTTAGCGGTGGTGGCAGTCACAATAAATATATTTTAAATACTATGAAAGAAATGCTAAAAATTTCAGTATGTACACAGGAGGATTTAGGATATAGTAGTGACGCTAAAGAGGCCATAGCATTTGCTATTTTAGGGTATTTGACTCTTAACAAAAAAGCAGGAAATGTTAGGGGCGCTACAGGAGCTAAAGAAGAAGTTATATTAGGAAATATTGCCTTAGGAAAGAGTGAGAAAAAATGAGCGAAAACGAGAAAAAAAAGGAAATTAATTTAAAAAATATTTCTACTGAACAAAGAAATATTAATACAATTGATATTGATTTAGTACCAACAAAAGAGATTTTAGTAAAAATAAATAATGAAGATAAGACTGTGGCTTTCGCTGTTAGTGAAGCGCTAGATCAAATAACAGTCTTGGTTGATAATATTGTTGATGCTTTTTATAAAGATGGTAGATTAATATATATGGGTGCTGGTACAAGTGGAAGGATTGGTATACTTGATGCAGTTGAATGTAGACCTACATTTAGTACAGATGATGAAATGGTACAATGCTTAATGGCCGGTGGAGAAAATGCTTTTGTTAAAGCGGTTGAAGGCGCTGAAGATTCTAAAACTTTAGGTGTTGAGGATTTAAAAAGAATTAACTTAAATCAAAATGATGTGGTTGTTGGAATAGCAGCAAGTGGTAGAACTCCTTATGTCGTTGGTGGAATAGAATATGCTAAAGAAATTGGTGCAAAAACTGGTTGCATAGTAACTGTTAAAAATAGTGTTTTAGCTAGTATTGTAGATTTTCCGATTGAGGCTGTTGTTGGTCAAGAGGTAATAACAGGTTCTACAAGAATGAAATCTGGTACTGCTCAAAAGATGATATGCAACATGATTTCTACAGCTTCTATGATAAGAATGGGTAAAGTATATGAAAATTATATGATAGATGTTCAAACAACTAATGAAAAGTTAGTAGCAAGAAGCGAAGGTATCTTGCAACAAGCATCAGGAGTAACTAAAGAAGAAGCGAAGGAACTATTAAAGAAATTCGGAAGTGTTAAAAAGGCTTTGATTTCTGTTTTAACAAATGTAGATGATAAGGCTATAATTGAACAAGCACTTATAAAAACGAAAGGCCATATAAGAAATGCAATAGAAGAGGTGAAAAAAAATGGTTAAACACGTTGAAATAGTTAATGCTCAAGGTAAAGTTTTAAGAGGTTACTATACAGAGCCTGAGAATTTTAATGGTGATGTTGTAGTTATGTTACATGGTTTTACAGGAAACAAAACAGAACATGCTGGTCATTTTAGAAATTTCTCAAGAATTTTATTAGAAAACTCTGTAGCTAGTTTAAGAATGGACTTTAGTGGCAATGGCGAAAGCGATGGCGAATTTAGAGACTTTACATATGACACAATGATTGCTGAAGCTTTACAAATGATTGATTATGCAAGAAGTGTTAAAGGCTTTAAGAGATTGTTCTTATTAGGATTTTCAATGGGTGGTGCAATTGCAGCGAACATTTCTGGAATTGTTCCTGAAAAGATTGATAAATTAATACTATGGGCACCTGCTGGTATGATGCCAGATAAAATTAAAGAAAGGTTTGAAACAGGCGAAAAATTAGAAAATGGAAACGCAATGCATGCTAACTATGAAATTTCTAAAGAAATGTACGAAAGTGCTTTTAGATGGCATACATATGAAAACTTAGATAAATTTGAAAATAATGTTTTAATCATTCAAGGTAGAAACGATAAATCAGTTCCATATCTATATGCAGCAAGATATGCAGTAAGTTTTAAAAACTCTCATTTATATATAGTTGATGATGCTGGTCATGGCTTCGATCCTATGGAACATCGTCAAAAATTATACGATTATAGCCTTAAATTTGTGAGAAATTAGCATTATTTTCAAAAAGATGTAAAAATTTCTAAAAAAGATGTAAAAATTTATTATTAAAGTGTTGACTTTTTTATTGAAAGCGTATATAATATCTGTGTATCCTCACTTAAAAGGGTGAGGAAAAGAAAATTTTAGAGAGGAAAAAGAGGAAAAATTATGTTTAAACAAATTAAGAAATTGTTTATCGCATTAGTTTTAGTATTTTCATTATGCTTAGTTGCATGTGGCAAAGAATGTCCTGAATGTCCTGAATGTCCTACATGTCCTTCTGGTTTAATTAAACCTGAAGAATGTCCAGATAACGGATATATCAAACCTGAAAATTGCCCTGCATGTCCTGATTTTGATGCAAATAAGGAATGTCCAGCTAATGGTTATATTAAACCTGAAGAATGTCCAGAAGGCATTAAAGCTCCTACTGCTATTGAATTCTATTCAGAAGATGTAGCACTTGGAGAATCTGTTAAATTTGAAGTTGAGGTTACTCCTGCAGATGCATATAAAGGTATTATTTGGAGCACAAGTGATCCTACTATCGCAACTGTAGATGCAGAAGGTAATATCACAGGCGTTAGACCTGGTAAAGTTACTATTACTGCTAGAAGTGCTGTAAACTTTGAAGTTTTATTTGAAGATGAAGAAGTTGAAGTTGTTGAAAAAGGCAAATTAGATTTCGAAATCGCTGAAAGAGAAAAGAACGATATCGTTGCTAAATTAAGTGAAGGTTATGTAAGTAGCGATTTTGATTTACCAACTACTTGGAATCAAAATGCAAAAGTTACTTATTCTGATCCTAATGGTAAAGAAATTACTAAATTCGTTATGCCTGACTTAGGCGAAGCTACTTCTCAAAACTATGCAATCACTGGTAGCGTTACTTATGGTGATTCTGTTAGTGAATTCAATGTTACATTGAAGTTAGTTAAACCTGCTGAAGGAAAGAACGATTATGAAAAAGTTAACTTCGCTGTTGAAGTTGCAGAAGCTTTCTTATACACTTATGTAAGTGGTGCTGAAAAAGTTACTGAAAACTTATATTTACCTACAAGCGTTTATGGTGTAACTTTAGGTTGGTCTACAAATAAAGCTTACGTTTTAACTAACGCTGGTGAATTAACTCGTCCTAACAATGATACAGCTGTTAAATACACAATCACTCCTAAGTGTGGTGCTGCAAGTAAGAGTGCTACATTCGAAGTAGTTGCTGCTGGTTATGAAAAAGACGCTAAGATTAACTACTTATTAAAAGAAGGCGTTTTAAAAGACATCAATGGTAAGAAGTTTGCTGGTAGCGTTGCATTACCTGAAAAAGATGACAAATTCGGAATTCATTTAACTTATGTTTCAAGTGATCCAAGTGTTATCGATAACAATGGTAAAATTTCTGCTCAAATTAAAGATACTGAAGTTAAATTCACAGTTACTGCTGTTTACAAAGACAACAATGCTTCAGAAGCTGCATTCGTAGAAGTATTTGAAATCAAAGTTATCGCTGCTGCTAAAAACACTGACGTTGATGAAATTATTTCTTTCGCAGACAGCCATGAACAATTAAGACACGTTCCTTATGGAGCTAACGGAGTTGAAAGAACTTACGTTATTGATCCAGTTGAAGGAGCTCAATTAAAAGCACAAGGCTATAAATTTGTTGGTGATGAAAACTTTAAAGTTAACGATGATGGTTCTGTTGAATTAGTTACTCAATACTTCAGATATCATGAAGCTAAATTAACTGTTAAATATGGTGAAGCTTCTTATACATGGGTTATCAATGTTGGTATCGGTGCTATGAACGATATTATCTACATTGGTGGTAGATCACAAAGCTTACAAGCATCTGCAAATCCTGCAGAACGTGGTGATATGTTACAAGGCTTCAGTAAATGGGATAAATACGTTGGTATCGTTGCTAACAACAGTGAAAGAACAGTTCAACAATACTGGTCTGAATTCTCTGGTTATACAATGTACGTAGACGTTCCTACTGGTGAAAAAGAAGTTGTTTTCACTAAAGATGCAGAAGGCAATATTACTGCAACTCCATCTGATAAAGACGCATTTGTTCGTCAACAAATTTTCTTCATGGAATTTGCTACAGTTCATATGGATGCAAAAGTAATGTGGGCTGATACAAATGGCGATGGCAAAGGTGACAAAGAAGTTTATCTTCCAGTTGTTAAAGAAGGCGCATTTGCTACAATTCGTCAAACTTATGGTGGAAACTTTGGTACATTATTCGTAAACGAAAGCAATAAAACTATTGAATTACCTGTATCTGCATTATCAATGGGTGGTGCATTTACTGATGGCGTAGCTATGAAGACTTATACTAAATCAAGTATTAGTTTAGCTGCTAAGAAAGATGGCAAAGTTGCTGAAATTAAAGATGATTATGGTTCATCATTAAAAGTTAGCCGTGAACAAACATGGGCATTTGATGGATACCGTCCTGGTTTCGTTGTTGCTCCTAAAGGCTCAAGTGCTGCATTAGCTGAAGGCTCTGAAGGCAAATATGAATTCACATATGGTGCATTTGCTGCTAACGCTAACGAAAATAATAATGGTACTGTTTATATGCAATATGCTGTATCTAGTAAATTAAGCGCATTATGGGGAACTCCATACGTTGAAGTTAAACAAGGTGGTTTCGCTATGGCATTCCATAGTCAAACAATCTATTCATTTGCTGCATTTGGTGGAGCTTATATCTCTGGTTTAGATAAGAGCTTAGAAGTTACATTCGCTAGATACTTCCGTCATGCTGAAAATGAAGAATTATCTGATTACGTAGTTGCTGATATCAATGCATACTTAAATACATTAGTTGCTGAAGGTGCAGATTTAGCAAAAGTTACTGCTAAAGATATTTCATTTAACGACATTAGTGTTGCTAACTTACAAAAGATTGAAAACTTAAAAGCTAAATATGATGCTTTATATGAAAGTTGGAAACAAAAAGATGCAGTTAAAGAAGCTGGTAGAAGAATTGATGCTATCATTGCTGCTGCTCAAGAAGAATTAGATAAGCAAGCTGCATATGCTAACTTAACTGAAAAATCATTTGTTGCTGTTAGAGCTGAATTAGAAAAATTAGCTGACAAGAACGAAACTGAAATTATTGCTGCTTTAAATAGCACAGAAATGGATGCTTTAGTTGCTGCTGCTAAACGTAACTATAACGCATTAACAGAAGGTCAAAAAGGCTTATATGACAATGGATTCTCTGGAAAACATTTATCATTTGAAGCTAAGAACACTTCTGGTATTATGAAAGCTCTAGAAGTTGAAACTCAAATTATTCTTTTAACTGAAAAAGTTACTGACACTGCTAAAGTTACTGCAGCTAAGAAAGCTTATGAAGCATTAAAAGATGTTAAAGCTGGTACTAAAGAAGTTCCTGGTTCAACATCAACTGCTGCTGCTCCAGTTGTAGTAGAAGTTAAAGCTAACGAATTAATCAGTAAATGGTCTATTAAGAAACTTGCTGCATTATCAGTTGCTGCTAGCATCTTAGATGTTAAAGCTGATACTGCTAAGATCAATGAAGCAAAAGCTGCTTATGAAGCTGCTGCTGACAAAGATATTATTGATAAATCATTCGCTGCATTCGGTGGTGTTGATAATTTCTTAGATGCTAAGAGAGAAGAAGTTAAGAAAGCTGAAGCTGCTGCATTCGCTGCTAATAAGAATAAGACTGTTGAATTAGCTAAAGCTATTAAAGAAGCTGTTGCTGCTTTACCAACTGCTAGCCAATTCGAAAAAGGTGAATTTACTGCTGAACAATTGAAGTCATTAAAAGCTTTAGTTATCGACAAAAACAATAAATTTGATACATTAGTTGCTTTATATAAGAAATTAGGTAAGACTCCTGCTGCTGATACTGTTGTTGCAAAAATCGATATGTTAGTTGCTGGTTTCCCTAAGACTGTTGAAGGCAAAGTAGTAATCGATGCTGAATATGGTAACTTCGCTGGCGAAGGCGAAAAAGAAATCTTAACTAAATTAGTTGCTTGCCCTGCTTCTTATGACAAATATGCTGCTAACTTAGTAATCGATGCTGTTGAAAATCTTCCAGTTGTTGGTAAGACTACATTAGAAGATGAAGCTGCAATCAAAGCTGCAAGAGCTGCTTACAAAGCATTAACTACTGCTCAAAAAGCTATCGCTGATGCTTACCAAAGCAATGGTTACATCCCTGGTAGATTAACAGACTTAGAAAACAAGATCGAAGCATTAAAACAAGAACAAAAAGTTGCTCCTATCATTGATGCTGTTGATGGTTTACCACTAGTAACTAAGATTACATTAGAAGATAAAGCTGCAATCGTTGCTGCAAGAAAACTTGTTAATAGTTTAGGTAATGAAGCTGCTCAAATCGCTGCTATCGGTGCTGATGCTGTTAATAAATTAAAGAGCGCAGAAAATAAGATTGCTGAATTAGAAACTGCATTAGTTGAAAATTCAGATGCATACAAAGCTGCTGTTAAAGCATTCAAAGAAAATACTAAAGTAAATGGTACTATCACTAAAGATAGTAAAGCAGATGCTGAAGCATTACTTGCTGCTTACAACGCAATGAACGCTAATGAAAAAGCTTACTTCGCAGCTAAATTCGCTGATTACCAAGCATTAGTTGCTAAGACAGTTAGTGCATTAAACGTTTATAACCAATATGCAGAATAATCTGTAAAAGATAAAAATGAGTGGTTTATTCGAAAGAATAAACCCTCTTTTTTTTACACCATTATGAAAGAATTTATTAACTAATTTTTTCCGTTTTAGTTTTAGCTTTGGAATATATCTATATATCACGTTTTAGATTAAACATAATTATAAAAACTATTGTATGAATCCAGTATATAAATTATTAATTTAAAATTTAATTAATATAAATCTTTTTATACTTTCATTATACATACATTATAACAAAATAAAAAAAGAAAAAAATTCTTGACTTTTGTAAATGAAAGGAGTATAATATACAAGAGTCTGGTTGAGGAAAGTACTTCAATCACGCCAAAAAATAAAAAAACTTAAAAAAGTTCTTGACAATGAGG
>UMGV01063143.1_pt1 | contig 14402 bp, 10 predicted proteins | sample 1965361 | NCBI WGS metagenome assembly UMGV01 (sample SAMEA4836081, study PRJEB28245) | human gut metagenome | biome: gut microbiome; material: fecal sample | place: Denmark | collected 2008
TCCCATTCGTGAGCAAGGTATTGAAGATCAACCTCATCGAGTTGGCTACCCGCGTGATGCTCGGTTTGCCTGTAGAGAAGCCACACAAGAACCTCTTCGATCTCGACTATGTAGGTATCAAGGCATCTCAGTTCAGCTTCAACCGTTTGCAGAAGGCGGACCCAGTATTGGGTGTGGATATGAGCAGTACGGGTGAGGTAGGTTGCTTGGGCGACGATACATCTACCGCACTTCTGAAGAGTATGCTTTCTGTGGGTCATCGCATTCCAGCCAAGAACATCCTGCTTTCTACAGGTTCTGCCAAGCAGAAGGTAGATATGTTGGATGCTGCTCACATGCTTGTAGAACATGGCTACAAACTCTTTGCCACTGGCGGAACAAGCAAGTTCCTCACCGAGAACGGCATTGAGAACACCCGTGTACTCTGGCCATCAGAGGAGGCAGAAGGCGGTGTACCAAAGGCTTTGGAGATGCTCCACAACCACGAGATTGATATGGTAGTGAATATTCCGAAGAATTTGACCAGCAGCGAGTTGAGCAATGGTTACAAGATTCGTCGTGCCGCCATCGACCTGAACGTGCCATTGATTACCAACAGCCGTCTGGCGAGTGCGTTTATCTATGCATTCTGCACCACCAAGTTGGAGGATATCGACATCAAGGCTTGGGGCGAGTATAAATAATGTTTAGTGATTATTTATTAGTGATTAAGAATTGACAGTTAAGTCATTCTTGATGGTTCCCAATAGAAAAATCCCTGCTGTAGGAAAGGCTTCCTATGGCAGGGATTTTTCTTTTCCTCAATAACTCTATCCTTTCAAGTCCTTATCCACCATGGCGCAGACACAGGAGTCTGACCATACATTCTCTGCCGTCTCTACCATGTCGATAATGGTATAGATTGGCAGGATGATACCCATGATGCCGATAGGAGCATTGATACCGGACATCAGAGATAGGGTAAGGAAATAACATCCCATCGGCACTCCTGCATTACCCACTGCTGAGATAACTGAAATGAAGAGCCAGAGAATCATCGTAGTCCAAGGTAAAGGCATTCCTCCATTCTGCATCAGGAATAAGGAGGTTACGAGAATAAACGCTGCGCAACCATTCATGTTGATGGTAGTACAGATAGGCAATACGAAGCGGGAAACCTGATTGGAAACTCCCAGTCTATCTTCTGCTGTCTGCATCGTTACCGGCAACGTAGCAGCAGAACTCTTTGTAAACAGAGCCATTAATACAGCCGGCATCATCTTGCCCAGTGTACGCACAGGGTTCAAGCCTCTTGCCAAGAGGAAGAGCGGAAGGATGATGAAGAATTGAATGACATTACCTCCCAGGATAACAGCTACGTACTTTCCTAGAGAAGCCATCACGATACCCGCAGAGAACTGGGCTGAGAGTTGTGCTGCAAAGGCAACGATACCCAGAGGCAGAGCCCAGATTAATCCATGAATCAGCATGAAAAGCAGATCCTGTAATCCAAACAATCCCTTCATCACGACTTCTTTCTTATCGCTTGATGGCATTTTGGTTAAAGCAATACCTGCTGCTGCCGCCAAAATCAGGATGGAGAGTACATTTCCTTCGGCAAACGGCTTGATGATGTTGTTGGGTATTACCCCAAGAATATGGTCATAATAGCTGGTTTCTCCCAGCTTTTGGGGAACATCTGCCATACCGCTCTGCACCAAGGCTGTAGGTAAATTGCCTGGAGAAACGATGTTGTAGAGCACCAGTCCCACGGCTGCAGCTGCTATCGTCGTAAGCAGGGTGTAGGTGATGGCGTGGCGGAATATCTTACCGGTATCTGCCTGGTTGCCCAAGGATGCCAGGGTTGTGATGACAGCCAAGGCTATGGTTGGTACTGCCAGAAGTTGGAATAAGCGGGTATAGACCGTGGCGATGAAATTCATCAGGCCATCCAGCCAGCTGATGCCGAACATACCTAAGACTGCGCCTACTATCAAAGCGCCAATCCATAGTACCAGCTGCCGAGTTTGCTTATTCTTCACTCCTTTTTGCTTACTGCAGTCAGCATTGCTATCCGGCTGTTTATTTCCCATATCATTTATTGTTTTTCCCATGATTTTAAATTATTATTTCTTAGACAAAAGTATTCTCCTTATTCCAGTCCCCACATATCATTCAGCATACTGATCGCAGACTCTGAGCGGAAGACATGATTGCGGAAGGTAATAATGGCTTCGGGGGCAAGATGGTCTTCGAAGGAATTCACCAGGAAATCTGCCTCGAGCAGAATGCGATGGTCGAGGCTGGTTACATCCGTATAAGTATGGTGATGTGCGATGAGCCAGCAGATTCTATCTGTCTGCGCGGCTGTGAATCCATCTACTTCTGACAGTACTTTTTTTGCCTCGTCAGGACCCAGTTCTTCCTGGTGCTTGCCATCGCAGTTGCCGTATCTGGCTTGTGAAACGTGAATGCCTACATCGTGAAGAATGGCTGCTGCTTCGAGCACGAAGAGTTCTTCTCCGTTCATTCCCTCTGCTATCGCAATCATACGGGCAAAGTCGTGCACCTTTACGAAATGCTGGATGAGTGGCGCATCGCCACCATCGTACTTAATCATCGCCCTCATCAGTTGGGCGAGTATCAATTCCTTGTTTGTCATAATCTTATGTTTTTAAAACCAATTACTTATACAAAGATAAATTCAAAAGTTGATTTTTGCAAGGATTTCAAGTTAAACTTTATTTTTATGTATATCTTTTTATGATGGCAGTCATTATTCCCATTCGCTAAATATGTTCCTCCAGCTTCTTTTTTAGCTGCATGTATTTTTGATGCAAGGCAAATTTCTTTTGCGGTTGCTGTTCTTTCAGTTCTTTCTTTCTGATAGCATCCATTTCCTTTTTTATTACTTCTATTTGAATAGTCCGGGAAACAGCTTGATGCAGATTCTGCTGAGAAGAAGTAATCTGGGTTGATGCAATCTGGCGAACCAAGGATTCATAGAGTGTATCCATATTAGAAGCACTATCCAGACGGAGAGATAGCATTTCTTCTGATAACCAGTCTGTAGAAAATGACTTGATGATCTCGAATGTGCCAGCAGAAGCATCCTTCCATTGCTTGTAGTTTACCAATAACTGATATCGGTTATCCTGTTGAATGATGAAAATCGTATGTCGGGGTAACTTGCTGTCAATATAGCGAAAGATGTCTGAACAGTCTGAAATTCCTTTCTTGAGCTTAATAAGAAAGATGGTGAGTTCGTGAACATCCTTTCCATCTGCCACATGCAGATTGCTGGGTGCCAACTTATAGAGCCAAACTACCTGCTCTATATTCTCAATAAATGCAGATTTCATGCGAGCCGTTACCTCAAGATGGCTATAAAAAGCCACCTTGGGTACTACTCGGTTTACCAACGTAAAGTCGGGAAAATTTAATATATTCATAAGTTCTTTTTTACTTTGAACATTGAACTTAGAACTTTATGATTAGACAGATTGCTTATTTGATAACCAAGAAGGTGATGAGTTCAAAGTCATCCAACCCCCTTGATCTCATTGGTTAAAGCCGTGGTTTCACCCAACGAGAAAAGACTGTCTATGTCGCTCTCTTCCTTGATGCGTACCATACTGTCTATGGCCTTCTGCAACAGGTCGCTATAATGTTCCATGTGTCTGCCGTCGCAGGTTTCCTTACTCAACAGGGCACAAAGATTTCTGTCGTATTCCTTCTTGTCCTTGCAGAGCAATCGCAGGGTATCCAGCAGCTTTTTGGGATGAAGATGGTCGCAGATAACCTCGCCATCATCCGACAGATACACCATATAGAAAGGATGAAGTAGGTTTTTCTTGTCGATGTTCACTGCATTGTTGCGATTCTTCAACACGTAGATGACGCCGGGCTTGGCATCGCCCTTTGCACCTGCCACGGCATTCATTCCGAAAGGAGCATGCTCTATGTCGGGATGTTCCTTGATATATGATAGGAGGTCGAGACGAAACTCGTTCAGTCCCAGGTCCATGATGTTGATGCCGGTGTCCATATCCTCAATGTCAACCACTTCTTCCTGCAGATGCTTCAACTGCTTCCTGCGATATTCCAGGTCGCCTTTTTCGTTGTCGCTCAGTAGGTTGTCATCTCCAGTAGAAGTCAGAACGGTGGCTTTCATACGGCTCTCCACTCTGCCTTTCAACTGGATATATTCGTCCAGTTCCATATCAGGCCAGTAGTTTACCAGCTGTATTTCTTTGTTTCGGCTGCCAATACGGTCAATACGTCCAAAACGCTGGATGATGCGTACGGGATTCCAATGGATATCGTAGTTAATCAGATAGTCGCAGTCTTGCAGGTTCTGACCTTCCGAGATACAGTCTGTAGCGATGAGCACATCGATGTTTTCATGAATCCATGGCTTCTTGGCTGCGTCCTTTTCATCAAAGATGTCACCTTTGTCTTTGGAGATGGGCGAGAAGAAGGTGAGTACATTATTAAATGTACACTCAAACTTCGGAATGGTGCATTTGCCCTCTGTACTACCCGTGATGAGGGCAACGTTCAGTCCGCAGTCTGCCTTGATTCTTTCGGCAAGTTCCTGATAGAGGTAGTCTGCCGTATCGGCAAAGGCTGTGAAGATGAGTACCTTCCGGTTGTCCTTGTTGATAGGATGGGCAAACTTCTCCTTCAAGTCTGCTATCAGCATTTGCAGCTTGCTGTCATGGGCTGGCGTAATATCTTCCAGCATCAGGAGCAGCATCCTGAGTACTTCCTGATCTGCTGCCAGATCTCTTCGCCAACTGATGTAATCCATATCCCTGAGTCTGAAACCTCTTATCTCTTCTGCTTCCTGGTCGATGAGCGAGATGGTTTCGTTGATGTAAGCCGTGATGCGCTCCAAGGTGAGGCGGAAGGAGTTGACCGAACTTTCCAGTCGTTTCAGCAGGTTGGTAGCCATCAGATTCCGTAGTCCCTTCTCTCGTCCGTCGATAGACAAGCCGCTTCCATCATAGTCGATGGTATAGCTGTTCCTGGCGCTATCGTGCAGATAGAGCGACGGGGTGTAGATAGACAGATTCAGATTGTCCAGTTCTGTGGCGATATCCTTGAAGTTGATGGCATTGCTGATGTCGGTGAGTTTCGGACGACGGGAGATAGGAGGCAGACGATGTGGAAATTCACCGATGGCACTGGTATCATAATACTTCATGATGTGGCTGCGCGAACGGGCGATGGTCACGGCATCCAGCAACTGGAAAAAATCGTAGCTCAGGTCGTTGAGTAGCCTTTCCGTTGTGCGTTCTTCTGCCTTCAGTTTTGCCCAGTGGTTATATACCTTCTGGGCATTCGTAAAGATATCATCTACGTTCTTGCCTAGTCCCAATGCTTCGTCAAACGAGCTGCTTCTGCCTTCGTAAGCCAGTTGCAACTGGTTCTTCAAATCACCAAACCTATTGTTCACAGGGGTAGCACTCAGCATCAGTACCTTCGTCTTCACACCGGTACGAATCACCCGGTTCATCAGTTTCTGATATCTGTTTTCCTTTCTATCCTCCTGCTGCTCATCATCATCTTCCTCTTCATCCACGTTTCCTCCATTGCGGAAGTTATGACTTTCGTCGATGACCACGAGGTCGTAGTTGCCCCAGTTGATGTGGTCCAGATCCAAGCCGTTGGAACTTCCATGTTCTCGTGAAAGGTCGGTATGGAAGAGGATGTCGTAGCGCAGACGGTCGCCAGCTATCGGATTGTTCTTGTAATTGGAACGGAAGGTAATCCAGTTCTCATTCAGCTTTTTCGGACAAAGCACCAGTACACTCTTGTTGCGGTTTTCGTAATACTTGATGACGGCAAGCGCCGTAAAGGTCTTTCCCAATCCCACACTGTCGGCAAGAATACAACCGTTGTATTTCTCCAGCTTGTTGATGATGGCGAGTGCCGCATCCTTCTGGAAGTTGTATAGCTTGTTCCAGATGAGGCTGTTCTTAAAACCGGTACGCTCATTGGGAAGAACATCTTCTGAAATATCTTCCAGAAATTCATGGAAGATGTTGTAGAGAGCGATGAAGTAGATGTATTCGGGCGCATTCTCCTGATAAACCGTCTCGATGTATTCCAAAACCCTGGCAGTTACGTCCTTGAATTTTTCATCGTTCTCCCATTGCTGGTTGAATATCTGCAGATAAACCTCGGCAGAAGGAGAAGGCAGCACATTGACCATCGTATAGACATTGTTGCCCTTTTCGCATCCCAGTTGGGTGGTGCTGAAATCATCAAAAGGAAGATAAACATGCTGCTTGCTGGGCGCATTCATATCAAAGACAGGTAAGGCAGAAGGTTCACCATCACAGAGATGCAGAAATCCGCCCATTCCTTCCTGTGAAGAATTGGACTTGAATTTCACTTTCTTCCGGATCCATGCTGCACACTCCTTGGCGATGGCTTTCTGCGACAGCTGGTTGCGGAGCTTGATTTCAAACTCCGTACCATAGAGGTTGCGTTCACGGTTCAACTTCGGTATGTAGAACTCCCGTTTCTCTTTCTTCGTCTTGTCTGCCACAAAGGTTGGCGAGGTGAAGATAAAGCGCACTTCCTCCACCTTCTCCAGTTCCGCCTTCATGGCTTCGAAGGCGTAGATGGAGAAAGAGGCGGCGGCGATGGATATGCGACTTTGGGTGGACAACCTCGACTTCAGGTCGTCCACCAATCGTTCGCTGGTATTGTTTATCTGTTTCGGCTGTTCCATAATTCTTCACTTATTTCACCCATTCCATCAAGTCATCATAGTTGGTTACCTTATGATAGTAGATGCCCGAACCTGAGAGTTGTTCGAAGAGTCTGTCGGCACAGGCTATCTTGCCATCTTCTATGCCTCGCAAGTCGAGGGTTGACATGCTGCCCTTGGTTTCGGCTACGAAATAGACATGCTTCACGGCACCATCCTTGAAGGCTATCGCCCAGTCGGGAGAATAATTGCCCACTGGGGTAGGAATGTGGAAACCTTTTGGCAATTTGGCATATACGGCAACATCGGTGCTCGTATCGAGGTCTTCCACGAACTTGCGTTCCACACTCTGCTTTGCCGTTCCATCGGTAAACACATAATCCACAATGCTCTTCCTTCCCTGGTAAGCCTTGTCGAGCGAGGTATGTTTCTCCTCCGTAAAGATGGCGGAATCGTAGCTCCCCTCTATCTCGTTGTAACTGATATGATCTACGATGATGGTGGCTTTCTGCTCCAGTATCAGACGGCTTACCCTGCGGATAAACTCTTCCGGATTCATCTTGTACATATCAAACTTGCTTGGCATAATCTGGCTCAGAATCCCGGCGATGGTTTTGCGGGTCAATCGGGTGTTGGCGGCTATCTTGCCCAGCAGGTCATACTTTACGGTGCTTACTACATCCGTTCTCAGGTCATCATGTTGCATTTCCTCCTGCACCATCATGCTGCCCGCCTTCATATCGTCATGTTTCAGTTCCGTCTTCTGCACTCCTCGGGTTACCACGTAGCTCAGTTTTGAAACCACCAGTTCCTTGTTGATGGCGGCAATAGCTTTCTCTATCAGTTCCCTGCTTTCGAAGTTCACCGTATAGGCGTATCTGTGGTTGATACGATTCCAGAGTTCCTGGAACTCCTTCTTCGTGAAGTTCTCATTCAGTCTGTTCTCCGGAGTCTGCGGCATACTTCCGTTTTCTATCATACCGTCAAGGGCAGAAGGATTCCATACGCCTTCTATCAGTTTGTGAATCCATTTGCCGTATGGCTTTACTTCGTCTGGCAATGAGGCGAGTGTTCCTGATGTTGCGGCAGAGCGGTAAGCATCGGTTACATGACTTTCGTCATCCACATAACCATTCTTCACCAGATAGAAATAAATCTTCTTGGCTTCTGACGTCGTGATACTATGCTTGCTGCCATCCTCAATCGTGAAAGTCTTTCCATCGAAGTAATCGATGTCGGCAACCTTCGGACGGTCGTAGAGATCTTCCGAAATATTCTTCTGCAGGTCGTTTACGAAATCAGCATAGCCCTCAGAGGCAATTACGGTAAGGCGGTTGATTTGCTGCACTTGTCCCTGCAGGGTGTCGGCATCCTGGCGCACTCCCTTGTTGTCAACACAGAGTCGCAGACCGCGGCCTACTTCCTGGCGCTTCTGCGAGATGCTGTTTGCCTGTCTGAGCGAACAGATCTGGAAGATGTTCGGGTTGTCCCAACCTTCTCTCAAGGCTGAGTGGGAGAAGATGAAGCGAACAGGTGAATAAGTTGGGTCGAGACTCAGCAATCGTTCCTTATCTTTCATGATCAGGTCGTAAGCCGATACGTCATCGCTTCCAGCACCCTTCTTCTCATCGCTGTCCTTGATGCGCTTGGTCTTGGGGTCAATGGAGAAATAACCTTCATGGGTCTTGTTGACAGGGATGCAGCTGAGATACTGCATATACTCCGGGTCATACATATTCTGATTCTCCAGTAGTTCTGCCTGGTATTCCTGTTCGAAGATTTCTCCATAGCGTCCCAGCAGCGCATTGCCGTCTTCATCATACTGGCGATACTTGGCAACCTCGTCGATGAAGAAAAGCGAGAGGCACTTGATGCCACGATGGAAGAGCGCACTCTCTTTGCGGAAGTGCGCCTTGATGGTTTCCCTTATCTGGATGCGAGCCTTGTGGTCGGCAGTTACGTTGCCGATTACTTCCTTCAGCATCAGACTTTCGCCGTTGCTGAACTTTATCTGGCTGCGAGTCGGCTGACGGGCATCCACCACGATATCGGTAATCATGAATCCCTTGTATTGCAGCATGTTTCCAGAGGCACTATAGAGGTCATCGCCTTCTCCCAACTTCTTGTAGATTCGCTTGATGACTCCCGTAGTGCTCTGCTGTTCTATCTCCAGTCTTACCTGTGGAGCCTTGTCTTTCGAAAGCAGCAGTTCTGCAAAATAGATATAGCTGTCGGTACCTTTCAGGTTCTTCAGTTCGAAGCCTACTACCTCTATCTTCTTCACCAGCTTGTGGTTGTAAGCATCGAGAGCATCGAGCACATACACGGTGTTGTGGTGTTCCTTGTGGGTAGCTGAGTAGTTCAGGGTGAAGAGTGGATTGAAGGCTTTGAGTGCCGTCTGTGTAGCGGCTCCTCCCATCTTCTGCGGTTCATCCAGGATGATGATAGGGTTGTTGGCTGCAAGAACGGCGATAGGCTTTCGGGAACCGAACTCATCACGTTCGGAGTTGATGATGCGTGCCGCCTTGTTCTTGGCTCCTTCCTTCATGGTGTTGAAGGCCTGGGTATTGATGATCATCACGCTGATGTCGTTGCTCTGCGAGAAGGTGTCGATGTCGTTGAGGCTGCTGCTGTCGTAGATGAAGTAGCGAGCCTTTTTGCCGTATTGCTCCATGAAGTGATCTACCGTGATGTCGAAGCTCTTCTTCACACCCTCTCGGATAGCGATGCTTGGAACCACCACGATAAACTTGGTCCAGCCATACTGCTTGTTCAGTTCGAACATGGTCTTGATATAGACGTATGTCTTTCCCGTACCGGTTTCCATCTCCACATCGAGCTGGCAGGCTCCGAGTTTCTGACAGAGTTCTTCATCCTGATGGATGTTGTTCTCGGTCTGAATCTGTCGGATGTTGTCAAAGAGAGCCACCTTATCCATGGCAAGGCGGTTGTTCTTATAGCCCAGGCTATTGCCGGCATCATTGCTATCGGCAAAGACATCTGTTTGAACGATTTTGATGTCATGCTTCTTGCTGTCAACCACATACAGTTTTCCCTTATCCATCCTGTATTCCAGGTTGGCTTGGTTGGGCTGCCCCTTGAAGACGTTGATGACGCTCTCCACGGCATCGGTCTGATATTGTTGTATCTTAAACTTCAGTTTCATAGAATCCTTGTTACTGTGTCAGGAGAATATGTTTTAAAGATCTGCTCGAAGTTGGTGGCGGTGGAATCGTCCTTCATGCTGGTGTCACGGAGCACGGCATAGGCTGGCTGCATCTGAGCGATGGATTTTACCACATCGTCTGTTACATCCGGGTCGAAGCAAGCCACGAGGTATCCTTCGGCAACGTTATAGATGGTCTTTCCAGCTACCGTTGTCGTTTCTATCTTCGAATCCAGGGTTGCGCCGAGTTCAAGCATCACCTGCAAGAGCAGGTCTTCGCCCGTTCTATCCGGCTTCACATTATCAACCTGCGAGAAGAGGTCGGCTTGCGAAATATCCTTTGGAGAATAGTAGATGTCCTGCATGTTGGTGGAATCGAGTTTCAACACACGGAAGCCAGTATCGAGGTCCTGGGTGGTTAAAGGAGACTCCTCCTTGATTTTCTTGCCAGCACGGCGGATTCTTTCCTTACCGATTTCGCAGATGTTCTTATAGCCTGCCTTGAAAGCTTCGCTCTTCTCATCGGTCTTTTCTGGAAGCTGCACCATGATAAACTTGCGGTTGCCGCCATCCTCGGAGTTGAGCTGCATGACGGCATGGGCTGTTGTGGCAGAACCACTGAAGAAGTCGAGGATGAGAGAATCTTTATCAAATTTGGTTATCATTTTTAAACAACGCAGCAACAAATTGACATTTTTGGGATTATCAAATGTTTTGGTTCCCATTAAATCAATTAATTGCTTAGTTGCTGAAGAAGTTAAAAAATTATCATCCCACCATGTTGTTACAGTTCTTCTAGAGAGTTTGGCTTGCTCTAAATAATATTTTTGTTGTAAACCATTTGTTGTTCTGACAATTAAACCTTGGTCATATTTTGCTTGCATAGTTTCTTTTGAGTAACGCCAATATCCTGTAACTCCTAAAAACTCATAATGCGGGTTTCCTTTTTTTGCTCCTCCAGGTCCATCAACAGGTGTTAGTTTATATTTTCCTCTTTCATCTTCTAAATTAAACCCTTCTAATACTGGGTCTTCTCCTATCAGTTTATGCTTTGAGAAAAGAGTTGCGACTTTTTTACAGTAAAATAATAAGTGGTTATGATTTTCAGATATAATTCTATCATTTGAAACAGATGCTCTATGTTTATGACAAATATCTGCGATGAAGTTTTTTTCTCCAAAAATCTCATCACAGACTTTTTGTAAATTATCTCCCTCATCGTCACCAATAGATATAAAAATAGCACCATCATCGGTCAGCAAGTCTCTTGCAACCTTCAATCTCGGATAAATCATATTCAGCCAATCAGTATGGAATCTGCCATTGCTTTCGGCATTGGTAAACATACGGTTGCCCTGCTCGTCAAACTGTCCTGAGTTGGCGAGGTATTCTTCTGAAGACTGAGCGAAATCATCTTCATAAACAAAATCGTTTCCGGTGTTGTAAGGTGGGTCAATATAGATCATTTTCACCTTGTGGAGATAAGTCTCCTTCAGACACTTGAGAACATCGAGGTTGTCGCCCTCAATATAAAGGTTCTGGGTGTTGTCGAAATCAACGCTGTCTTCACGGCAAGGGCGAAGTGTGGCATTGATAGGAGAGTTGGCAAGGAGAATCGCCTTGCTCTTGTCGGGCCAGGTAAACTGGTAGCGTTCTGCTCTTTCTGATATCACACTATCAGAAAGATTCTGCTTGAGTTTCTCGAAATCTATGAGGTGCTTTGGCTGACCGCTTCTTTCATCCACGGTCTCCGTAACGCAGTCGGGAAACAGCTGCGCAATTTTCGTAATGTTGTCCTCGACACCATTACTACTCTGCATTCTTAATTTGTCCATTCGTAGCTCTTTTCATTGTTGGTTACTATATATAATAAGGTATAGCAACAAACATTGAAGCGAACTCCAACGTCTTTTGCTATAGCTGATGGGTGCGTTTGGAACTAAATCATTATCGGAGTAAAACGGGCAGCGGACAGAAGGATTAGCAGAAAGCCATCCGTCGAAAAGCCTTGATGAAGTGAAGACAAAGAAGAAGCGTGAGCTTCCCTTATCAACACTTAGGCTTTTGCCGGGCCCGTAATCACGATAAGTTCCGCCCACGCTATAGCGCAGGCGTTCACAGAACTTATTCATTCGTGATTACATACTTATATTCTGGCAAAATTTAAGTGTTTCCGAACAAATTAGTAAACGCAAGTTTATAATCTTACTATGTTATATCTTTCTTTTCTGTTTCTTATATTTCTTTCTATTTAAATTGTTATACATTCATTGCAATGCCTTTGGGCATCCCAATACAAGGGTGGTTATAGCACCATCATGATTTTTATTATATTCCTGTTTCCAGATAACATTTTCTGCATCTTTGGAAGTGATGATTATGCAAATCATAAACTTGCAAAGTAGCAGTCGATATCCTCATGCGTCTTCAATGTGATACATAGTCCACTATGAATTTCTCCTCTCGCCTTGTCAAGCTTCACTTGTAAATCGGGAGTAATCGCATTAGTTGATGTGCTCATATCCTTTGTTTTAGATTGTTTATTTAGGTCAAAGATAATAAAAAATAATGAGAAACAAGATGATTCTCTTTATTTTTAACACAGATTAAAAACAATATTTATATATGTAATTACTCAGCACCCATATTGCTATGAGTTGTTACGTTAGTACTGTGAGTCAACGTGAATTATAAATAAGTAATAACAGAGTCAACTCGTATTATCAATAAAGCTTAAAGTGGTCAACTAAAATCGTTAAACCACACCCCCAAAAAACGCAGTGGGCTTCATGTGCCAACGAAAGTACTTTCAACAGCCAACGAAAGTACTTTCATTGGCACTTGAAAGTACTTTCATTTTTCGGGCCACTTTTCTGCTTTTTTTTTAGGGTGTGGTTTTATTTTTTGTTGGTTACTGCCGTTTGCTCAATGGCAAGGCCAGCTTTATAGGCTTCGATATACGTATCGAATCCTGCCACTTCTTCGGCAGTAGGTGTTAATTCCACCCCCTTGTTGCCTGCAAAGACACGATTGTCCAAATAGTCAGCAAGCGACTCTTGGTTGTTGTTTATCATATAGGCAGCGAGGAGGGCGATACCCCAAGCTCCACCTTCACCAGCTGTTTCCATCACAGAGATAGGCGAGTTGAGCGCTGCTGCAAGAATACGCTGACCTACGCCAGGTGTTTTGAATAGTCCACCATGGCCCGTGATGCGGTCTACTGCCACATGCTCGTCCTTGAAGAGAATATCGTTGCCTATCTTCAGAACGGCTACGGCTGCATAAAGGTTGGTACGGATAAAATTGGCAAGGTTGAACTTGTCGCCAGTCGACCTAACGAACATTGGCCGTCCTTCGTTAAGCCCTGTGATAGGTTCGCCAGAGAAGTAGTTGTAAGCGAGGAGGCCGCCACAGTCGGCATTGCCCTGTAGTGCATGATTGTAGAGCTTGGCAAATACGTCTGCCGTACTAATCTCCACGCCCAAAAGCTGAGCATACTGCTTAAAGAGAGAAATCCAAGCATTGAGATCGGAGGTGCAGTTGTTGCAGTGTACCATGGCAACGGGACTTCCGCAGGGTGTCGTAACCATATCAATGGCTTCGTAGGGTTGGCTCAATGGCTTTTCGAGTACGATCATAGAGAATGAAGACGTACCTGCCGACACATTGCCTGTGCGCTGACGCACAGCGTTGGTAGCCACCATTCCCGTTCCGGCATCGCCCTCTGGTGGACACAGAGGAACTCCCGCTTGCAAATTGCCCGTTGGGTCGAGGAGTAGGGCACCTTGTTCGGTCAATGTGCCAGCGTTCTCGCCTGCAAGAAGTACCTTCGGCAAGATGTCAAGTATCTTCCATCCTATGTCTTTAGATGCTATAAGTTTATCAAACTTTTCTACCATGGAGGCATCATAATCGTTAGTGTCAGAGTCGATGGGTAACATTCCTGATGCGTCGCCTATACCCAGGACACGTTTTCCAGTAAGCATCCAGTGTACATATCCTGCGAGGGTAGTGAGGTAATCGATCTCCTTCACATGGGTCTCTCCATCGATGATGGCCTGATATACGTGAGAGATACTCCAACGCAGAGGTATGTTGAAGTTGAAGAGCTCTGAAAGTTTGGCTGCAGCCTTACCTGTATTGGTGTTGCGCCAAGTGCGGAAGGGCACAAGAATCTTTTGGTTTTTATCGAATGCCATATAGCCGTGCATCATGGCACTGATGCCGATGGCGGCAAGCGATGTAATCTCCTCGTCATAGCGTTGCTTGACCTGACGACGCAGGTCTGCATAGCAGTCTTTTAGTCCATTCCAGATGTCTTCGATGCTATATGTCCATAGCTTATCCTCATACCTGTTTTCCCATTCGTGTGCGCCTTGGGCTATCGGCGCATTATTCTCATCAATCAGCACTGCTTTGATACGTGTTGACCCCAATTCTATTCCGAGTACAGCGCGTCCTGATTGTATACATTGTTTTGGATTGTTCATGTTGTTTGGGCTTTAGTTGTTATTGTTTTACGTTTAATAAAGG
>UMGV01033836.1_pt1 | contig 14359 bp, 18 predicted proteins | sample 1965361 | NCBI WGS metagenome assembly UMGV01 (sample SAMEA4836081, study PRJEB28245) | human gut metagenome | biome: gut microbiome; material: fecal sample | place: Denmark | collected 2008
CACGCGCAGGACATACATAGCTATTGACCTGAAGTCGTTCTACGCCTCGGTCGAGTGTGTGGAACGTGGGCTTGACCCGCTCACGACCAATCTCGTCGTGGCCGACAGGAGCCGGACGGAAAAGACCATCTGCCTTGCCGTCAGTCCTTCGCTGAAAGCATACGGCATTCCAGGCCGCGCCCGGCTGTTCGAGGTCGAGCAGAAATTAAGGGAAGTCAATGCCGGGCGCAGAAGGAACTCAAGCGGATACAGGCTGACAGGAAAATCTGCGTCGGACATTGATCTGAAAGCTCATCCGGACTGGGAGGTGGACTATATCGCCGCTACGCCCCGCATGGCTTATTACATCGAGCATAGCACGCGCATCTACAAGATATATCTCAACTATATTGCCCCGGAGGACATCCATGTGTATTCAATAGACGAAGTGTTCATGGACGTAACGGATTATCTGTCCACCTACGGAGTCACGGCACACGAATTGGCAAGAAGAATGATCGGCGATGTACTGCGGCAGACTGGCATCACAGCGACAGCAGGGATTGGCACCAATCTGTACCTCTGCAAAGTAGCAATGGACATCGAGGCCAAGCACATCCCGGCGGACAAGGACGGTGTGCGCATAGCGGAACTGGACGAGATGACATACCGCAGGAAGCTGTGGACGCACCGACCGCTGACGGATTTCTGGCGTGTGGGGAAAGGCATATCCAGCAAGCTGGAGCAATACGGCATCTACACGATGGGCGACATCGCAAGGCAGTCCGTCAGGAACGAGGAGCTGCTGTACCAGTTGTTCGGCGTCAATGCGGAACTGCTGATAGACCATGCCTGGGGATGGGAGCCTTGCACGATGGAATTTATAAAAGCCTATAAGCCGGCAACGAACTCGTTCAGCAGCGGGCAGGTGCTCCAGGAGCCATACACGGTACGGAAAGCCCGCGTGGTAGTCCGGGAAATGGCGGAAAGCGCCGCTCTCGACCTGCTTGACAAAAGGATGGTTACAGACCAGCTCGTGCTGACCATCGGTTATGATACAGCCAGTCTGTCCAATGGGGATGTACAAACAACCTATAAAGGTGAGATAACGACCGACTATTACGGGCGGAAAATTCCAAAGCACGCACACGGCACTGCCAATCTGGAAAGCCCGACATCATCCGCACGGCTCATATCCGAGGCTGTCATGGAACTTTTCGACCGGATTGTCAATCCCGACCTGCTGGTGAGACGCATCAACCTGACCACGAACCATGTCGTCGATGAAGAAACGGCAGCCAAGAATCCGTCTCCGGTGCAGTATGACCTGTTCACAGACTATGAAGCGCTGGAAAGGAAACAGAGGGAAGAAAAGGAAAGGCTTGCCAAGGAGCGCCAAATACAGACGGCCATTCTGAACATCAAGAAACAGTTCGGCAAGAACGCCATTCTGAAAGGACTGAATTATGAAGAGGGCGCCACCGCCAAGGAACGCAATGAACAGATAGGAGGACACAAGGCATGAAGCATCCATACGACGACATTATTGACCTGCCGCACCACGTTTCCGAAAGGCATCCGCAGATGTCCATGTACAACCGTGCCGCCCAGTTTGCCCCCTTTGCCGCCCTGACCGGGCATAATGCAGCCATTATAGAGGCAGCAAGGCTGACGGAGGCGGAACAGGAACTGTCCGAAAGTGATGCTGAAGTGCTGAACAGGAAGCTGGCGTTTATCCTGCAACATATAAAGGATTACATCCTTGTAGAGATTGTATATTTTGAGCCGGACGGTAAAAAGGCTGGCGGCTCATACCGGACAAAGTCCGGTTTTATAAAAGAGTCCGACCCTCTGGCCGGAACGCTTGAAATGGATGATGGTTCACTGATACCCATCCGCCATATCAGGGATATAAAAGGAGACTGTTTTGAAGAATAAGCTTTTTAGGGAAGCCTTGTTGTACAGCAAATGCCGCAACCGTCATCGGGACGGCTGCAGCATCTTTCACATCAGGCGGCAGGCTCAAGCATTCTCTTTTGATAGTCGAGAATTTCATCCATTGTCAGCCATTGCGGTTTCTCGTCCTCCTTGAAACTGTCGTACAACAGTAGCATGTACTCGATTTGTCGCTGTTCATCGCCAGCCCACAGGCGTTTTGGATTCCTGTTGCCATAGTTCAGATAGTACTTGCAATCTGACTGCATTCGGGACAAAAGCATATAGCGGAATTTCTTGTCATACTGTAAAACTTCTTCTTTCGTCATATCTTTTCTATTTTGATGTCCATTTAATCCGTTACTTCAAGGAAATAACTCAACTCGTCATCTTTCAGATTTTCGACCGCGTATAGGTCTGCCTGCTTCCATAGGTCATTGTAAAGTGCTGCGACTTCGGGACGACTCTTGTGATGCTGCCAAATCTTGTGATTGAGGACTAAAACAAGCTCCGTCAGATATTCGTAATCCTCTTTCCACTCCCTGAAAGCTCGGTTGAAAGTATCTTGAATCGCTGCCAATCCAAAAGCATCTGCTATCGTGAAATCTTCCCAAAATGTTGTCTGTACCTCGTAACCGTTCTCGCTCATAAATTCTTTGAATGCCATAATGTTTCAATTTTAAGTTTGATTTTTTATTTTCCCTCTGATACAATCCTGTACCGGAAGGCTGTTTATTTTTCTGCCCGAAGATTGGCGGCCAGTCCAAGAACAAGGATGCTGCGAAAAATACGCTCGCCAGCGAAGCCAGTGAGGAAGATTTTCCGCGAGCAAGCAAGGAGGTCCTTGAGCGGACTGACAGGCGGCAATCGAAATTTGCAGAAACAATAAACGGCTTACGGTCCGGATTATAGAGGTGTGGAGAGAATAATAGAAAAGGGAAAGAAGTTTTTATAAAAGGTTAGTCCGGACGAGTTAGAACAGGTTGCCCGGTTTGCAAAAGCGGCTTTCTGCAGAATGAATGAAAGATGCCGCAACACATCCCATAGACGGTTGCGACATCCAATGCCTTTCGTCATTCTCACGCGGGCTTTTTACGTCTTCTGGTCTTCCAGCCGTAAACATCGGCGACATACGGATAAAGTGAACGTGTTCTCCGGCGAAAACCTTCCTCGTCAATTTCCCCACTGTAGATTTTAGCGGCAATGCGGTCCGCATCGTCCCTGTCTTTGGCGATACGGTACAAAACATGGTTCGTCCCGTCATGGTGAATCATGCGTCCCCGAATGTTGTAGCCATCACCGTACCACTCGGCTTCATCGCATTGGGATTGCAATATGTCGGCGATGTTGCTGCCAAGTATTTGATAGCCCTGCCTCCGACCATACCACAGTCCCAAATCGGCAAAGGCCATAATAACGCCGTCAATGTGATTGTTCAAGTTCTGTCGTTCGTCATCCAAATAGCTGTACACCTCGTCCGCCCATTCTTCATCACTGACGATGTAAGTGTCGTCATCCTGCATCTCCCGTTGAAATTCCTGGTAGCTTTCTCTTGCATCATCGTCCAGCCTGTCCTCACTTGACCAAATAATCTGTTTCATGTCCTTCAATTTTATAAGTAAATATTCTTTCTATGTGGCTCAATTTTAACGAAATCCCTATAGGCATATTCGTACTCTTTCCGACAAAGCAGACCGTTGGGTAGAATGCTGTTAGCATATACACAGACATGCACCGCTATCCAGTTATCTGTGTCAAGCAGTTGGCAAAACTCTTTCCAAAATTTAAATTGTGCTTTCGCCATCTCAACCAGCGTCTCTTTTCCAAGATTGCCGACCCCACTTTCTTCCAACTGATACAGAACTTCTGCATTTTCATTGTCGATGATTGCTTTTACCCATCCTTTAAGGCTATAAACTGTTTCCATTTGATATGATTTTTATTGTTTATTTTTCCCTTTCTTCGGAGGTTTCACCTCGTCCGACGGGATTTGATTTTATGTGCAGGACACAAGCCGGAAAGGAGGGAACAAGGCAAGGATGAAGCGGACAGTCCGTGACGATTGCATTTGTGTTCAAGAAGTATTGACGAGCCTGCGAGTTGATGGTTGTTAACCACAAATGTAGCCGCGCCTTGACGGTTCCCGCCCGGCTTAACTTTGCACAGGAAAATCAATGGACGGCGGGACCGGCATGGATAAAGTATAAAGGGAACAGCTCGCAGAGGACTGCAATGAGCATAAGAAAAGCGACCCGAAGGCCGCTTTTGACCGGGTGGCAGGAGGTTATTTCTTGCCCCGTTTCGGTTTCGCTGCCGGCTCCGCAGGAGCTTCCTCCTTTTCCGCTGCCGGGTAGAACTTGACGGCTACCATCGTGATGCTGTTATGCTCGATGCCGTCTTTGTCTGTCCATCTTTCGGGCTTGAAATAGCCCTCCACGGTAAGCAGGGTGCCTTTGGCCAGGTAGTCGAAAGACCCTTTGTTCTCGTTTTTGCGCCACGCTTCAAAATTCAGGAAAGCGGATATCCGGCTGGTCTGATCACCGGACTTCTCCTGACGGCCTACGGCCAGGGAGAAACGTGCTACACTTGCGCTGGTGAAACTGCGGATTTCAGCGTCCTTACCTACGAAACCTGTCACTGTGAATGTGTTCTCAATCTTTTTCATGACTAAATGCTTTTAGAAGTTAAACAAATCAATTTTACGATGCCCAAAAAAGTAGGTGTCGCAAAGGGATGCACCAAGGACTGCCAGCAAATACTCTTTATTTTTGGTCACCCAAAACCGCAGGCCCGATAAAGGAAGATTTGTACAGCTGTGCATTGGTCAAGGCTTGTCAAGCCGCTCCCGACCGCACACTATCTTTGCGGCGGAAAATGATTGTGACTTCGGCCAAAAGCAGTAGTGAAAAAGTAGAACACGAAGCGACGGGCTTCGGAAGGACGTGTCCGCAAGGCGCAAGCAGGCATACGTTCCCCACAGTGCCGGCATGAAGTCGGCAGGCCAGCCACACCCGCTTGACATTGAAGCGGCAAAAAGGAGTCAATGGCGGGCCAAAAAGCCCTGCGTGGAGGGCCATGACCGGAAGTTCGACAGCCGGTTTCGAGCAAAGCATCCGGCAGGCATCTGTTCCGGCTGCAATGGGAAGCAGGAGGCAGGCAGGAAAGCGGGCAGGAATACCCCCTGCAGGCAAAAGCATGAGGGTCGCTCCGCAGCGAATGGAATGTGCTATAAAAGGGTGTGGTGCAGCCAAAAGAAAATAAAAAAGGAATCCCTGCCCCCGGAAAATAGCCATGATAAAAAGTCTCGAAGGTACATATTCTCAACACGCCGTATTGAGAATATGACCTTGAATAATCCAGAAAATGCAATCCATCCTTACCTATACATATACAGCAAGGTCAGAAATGGGCAATCATGATGCGATGCTCGAAGACCTTGTTTTTATCGCTCGGTTTCCTCTGGCATATCCAAAGATGATGTGCCCCAAAGCCGTATGTGAAATACTCGTCAAACCTGGTCTTTTTCTTTAGACGTTCCATACTTGTGCGAAGTTCAGCTTCATTACACGAAAAGAGAATCGTGTTCATAATTATAAAATACAGGTTTATTACTTCGTCGCAATAGGGGCAGAAGATATGTTCTATCGTTATATTCATGGCTATTTATTTTGATTAAGACTTTTCAGGAGCATTGTTTATAATAGCTTTTCCTTTAGAATTATATACTTCGATTGTCGGACAGCCGCCATTTTCGTCCGGAGAAATACATTCCGATGTGTCGGCTAACGCACGCCATTCGTCGTAACACAAACGGCTGTCAATGATATTAGAAACATCCTCACACTTCCATGAACGAACAATAGCTTCCGCATCTTCATAGCTTTCAGCTTCCACCGTGAAATAATCACGTTCCCAGCTTGTAACCTTACGGTCTTGATAAAATTGATATTTTCCCATATTTCTTTCTTATTTTAATTCTACAATATCATCTATTCTGCCGTACAATATTGACCTTAATGCAGTTTTGTCAATGGCATAATATTCACAGATGAACCCATGTTGTTTCACGAAATATCGCTTAAGGACATCCGAGAAATCGAAATGATAGCCACTTAAGGCAATTCCTCGCTTAAAATAAGTGCTTTCCTTCACACTGCGGGTTATCCAGTTCTTATCCTCACGACTCAACTTGCCTCCATTATTGAGGCTTTCACGAAGTTTGTACGCACGACTGTTCTGCAATGTCTCCAGTGCAGGCACTTCCCACTGGACAAATTTATTTGCTATCGGTGTCATAAGTATATTTTTAGGTTATTCATAAATGATTACTTCATCCCGGTACTCGGATATTTCTTTGCCGCTGGTCAGGGAGACAATGATTCTGTCCCCATAGTCGCCGACAACAGTTCCCTCTGTATAACCCTTATACGGGTTAAGCAAGGTGCAGCTCTTACCTATGATGTCGGACTGTTCTTCATTATTCTCGTACATAAGCCTGTCTTTACTTGATTTTCCACTTACCGTTTGAAAATGTCCTGAAGCTCACATACTCATTTGAAAGCTCATAGGAATGAATACGTATGTAGATTTGATTTGGAGCTTCCAATAAAGAAATAAGTTTATTCATCTCTTTTTCCGGACACTCCCATTTGGAGTAAAATTCACTCTCGACACATTGTCCATGTCTCGCAATGTAGTTATCACAGAAATTCTCTTCTATGAACTGTTCAATCGTAATAAGGTCTTTTTCGTTCTCCGTCTGTGCGAAGAAATTGTTTGTTGCGTAATTTGCCATAATCTCAATATTTTAAGTTTTTTTCTTCCCTCTGGTAGCATTCCGCTACTTTCGGGTTCGATTTAATTATGTCGCCATTCAAGGTGGCATATCTCTTTATGCCAAGGTTTCAAAACAAAATACGACCTCCATCCGGAGCGTGGAGATTTTGTTGAGAACTGGCTTCAACCTTGCATATAAGAAAGATATGACAGATACCTTCGCGACACAATTACATCGCTAAACCGAAAAGTATATCGGATACTAGGGAAAAGAAATAATACATAATGAAAGCCATCGTGACTTTTGAAACATCAAAAGAAACAACTAGCCAAAAGAAAAAGATATATCATTGCAGATTCAAATGTCATTCCATATTTATGTGCTGCTTGATCACTCTTCCTTAGGTGCTCAAAAAGGTTTGGTTTAGAACTTGAAGAGATATACAAAAATCAAACTAAACTTTAAATTACTTTGTATTACTTCAAAATCTAAGGCATGAACATCTTGACTAAATTATATTAGGTTCATAATAAACAAGAGTTGAGAGGGGCAAAAGCAGATGGCGAGAGACAAATAAGGAACAGCCAATAATAGCAAGGGACAAAAATATGCAACAAGGGACAGAAAGGGACAAAAGCCCATAGCGAGGGACAAAAAGGGACAAAAGCACGTAGTGAGGGACAAAAAGGGACAAATAATAGGGGAAAAGAGTTAAGAGAGGCAAATGAAATCAACAATGAGCAAATGATAAGCAAAAGAAGGATGGATATGAAATATATTAATGGACAAGGTAAAAATGAACAAAGAATAACCAAGGATTGAATAGTGTTAAAAAGGCTTTCATATTTGTTCTTTTTTTCTTTTGGTTAGCAAATTTTTGTCCCCAGTTTGTCCCTCGAAAAAAAATCATAAATTATAAATTGCTATATATCAATACTTTATGAACAACAAAAATACAAATTACACTTTTTGCATTGGGAAATGACGGCTTGTAAGTAGCCATAAGCAACCATAGCCAATTAGAAGAAAGTCGCTGATAACCAGCGGCTTTTCTTTTTATATGGTTTTCAGTCAAATCTGACTGGTTGCGGATTTCCAGCATTATTTTGTACCATAATTCTACCGCCGAACAATTAAGCGGACACTTCGCACTCATCATAGCGACATCTTGGACACGATGTGAGATGCTATGAGAATGAGCGGAACCGCTATAGAAGACACAGTGTGAGACGCTGTGAGAAATTGTGAGACGCGTTGAGACGAAATCGACGAAATTAAAGGCGACTAATATATGGAGGTACAAAGAAAATGCCAGTGGTGCGGCAAACCATTTATAGCACACACGATGGTAACACGCTATTGCAGTAAATCGTGCAATGAAAAAGCGTACAAAGAGAAGAAGCGGAAGCAGAGGTTACAGGAATACGAGGAACGGCAAAATGAGCCGCCCATGCAGGAAGTCGGAATCGTAGGAAGCAAGTTGTATCTCTCCCCTGCCGAAACCGCAACCCTTTTAGGCATTAGTCGCGCCACCATATACCGACACATGGCTGCTGGTATCATTCGGGCGTTGCAACTTCGCGGGCGCACCATTATACGCAAATCCGACATTGAAAAAATGTTCGACAATGCACCCGACTACAAGAAACGCAGCTATGGACGGAAACAGACCGTCCTCTATTACACCACGAATGAGATTCTGGAGAAATACCAAATCCAGAAGAAAACCCTGTATCGTCGTTGCAAACTATACAACATCCCAAAGGTTGAAGAAGGTAGCCGTGTATTCTACAACCGCACCCTCATAGACAAGTATTTTGCCGACCTTGCCGAAGAAATCAATCCGGACTGTTATTACACGCCGGAGCAGGTCATGGAAAAATACGGTATGAGCCGTAATGCCGTTGTCACCTTTGCACTACGGCACAATATCCCTCGAATCAACCGTCACCACGAGGTATATTATTCCCGTGCCCATATAGATGCGATTAAGGAAAAGCAGGAGAAGCTGAATCCTGATTATTATACCTACGATGAAATTACCGAGAAATACAGACTTACCAAAATTAATATCAGCTACTATGTCAACAAATACGACATCAAACGCTTCAAGCAAGGAAGCCGAACAATGGTGCTACGTTCCGAGTTTGACAAAGTCTATATAGAGCATCGTGATGGAACATATACACCCAAGAAACGGGAAAAGAAAAGCGACCTGCCAAAAGAAACCTTTGTAATCCCTGAAGGTTATTACTCATCCGAGCAAATTGCGGCAACTTATCATATGAACAGGAAAACCATTTGCAAGCGATGCCGTGAAAACGACATTCCTAAAATCAGTCATGGTGGGTTCAATTATTACGAGCAACTGTCAGTTGACAGATTCTTCGCCAAATATAAAGCTGCAGACAATATAAAGGAATGGATTAGTGCGGAGCAAATGGAGGAAATCTATGGTATGAGCAAAGATGCCAGATGCTCATTTGTACATCGCCATAAAATCCCGTCCCGTGTTGTTTATGGCAAAGTCCAATATTCAAAAGACCATATCGACATCATCAAAAGCGGAGGTTTCGACCAACGGGAAATGTATTACAGCGTAGCCGAAGCAATCGAAAAATATAACCTGCGTAGGGATGATGTCTACAATTATGCGAGGTATAACAAGATACGGAAGATGTATCACGGGAAGTCCATGTTCCTGTTGAAAAAGGATTTTGACAAGGTGATGGCTGAAAAATCCGGTATCTGAGAATTAATCTGCACAGACAAGAATCATTTTCATCAATGGCAGTCATCAGCATTGTTTCATTGTATTGGTTTGCAACAAATTAATCACCAATTATAAAAACATATCATTATGCACGAATGTAAAACTGTAACATTGAGGACAAGACCTCTAAAGAAAAACATGTTGTCGTTCTATCTGGATTATTATCCCGGTTATCGCGACAAAGAAAGTATGAAGGTAATCCGTCATGAATCTTTGGGCATCTACATCTATGCCGAACCAAAGAACCAACGGGAACAGAACTTTAATGCCGTCATGTCGGAAAAAGCGGAAGCTATACGATGCCGACGTTTTGAATCCATCGTAAATGAGCGGTACGATTTCTTTGACAAGAGCAAGATGAAAGGAGATTTTCTTGCCTATTATAAGAAGACACTCCGCAAGCACGACCAGAAATGGGAGTTCGTATATCTGCATTTTTTCAATTTCGTGGGTGGAAAATGTTCATTCGAGGAAATCGATGTGGACTTATGCAACAAGTTCAGAGAGTATCTGCTTAATGCGAAACAGCTTAGACGTCCTGAGCGTCCCATATCACGCAATTCGGCTGTGGGCTACTGGTCCACATTCAGAGGATTTCTCAAAATACTCTATCGCAACAAGTTAATTCACTCCAATGTAAATGATTTCTTGGACAAGATAGAGCCGGAAGATGTAGTGAAAGACTACCTAAGCGTAGATGAACTGTACAGATTGGCAGAAACACCTTGCAAAATACCGGTTCTGAAAACAGCCTCGTTATTCTCTTGTCTGACAAGTCTGAGAATCAGCGATATTCTCACATTGCGATGGGAAGAAATCGTGGACTTTGCTGCCGGAGGAAAATGCGTCCACACCGTCACTCAAAAGACAAAAACAGAAGACATCATCCCCATTAGTGACGAAGCCTTGCAATTGATTGGTTATTCTCCCGAAAAGACAGGGCTGGTATTCAAAGGATTGAAAAGATGCTGGACGCAATACCCCATGAAAGAGTGGATCCGAGCCGCAGGTATCACCAAAAACATCACCTTCCACTCATATCGAAGGACATTCGCCACTTTACAGGCTGCTGCCGGAACAGACATCCGAACCATCCAAAGCATCATGGCACACAAGAGCATCACCACAACCCAACGATACATGAAAGTGGTGGATAGCAACAAGCGAAAAGCCAGCAACAAAATTTCCTTGATCCGTAAGGATTAACGGTCATTATTACCTCTTTTATATGGTTAGAGTATGATTTTTGAGTATGATTCATATTCTAACCATAATTATTTGTGAATATCAGTCCAATAACCATTAGTATTTATGGTTATATGGAAATTAGTGCTGAACTTTACGCCATAAAATTGTAAACAATCACAACTATATGGAGAATAATATACAAGTTCAGAAAGCAGCTGATATCAGCAGTTTGGCTGGAGTGGTCATCGTTTCACTCTCGGCACTCACCGCATACAATATCGGTGAAAAGTTCAATCACAACATCCTATTTGATGCCACCATTTTTATTATCTCTTTGGTAATGCTTATTTTGACCTTTGCCATATTCCGCAAAGTAATGGCAGGGCTTTTTACGACAATCTCAAGTAGTACTACAAATAAGCAAGTACAAAGCGAATGTTCACAAGAAAGCAGCCATCAAAATGCTAATCAAGATTCAGTAGAAGAGGAACAGATACCTGATAGTTTGGAGAGATATGAGAGCATTCTTGTGAAAGAGCAACTGAAGGAGGTGAAACGAAAAAGGGACACCATGATAGCTATCCGTGAGTATGTAGTGGAAAAGACCTCGAAATATCTCTCAAAAGAGAATATCAGCACACTATTCAGGAATATAGAGTGTATTGCTGAAAACCGGGTTAACGATTGTCAGCCAATCCATTCAACGAAAGAAGCAAAAATCAGTTCTCCCTCTTTAAGACACTTAGCTTGGAATATCGGTGAACGGCTTGGAGTCTCTCGTCGCGACAGAGCGATATTCATTAAGTCTTCTTTCCCATACGAATTGCGCAACGCCGATATAGAATATCTGGAAGCCAATTTGCGTGTCAATGTCCCATGCGACATTCCTATTGACGTGCCGGACAAAGGAGATTTCCACTTTCACAATAATACTTGAAAATTAAATCGTGCAGACGGTAATCATTGTTCCGCCTGACAGATTTCTGCAAAATTTCATTCTGTTGGTTTGCAGCATATTAATTCTAATTATTGAAGATATGAACACAACAGATTTGACTTTTAATGACCTGCCCAAAGTGGTAGGCGAACTCTGCGAGAGAATCGCAGGAATGGAAAATTTACTTAGGGACACTCTTAACCGCCAAAGCGAACCAAAAGAGAATTTGCATGTACCTATGACGGTACAGGAAGCCTGTGCCTATCTGAAAATGCCAGTCTCCACCTTTTATTACAAGATAAAGAAGGACAACATTCCGGTTATCAAACAAGGAAAGCACCTTTATATCTATCGTGACGAGCTCGACAAATGGCTGGAGGCATCACGCAAAACTTCAGTACCTCTCACCTATGAGGAAGAAAACGAAGCGATGTATGCCTCACACCGTCGCAAGCCTAATCCTAAAAACTGGTAAGTATGGAAACTGCAACACCCATTGAGGATTTTGCTCAAATCACTACGAGATGGCAAGATACTATGCTCAGTTTGGAAAAGGTGTACGAACAGGAACCGGAAGTCCTGAGTATAGGCGGAGTGGCTATCGGAACATTGGGAAATTTCAGTGCATCCATTGGCAAGGCAAAAAGCAAAAAGACCTTCAACGTGTCGGCTATGGTGGCAGCAGCTTTGTCCGGAAAGGAAGTCCTTAACTACACAACGGATTTTCCTGATGGGAAAAACCGCATCCTTTACATTGACACAGAACAGAGTCAGAATCATTGCATGATTGTAATGCAACGTATCATGAAACTAGCAGAGTTGCCGGCTAATGAAGATTGCGCCCGTTTCTATTTTCTCGCTCTACGCAAGTTCAATCCGAAGGAGCGTTTGGCTATCATAGACGATGCCATCAGTCAGATTGAAGGGCTTGGTTTTGTCGTGATTGACGGAATCCGCGACTTGGTTTATGACATCAATTCACCGAGTGAAGCCACATGTGTAATATCCAAACTTATGCAGTGGACTGACGAATACCAGATTCATCTTCACACCATTCTTCATCAGAACAAAAGTGATGAAAATGCCCGTGGACACATTGGCACGGAAATCAACAACAAAGCGGAAACGGTCATCCAAATCGAGAAAGACAAGGACGACAGCAAAATCAGCAAAGTGGAAAGTGTGCATACCCGCTCAAAGGACTTCCTGCCATTCGCTTTCTACATCAATGACCAATCGCTTCCCGAACTTCTGCCGGACTATGTGCCGACCAAGAAAAGTGCTGGTCGTCCCAAGCAAGAACCATTCTCCCCAGGTAAGAACATTCACGAATCCACCCATCGCAAGGCTCTCGAAATGGCTTTTGAGGGGAAAGAGACTATTTCGGGATATAAAGCTTTGGAAGAAGAACTGACCACTGCCTACGAACTGGCAGGAACAAAATTGAATCACAACAAGATTGTGGAAACAATTAAGTTTCTCACGAACAAACGGATGGTGGTTCAGGAAAGCCGTGGCATTTATCGCTTCATACCGGATTACCACTATTGACTCTCCACTTGACTTTATTCTCAAAGCGTGTATTCTTGTGTAAGTCAAAGTTAAGTGCAACGGCTGGTTTCATGATAATTCTCGAAACTGGTCGTTGCCGTCTTATTTCCCCAACCTATCTTTTTTAAGCCAAGGGCTTGCCCGTTGTACAAAGATTATCTTGTACGGGGAGCCTAATACCCCAAGCGACCAAGCGGTCGTTTGAGAGTGCCAGATATTTCAGCAAGCTGATTGGTGAGAAAAAGGCGTTATTTGAACCTTTTATCTTTATGCCAGCCTCGATATGTCATTCTTGACAAAGACGAAATCAACACGCCAATTTGCGTCCGGCTTGCCCGTTATACAACATTTATTGAGTTAGGGTAACTCAATACCCCAAGCGATGAATCGCTCGTGAGAAGTTGCCAATAACCATGCAAGCCGGATATGGTTTTATTGCAATTATGGAATGTATCAGCTCTCCACGCAATTATGTTTTGGTTGGGCTATCCTCTGTTTAATAGCTGGCAGGGATAAGCGCATTTCAATAATGCTTTTACGAACTCTTTTATGAACCCTACTGGTTCTTTTATGAACTCTTATGTGAACTCTTTTCCTGCTTTTAGGTTGATATCCCAGAGTAATGTCGGCCACCATAAATGCAGATACTCGATAATGAACACAGAACTATTGTCCGAACGCTTGCCAATCAGTCGAAACGAATCTGCCATATCTCTATGAATATTTTGCCAACCTCAGAATGGCACCGTAATCATTCCATATCTAATGGAGGAAGGCTATTATCCTCAAATCTATCAAAGTCTGATTGGAAAAGACGGTCTTGAATGATCCTGTATTTTTCAAACTCGGATTCAGCAAACTCTTTGGCATATTCGGCAGAAACTTTTCCGCTGTCCTGCAATATTGAGCTCTCAAATAAATTTATGAATTTGTCTATTCGCTTTGCCCAATCTTCCATTGTCATAGGGATATGACGCTTAGCCATACTTTCTGCCATATCAAGCGATGCATTGACTATTCTGCCCATTTCTTCCAATTCTTTTTCTCGCAAATAGTTCTTTGCAACGGACACATCAGTTTTGACAATTTTTCCATTCGGAGCATTTTCCCACGTGGTCAAACCCATGTGTTCCTTATTCGCATCGGCTCGTTCGACTATCAACTCCGCAGCGGTATGCCCATGCACAGCATAGTGCATTTTGTTCTGTACCTTCTTGAA
>UMGV01027865.1_pt1 | contig 14303 bp, 10 predicted proteins | sample 1965361 | NCBI WGS metagenome assembly UMGV01 (sample SAMEA4836081, study PRJEB28245) | human gut metagenome | biome: gut microbiome; material: fecal sample | place: Denmark | collected 2008
CCCAACTGGCTTATAATTCGGAAATTTTATCTAAATTTGTAATATAATTATGGCTGAAAACCAGCTGGATTTTGCCACTCTGAAAAATGTAGTCCTTTTGCACTCCAAAAGGACTCGTTTTGCAAGCCAAAAGGACTCCTTTTACACTCCAAAAGGACTCCTTTTGAAACGCAAAAGGACCCCTTTTGGAAAACTGTGGTGTAATGTGCTGATTTTCAGGCGATAACAATGACGCAAAATACGCATAACGACAACGTAGCACATTGATATATGACAACATCCGAGTTTGTAAAACAGTTTCGCGAGTCCGACCCCCGCAAGCTTGCCCTTCAGGCCTCGCGCTATCCCGATGTAGACATGCCCTACGCCTTGAATCAGATTCAGGGTTGGCAGACGGCGCTGCGCAAGCTGCCCTCATGGGCTGCGTGCGATGGGGTGGTGTATCCTCCTCACCTCAACATGGAGCAATGTTCGTCGGAACCTACAGCCCGATACAAGCAGCAAGTGGCACGTCGGTGGGCCGAACGCATCCCGAACGCATCCCGAACAAGCATGACCGACCTCACGGGAGGATTCGGAGTGGACTTCTCGTTCACTTCGCGCTGTTTCGACTGTGCCACATACGTAGAGCGCAACGCCTCGCTTTGCGAAGTTGTGGGTGCCAATCTGCCCCGTCTGGGCATCCGGAATGCTCAGGTGAAGTGTGCCGAAGCTGAGGCTGTGCTGGAACAGCTGGAGCCTCAGACCATGATATTCCTCGACCCGGCACGCCGCGACGAGCACGGAGCCAAGACCGTGCTGATAGCCGACTGCACCCCCGACGTGTGCCAGCTCCTGCCCCGTCTGATGCAGAAGTCGCAGTTTGTGATGCTCAAGCTGTCGCCCATGCTCGACTGGCACAAGGCTATCGTCGACCTCGACGGTAAGGTTCGCGAGGTGCACATTGTGTCGGCAGACGGCGAGTGCAAGGAACTGCTGCTCGTATTGGCTCCCGACGGCACGCCGGAAGTGCAGGTGTTCTGCGTAGACATTCAGTCACGCCCCGACTCAGAGGGTCAGTATCTGCGCAGCGAATTTGTATATAGCATAGGTGGCGAAGCCGAGCCGCAGCCAACCAATTCACAATTCACAATTCAACAACTCAAAATTGCCGCAGGCAACAATTCAAAACTCAAAATTCAAAACTCAACATTCCTCTTCGAGCCCAACGCTTCCGTGATGAAGGCAGGCTGTTTTGACGAGATAGCCCGGGCCTACGGCATCTGCGCAATAAGCCGCAACAGCCATCTGTTTCTCTCCGACCATGAGATAGACGGCTTCCCCGGCCGCACATTCGCCATCGATTCCGTCACCACGATGAACAAGCGGCAGCTCCGCCAGACCCTCTCTGGCATGAAGCAGGCCAACATCGCCGTGCGCAACTTCCCCCTGTCCGTGGCCGAACTGCGCAAGCGACTGAAGCTGAACGACGGCGGCGACACCTACATCTTCGCCACCACCACCTCCGACGGCGACCATATACTTATGCTGACGCATAAGACAAAAAAGTGAAAAAGCTACGTGTTTTCTCAAAAAAACATTACTTTTGCAAACAAAACAACTACGATGAAACGTACAGGAATATTCGTAGGGTCGTTCGACCCGTTCACCATAGGCCATGACTCAGTCGTGCGCCGCGCCCTCGCCTTGTTCGACCATCTTGTGATAGGCGTAGGCGTCAACCAGGGCAAACGCTATATGCTCACCGCCGACGAGCGCGTTGACGCCATACGCTCGCTCTATCGCGACGAGCCACGTATCAGCGTGGAGCAATACAGCGACCTGACGGTCGACTTCGCCAAGCGCCTCGACGCCCAGTTCATCGTCAAAGGAGTGCGCTCGGTGCGCGACTTTGAGTTCGAGCGCGAGCAGGCCGACATCAACCGACGGCTCACCGGCATAGAGACCATCGTTCTGTTTGCCGAGCCGGGATTGGACAGCATCTCGTCGACCGTGGTGCGCGAGCTCACGCATTTCGGCCATGACTGCCGCGAGTTTCTGCCCTGCGGGGCAGAATTTTGAGTTTTGAATTTTGAGTTTTGAATTGGTCGGCTTTGCCGATTTTGAATTATCCAATTTTGATTTTTGGATAATCTCAATCCTCTAAATTCAAAAAACAAAACTTCCCATTCAAAATTCAAGACTCATAATTCAAAACTCAACAACTCAACATCGGCGCAGCCGACTAATTCAAAACTCAAAACTCAAAATTCAAAACTCAACAAATGATAACATACAACGTAGACGGCGTGAAGATGCCGAAGATAAAGAAGCGTGAGACTACGGCGTGGATACGTGCCGTGGCAGCAACATACGGCTACAAGGTAGGCGAAGTGGGCTACATGTTCGTAGACGACGAGAAGATACTCGAAGTGAACAACGAGTATCTCGGACACGACTATTACACCGACGTCATAACATTCGACTACGACGAACCGGGCATAGTGAGCGGCGACATAGTAATCTCGCTCGACACCGTACGCACCAATGCCGAGCAGTTCGGCAAGCAGTATGACGACGAACTGCGCCGCGTCATCATACACGGCATACTCCATCTGTGCGGCATCAACGACAAAGGACCCGGCGAACGCGAAATAATGGAGGAGGCAGAAAACCGTGCCCTCGCCATGCATCCGTAACAATACAAGGATAATCCTCAATAAAATACAATTGAAAAATGCGAAAAGTAATAGGTATTGGCGAGACGATGCTCGACATCATCTTCAAGGACGGCAAACCCATTGAGGCTGTGCCGGGAGGCTCAACGTTCAACGGAATAATATCACTCGGACGTGCCGGAGTAAACGCAACGTTCATATCCGAAACCGGAAGCGACAGAGTGGGCGAGTACGTGCGCCAGTTTCTCAAGCAGAACAACGTGGACACGGCAAGCGTCAATGTCTATCCCGACTCCAAGTCGCCCGTTTCGCTCGCCTTTCTCGACGATTCTAACAACGCCGACTACATCTTCTATCGCGAACAACGGCACGATCACATGGACTTTACTTATCCCGACATCAACCGCGACGACGTAGTTGTGTTCGGATCGTACTATGCCGTCAACCCGAATCTGCGTCCGCAGGTGTCAGGACTGCTCGAAATCGCCCGACAGCGTGGCGCCATCATCTACTACGATGTCAACTTCCGACCCGCACACCAGAACGACGTGATGAAGATTACGCCCAATCTGATAGACAATCTCGAATATGCAGACATCGTCAGAGGCTCGCGCGAGGACTTCACCATATTATATAAGAAGGACACAGCCGAACGTGTATATCGTGCCGAAACGTCGTTCTACTGTCCGCGACTGGTATATACCGACGGCCCACGACCCGTAACCGTAATGGCAGACGGCGGATTCAACAAGCAATACCCGATGCCACAGACCCAGACCGTGAGCACCATCGGAGCCGGCGACAACTTCAACGCCGGATTCATCTACGGACTAATCAAGTACGGAGTGACACGCGACAGCCTGGAGCGAGGACTCGACGAGGATACCTGGGACAAACTCATAGCCTGCGCCTCGGCCTTCTCTGCCGACTGCTGCAAGGACATCTACAACTACATCTCGACAGAATATGGCAAGAGTCTGCAGCAGTAGGCTGCCCGAAAGTTGCCGCACTACAGCGTTTCAACAATCAAACTATACATACAATTATGAATACTGAAATTACATCATCAATACATTATGTCGGCGTGAACGACCGTCATAAGCACATCTTCGAGGGACTTTGGCCCTTGCCCTACGGCGTTTCGTACAACTCGTACATCATCGACGACGAGAAGGTTGCGCTCATCGATACCGTTGAGGTAGACTTCTTCCCGCAGTTTCTCGCCAACATACGCTCGGTAATCGGCGACCGCCCTATCGACTACATCATCGTCAACCACGTCGAACCCGACCATAGCGGCTCCCTGCCACTCATCAAGAAGTACTATCCCGAGGCACGTATCGTAGGCAACAAGAAGACCTTCGACATGGTGCGCGGATACTATAACGTTGGTACGGGCGACGATATCGTGGAGGTTTCTAACGGAGACACTCTCCAGCTCGGCAAGCACACGCTCTCGTTCATCATGATTCCAATGGTGCATTGGCCCGAAACGATGGCTACACTCGACCAGACTGCCAACGTACTCTTCTCGGGCGACGCCTTCGGATGCTTCGGTGCGCTCGCAGGAGCGTTCGTTGATGCCGACATGAATTGCGACATCTACTGGGACGAGATGCGCCGCTACTATTCAAACATTGTGGGCAAGTATGGCGTTCCGGTTCAGCAGGCGCTCAAGAAGCTTGCCGGCGTGAAGATCGACTACATCTGTTCTACTCACGGCCCCGTTTGGCACGAGCACATAGCACGCGTCATAGAGGCTTACGACCGGATGAGCCGATACGACACCGACCGTGGAGTTGTAATCTGCTACGGCTCTATGTACGGCAACACCGAGCGTGCAGCCGAGGTCATTGCACGTGCAGCTGCCCAGGCAGGAGTACGCAACATCGTCATGCACGACGTCTCGCGCTCCGACCATTCTTACATCCTGAGCGACATCTTCAAGTACGACACCATCGTGCTCGGCGCTCCTACATACAACAACGGTATCTATCCGCAGATGCAGGCGCTCATCGACGAGATAGCCGAACGTGGTATCAAGAATCATCGTCTGGCTGTATTCGGCTCGTTCACATGGGCAGGTCAGACCGTAAAGAAGATTCTCGAAGCCAACGAAACGCGCCTGAAGTTTGAGCTTGTAGGCACTCCCGTCGAGATAAAGCAGAGTCTCAACGCCGAGACCGAGGCAGCTTGCGAAGCTTTGGGACGTGCTTTGGCGTAATAAAAAACTCAAATAAGCCCTACCCCCAACCCCTCCCCCGCAGGGAGGGGAGCGGTATGCTTTGTAGGAACGGATAAATCATATTAGATTTACAATACATTGCTTATTTCAATATCAAACTATAAATATGTATAAAGTTTTTTCCGCCGCATGGATTGTTGCTATTGCAGCAATCGGATTGGTTTCATGCAGCGACTCTAAAGATGAAATTGACGAGGAGTTTATACAGACTCCTCATATAATCAAAGGAAAAGTAGAGAAAGGTCCGCTTGTACGTGGCTCTCAGATTGATATGCGTACACTCGACAAATCGATGGTTCCTACTGGTAATTCCTATACCACGACTATTGAGAATAACACAGGTGATTTCAATTACGGATCATTGAAGGTTAATAGTCCATATGCAAAACTGACTGCTGATGGATACTTTTTCAATGAAGTAAACGGAGGATTGTCAAACAGTACAATCCGATTGGATGCTATAGTAGATTTGTCTGACAACACAACGGTCAATGTAAATGTATTGACTCATCTTAAGAGTCAACGCATCAATTATCTTGTTACCAATGAGCACAAGTCGTTTAAAGATGCAAACAATCAGGCTCAGAGAGAACTTCTCACTCAGTTTGGTCTGCAAGAATATGCTTCAAAGGACGCAAGCCAATATTCTATAACCTCTGGCGATGATGCTGCGGGTGTGTTGATAGCTGTGTCTTCATTGGTACTTTCTGACCGTTCGGAAGCAGAAGTAGTAGAGTTTCTTTCTTTGTTGGCTAATGAGTTCAGCACAACTGGTACTTTTTCGGATAAGACAAAGGAAAGATTTAAGTCAACACGCAATTATCTTAATGGCAAACTCGACCAAATTCAAGATAATATAAGGTTACGTTACCAAGACTTAGGTTATGATGTCAATGTTAAGGATTTGGCTTATTATTTCGATTGGGATAATGATGGCATTGCCGGTAATGAAATTGATGATGCTTCGGATGTTCAACTTAGTCAGAACGATATTCAAGTTCCAGCTGAAGGTGGCGACTTTACGGTTAAGATAGAGTCGGACAAACCACATTTCTTGACCCCTCCATCAACAGTTACAGGATCGGATACAGGTTTGGATGTAACGCCTGGCGGTTCTACAACAGAAGAATTCTTGTATAGCACTTTGTACGAAGAAGGAACAAATACGAATTTTTTAGAAAGCGAGAAGACAACAAACATTGAGAATAATGTGCTAAAGATACATGTAGGTCCAGCCAAATCTCGTAAGTCTCAAGATTGGACTATTAATATATACAATGCCAGAGGCAAGGTTGTCGCAGCGCTTCAGATGTCGCAACAAGGCAATCCTAATGTGACAGTTAAAGTTCCGAAGTTAGGAAAGGATGGTGCTTCTTTTATATGTGGGATATTGCAGAGTCTTGCAGATGCAGTAGAAAAGGAGCGCAATTTGGAGGGAACATACGCACTAAACAAACAGCCTTATTCGTCAAGTAGTTATGAAATAAGCAATTGTTGGGCTAAGTATTATTCTGCTATGCGTTCTCTCACTATAGTAAAGGATGTCGACGAACAATCTCTCGATTGCTATCGACCATTCTTTAATGCGTACATATCCCTTATCTATTATCAGCTTTCTTCGCATTGGGGAGGCGTGCCTTTCTATATGAAAAAGCTTGATTATGATGAATATATGGTCTTGCTACGCACAAGCGAGAATGAAGTGCTCTCCACTTTGGCTAATCTCTTGAATGAGGCATTGCCCGATTTGGAGGAGAAGAAGAACGATTCTTTCTCAGATGCGAACAGTATGTTCTTTGTTTCAAAGGATGTGGCACGTGTGTTGTTGGCTTATATATATTGCAATCAGAAGAAATGGGATGAGGCATTGCCTCTCTTGGCGAAGGTAATAAGCAATGGATATTACAGCTTGATAGCAACAAATAAGGTGGAATTTAAGAATGATTCAGAATGTATATTTGGTTTTGAAAAACGTACAAGAGCAGTAGATAATTACGGTAAAGCTTGTATTCCTTGCTTGGATTATAGAGAAGTGGTTTTGACTGCTGCTGAATGTCTGTATCATACGGGTAAGACAGCTAAGGCTAAGGAGTATGTTGACTTGATTAGCAAGAAGAAAAGCATTTCTGTAGATGGCTCTGATTTGCTGAAATCGATAGCTACATTAAGATACAAACTTCAACTGCCGAACTACCTGACGTTTATAAGAAGAAACGATTTGGGAACTTCGTTTATGGGATTAAATGCCAATAAAACATATCAGTTGCTTTGGCCTATACCATCGTCAGAGTGTAATTTAAATCCAAATATGACCCAGAATCCAGGTTATTCATATTGACTCACCCGATAAATGTAGTCCTTTTGCATTCCAAATGTAGTCCTTTTGCCTCCTAAAAGGAGTCCTTTTACCACTCAAAAGGACCCCTTTTGAAGGGCAAAAGGACTACATTTTTTTATGCTTCATATTATTCTTCAAATCCTTCTTTATTTCTGTTATGGTTGGCAAGGGTGTTTCGTGCCAGTAAACTCGCCGTTCCCAACAAATCATATAGCTCCCCTCCCTGCGAATAAGTTGTATAGCCTTAGCCGTCTTAATCTCCATCAAACAAATCATACCGCTCCCCTCCCTGCGGGGGAGGGGCCGGGGGTGGGGCTTTTGGGGCTGCGTGTGGGGCTTTCTTTTACCTTATCACCAGCCTCGTCATTCCCTCTTCGGCAAACGTTTCTTGCGCCACTTGCTGCAGGTCGGCAGCTGTCAGGGCGTCAATACGATTGCATAGGGCGGTGACATCCTTCTTCCATCCGTAGTGAAGATAGGTTTTGGCGAAGTCGAGAGCGAACGATTCGCGGGCGTCGCAGGCAATGCCTATCTGTCCGCGTATCTGCTTCTTGGCGGCGTTCAGAGCCGACTCGCTCAGCGGATGCTGCATCACGCGGTCGAGTTCGCGGCGTATCAGACGCATACACTTGCTCGTATTGCGCGGATCGCAACCGAAATATACCGCCCACAGACCCGTGTCCGAGTAGCTCTGCATCATACTTTCAACTGTATAAACAAGAGCGTTGCGCTCTCTGAGCGAAATGTTGAGGCGAGCATTCATGCCCGGTCCGCCCAGTATATTGTTGAGAAGATAGAGCGCGATGCGGCGCGGATCGTGAACATCGTAGGCACGTGTGCCCAGCATAACGTGCGCCAGATGAGTGTCCATGTGGTGCTCTATGGTCTGTGGAGTATAAGGTGGCATAGTCGAAGGTGTAGTGTCGCGCAGAGAGAGCGGTTCGGTCTGAATGGTAGAAGTGGCAGCATAGCCGTCGGAGCAACCCATGTCGTGCGCCTTCTCAAGCAATCGTACCAGCTTGTCGAAGTTGATATCGCCGTAGGCAAAGAATACGGCGTTGTCCGGACGGTACAACCGGCGTGTGAAATCCAGGGCATCTTCAGTAGTGTAAGTGCGCAGAACGTCTGCCGAACCTAGAATGTTGTGACCCAGCGGATGCCCCTTGTATATAGCGTTTTCGAACAGATCGTATATCAGTTCGGCAGGCGAATCGTTGTAACTTTCAATCTCGTCGACTATCACCTCAACCTCCTTGTCAATCTCCGCTTGCGGATATGTGCTGTGAAACACTATGTCTGTGAGCAGATCGACAGCACGGTCGATGTTGTCGCGCAGTACGGCAGCATGATAAACCGTCTCCTCCTTGTTGGTGAAAGCGTTCAAGTCGCCGCCAACACTTTCCAGATAGCCCAGAATCTTCATCGAACTGCGACGCTCAGTACCCTTAAACGTGATGTGTTCGCAGAAGTGTGCCATTCCCTCGCGGCCCGGTTGCTCGTCGCGTGTGCCCGCTGCCACGGCATAACCGCAGTAAACAACGGGCGAAGCGCTGGGCAATTGTATTATGCGCAGGCCGTTGCTGAGTGTATGTGTATTGTAGTTCATATCCAAATGTTTAATATATGCAAAGTTACACTTTTTGTCGCTGATTTTATGTAACTTTGAAGCCGAAACCCGAACAAAAGGAAACTTTTTAACAACAAACTTAATATGAAACATCTGTTATTGACACTGGCTGTGGCGGGAATGGCTCCTTGCATGATATACGCAGCCGAAACGACGGACAAGGTCGTTCAGCCTACGTTCAAGGAGTGGCACGACATGTCGGTCAACAACGTTAACCGATTTCCTACGCATGCCTCGTTCTTTGCCTATGAGAACCGTAGCGCGGCTCTGAAAGGCGACCGCAACAGTTCTGCCAATTATCTCTCTATTGAGGGCGACTGGCGTTTCAACTGGGTGGCTAATGCCGACCAGCGTCCTACCGACTTCTTCAAGGAAGGCTACAACGACTCATCGTGGAAGACGATGAAGGTGCCCGGAATATGGGAAGTCAACGGTTATGGCGACCCCGAGTACGTTAATATCGGATTCGCATGGCGCGGACACTTCAAGGACAATCCCCCTCAGGTGCCCACAAAGGACAACCACGTAGGCTCATATCGCCGCACTATCAATATACCTGAGTCGTGGGACGGCCGTCAGGTGATTGCCCATTTCGGTTCGGTAACGTCAAATATGTATCTGTGGGTGAACGGTCACTTCGTAGGATACGGCGAAGATTCGAAGTCGGCAATGGAGTTTGACATCACTCCTTACCTCAAGAAGGGCGACAATCTCATTGCTTTCCAGACATTCCGTTGGTGCGACGGCTCGTATAGTGAGGACCAGGACTTCTGGCGTTTGTCGGGTGTGGCACGCGATTGTTATCTCTACTCACGCTCAAAGCAGGCTCATATTGACAACGTAAAAGTAACTCCAGACCTCGACGCGCAATATCGCAACGGCTCATTGGCTGTAAACGTAAAGGCAAAGGGCAACGCCAAGTTTGTCATCGACCTCATTGCGCCCGATGGCGACATCGTTAGCCGCAAGGTGCTCAACACTTCGAAGGTGAAGGTGAAGAAGGGTCAGAGCGTGCCCGAAATCAATGCGACAGTCAAGTTTGACGTGGAGAACCCGCTGAAGTGGACCGCCGAGACTCCAAACCTATACAAGGTGGCTGTCACCATACAGCAGAACGACAAGGAAGTGGAAGCCGTTGCTGTGCGCACGGGATTCCGCAAGGTGGAAATCAAGAACGCGCAGCTGCTCGTCAACGGTCAACCGGTGCTCATCAAGGGCGCAAACCGCCACGAGATGGACCCCGATGGCGCCTACGTGGTTTCGCGTGAGCGCATGATTGAGGACATCCGCCTTATGAAAGAGTTCAATATCAACGCCGTTCGTACCTGCCACTATCCGTCAGACCCTTACTGGTATGATCTGTGCGATGAATATGGCATCTACGTTTGTGCCGAAGCCAACCAGGAAAGCCACGGATTCTACTACGAAAAGAACGCCAAGTCGACCGAACCGCAGTTTGCTCTGCCTATAATGGAGCGCAACGAGCACAACGTTATCAATCAGTACAACCACCCGTCGGTTATATATTGGTCGATGGGCAACGAGACTGCCGACTCCAAGAACTTCGCCGACGTGAAGAAGTGGATTCACGAATACGACCCGACACGTCCCGTCCACTTTGAGCGCGCACTCAATGGCGACAACACCGACATCTTTGCCGAGATGTATATGACGCCCGAATACATAGAGAACTACGTGACCCACAACCCCAAGAAGCCTTACATCCTATGCGAGTATGCCCACGCCATGGGCAATTCGGGCGGTGTGATGAAGGAGTACTGGGACCTTGCACGCAAGAATCCTCATTTCCAGGGCGGATTCATCTGGGACTTTGTCGACCAGGGACTGCGCGGTAAAGACGATAAGGGCAATATGATTTACAAGTACGGAGGCGACTATAACTCGTACGACCCGTCGGACAACAACTTCAACTGCAACGGACTCATCAATCCCGACCGCATTCCCAACCCCGAGATATGGGACATGAAGTACTACTATCAGAACTATTGGGCTGAGCCTATCGACCTGAATGCAGGCACAATCTCGGTATACAACGAGAACTTCTTCGTCAAGCCCGAGAACGTATCGTTGTCGTGGGCTATCGTAGCCGACGGCATAGAGTATCAGAACGGAACAATAGCCGACATCTCGATGCTTCCTCCTCACAAGAAGATGGAGCTGGTGCTGCCCTACAAACTCAACGACTACAAGAACCAGAAGGACGTGATGCTCAACATAGAGTTCCGTCTGAAGAAGGACGAGGGACTGCTCAAGGCGGGCCACATAGTAGCCCAGCGCCAGATGCCGATACGCGAATTCACGGGCAACGACCTCGCTGTCAACCCCGCTTCGCTTAAGGCTGTGAAGCTTGTCGACAAGAAGAAGGAGCCGCAGATAACGCTCCACGCCGAGAACTTCACTCTGCAGTTCGACCGCAAGACCGGTTTCATCTCCAAATACGAGGTTGGCGGCAAGTCATTGCTTGGCGAAGGCGGCTCATTGAAGCCCAACTTCTGGCGCGCTCCGACCGATAACGACATGGGAGCAAACCTCGGCAAGAAGCTCGCAGCATGGCGTTCGCCAAAGATGAAGCTCGCATCGCTCACCGCCGACAAGAAGAACAAGACCGTGACAGCCGTTTACGACATGCCGACTGTTAAGTCGCAACTCACCCTGACCTATCAGGTTGAGGACAACGGTACGCTCAACGTGACGCAGGCATTGAAGACCACGCCGGGTGCAAAGGTAGAACGTATGCTCCGTTTCGGTATGACGATGAACCTGCCTTACCAGATGGACCAGAGCACATGGAACGGTCGCGGACCGGTTGAGAGCTACGTAGACCGCAAGATTTCGCAGAATGTAGGCTTATACAAGTCGACTGCCGACAAGATGTTCTTCGCCTATGTCCGTCCGCAGGAAAACGGCAACATGACCGACATCCGTTGGTGGCAGCAGACCGACAACAACGGCGCAGGATTCCGCGTTGAGTCAGACGGCCTCTTCGCCGCATCGGCATTGCACTACAACCAGGCTGACCTCGACGATGGCGAAGCAAAGCGTCAGAGCCATTCACAGTCTGTACCCAAGTCGAAGTATACCAACCTCAACATCGACCTCACTCAGGAGGGCGTAGGCGGTATCGACAGCTGGGGCGCTGAGGCTCTGCCAGCCTATCGCATGGCTTATAAGGACTATACATTGCGCTTCCGCATCACGCCGAAGACATTGGTTAAGTAGAAGTTTATAGGTAAGCGTATCCGCGATGCTAGTATATACACGTTAAAAAAATATCGCTCAAGCTTTTATTCTTGAGCGATATTTTTTTGTTTCCATTTGTCCGGTAGCAATTCCCGGTACTTACTTAATGGTGTTCTTGGTGGCAGCACTGCTGCTTTGTTGATGACATCGGATATATATTCAAAGAAGTTAATACCTTGCAGTCTGCATGAGCATGCCAGCGAATAGAACATGGCTGCCCGTTTGGCACCAGCATGCGACCCGAAGAAGAGTGAGTTTCTTCGGGAATTAGATTTTTTATTCACGCAGCAAAGGTAAAGAGATAAAAAAATATGGACAATGCTGCATCGCGGATACGCTTACATGCAAATTAAGCCTATTAAAACATGCTTAATTTGCAAACCTTATTTTTATTACTGATACTCAATAAGTTACAAGTACATATTAATCTACATAATAGGCAAATTATAGCTTCATCTTTCTTAATATGCACGTTTTTATCTTCATTTTACCCTTAAACTGCAAATTAAACCTAAAAACCAAGCTTATTTTTACCAAAACATACATATTAAGAGAATTATCTGTATATTTGCGATCTAAAATAGTTAGAATTATGGAATATACGGCACTTTTAGAGAAACAGATATTAGGTAGGTTGAAGATAGACAATCCTTGGTGGACGGAAGGTAGGATACCTTCTTACTATCAGGACATGAGTCCTCGTCTCTATCTCGACATCTTCTATCCCCTGGTAAAGGATGTCAGCATTCAGCGTGCCCTCATCTTGATGGGACCTCGCCGAGTGGGTAAGACGGTAATGCTCTATCATTCCATCCAACAGTTGATAGACGATGGTGTGTCGCCTCAGAATATCATCTATGTTTCGGTAGAAACTCCTATCTATAACAATATCCTCTTGGAGCAGTTGTTTTCTTTGGCAAAACAGATATTGAGTAAGGAAGACAGCCAAGAAGAGTTTTATGTTTTCTTCGACGAGATACAGTATCTCAAAGACTGGGAAATCAATCTAAAATCTCTGGTAGATACTTATCACAACGTGAAGTTTGTGGTTTCCGGTTCTGCTGCTGCAGCATTAAAAAAGAGTAGCAACGAAAGTGGGGCGGGCAGGTTTACCGATTTCAATCTGCCGCCGTTGCTTTTCTTCGAGTATATCCATCTTAAGAAATATGAGCATCTGATGCGCCAATCTAAGGTGGAATGGCAAGGAATAGAGAGCGATATCTATAGCACGATAGATATTGATAAGCTGAACTGTCTCTTCCTCGACTATATCAATTATGGCGGTTATCCAGAGGTGGCTTTTTCTTCCCGAATACAGGAAGACCCTGGGCAGTTTGTTCGCCACGATATTGTAGATAAGGTATTGTTGAGAGATTTGCCGAGCCTTTATGGCATTTCTGATGTACAAGAGCTTAACTCGTTGTTTACTATGATTGCTTATCATAGTGGCATGGAGTTCTCGTATGAGAGTATGTCGAAGGAATCGGGAGTAAAGAAGGAAACCATTCGCAAGTACATCCAATATCTTGAGGCTGCTTTTCTGATAAAGATTGTGACAAGAACTGACGATACGGCAAAGCGATTCCAACGTCAAACTACTTTTAAGATTTATCTAACGAATCCTTCGCTTAGGTGTGCACTATTTGAGCCTGTCAAGATGACAGATGGCAATATCGGAGATATGATTGAAACTGCTATCTATTCGCAATGGATTCCAAGAAAGGGGCACATTGCTTATGCCAACTGGAAGATGGGGCGTTCGCAGGGCGAGGTAGACTTGGTAGGCATCAACGATGCTTTACAAAAGCCTTATTGGGCGGTAGAAATCAAATGGTCGGATAGGTTCTTCGACAAACCTTCTGATCTTTCGTCCTTACAGTTTTTTATGGAGAAGAATCATCTGCCCCAGGCTTTGGTAACTTCCATCAGTAAGGGAGGAACAAAGAATATGAATTTTGGAACTCTTCATTTCATCCCGTCTGCCTGCTATGCATATACGGTAGGAGAAAACACGTTGAGGCAAGCCAAAAAGAGCTTTGGATTATAATGCTATTTTCAAATTGCATGAACTTGGCAAAGATATAAAATACGAACAAAAAGAATAGTTTTTACCATGATATTTAATGTCTAACTAAAAAAAATAGTTATGAAACAAATTATTAAGAAAGGTAGTTT
>UMGV01021029.1_pt1 | contig 14217 bp, 10 predicted proteins | sample 1965361 | NCBI WGS metagenome assembly UMGV01 (sample SAMEA4836081, study PRJEB28245) | human gut metagenome | biome: gut microbiome; material: fecal sample | place: Denmark | collected 2008
AAGATAGGGCAAGATGTGGAGAGTCAGGGAATCCATAGTATAAAGATTTCTTGACTTGATAAAAATGATTTTGAAGAAAAGCAAAATACAGAATAAAAATTGACTCTATCATACAATAAGACTATAATATAAATATGATTTTGTTAAAAACAAGCAGAATGGAGGTAATAAAATGCTTCTTGAATTTAAAACAAAAAATTATAAATCTTTTGTAGAAGAGGCAAGCTTTTCAATGGTAGCTGCGCCAAAACAAAAGGGATTAGATTATAGTCTTATGAAGACAAAAATAAAAGGAAAAGAGATAAAAGGGTTAAGTTCTTCAGTTATTTATGGACCGAATGCGGCAGGAAAAACTAATATTATTGGTGCGATGGATGTATTGCGGGCAATTGTTTTGAGAGGAAATATCAGAAATTCTGAAGAAAAATCATCACCAAACCCAGCTGCAGCAACATTAGAATTGATTCCAAATAATAGTGAAATGGAATCAAAACCGGTATGCTTTGAAATAGAATTTTATGAGGAAGATGGAGAGAATCATAAATTTAAAATACATTATGAATTAGAGGTTGATCTTGGAACTTTCCTTGAGGAGGAGTATCAAAGAAAAATTCTTGCAGAAGTGCTGGAGGTCAATGGGGAAAGAGTATTTGAACGTACGCAAGATTTGAAAATAGAAAACTTAAAGGTTATTAAAGATTATTTGTCGGATATAACAGAACAGAATGCAGAAAGTGTAAATGAAATTGCGAAAAACAGTTTGAATCAAGAAGAATTATTTTTAACGAATGGTTTTAAGTTGATTTTTTCGCCTAAATTCACAAAGCTGATGGTTGATTGGTTTACGAATAAGTTTATGGTGATTTATCGTGCGGATTCGATGCAACGGATTAAAAGATTTGCAGATCCAAAAAAGAAAGCAATCTATGTTGAAAAAACAACAGATGAAGCTGCAAAATTATTTGGAATCAATTCTAATGCAGTAGGATATGTTGTGAGTGATGACGAGCCGGATGCAAAATTATATTCTGTATTTAAAAATATGAAAAACAAAAAGACTACAGCGGTTGCGGCAGATTTTTTTGAGTCATATGGAACGATTCGATTTATCAATATGTTTCCGCTTGTAATTAAAGCAATGCAAACAGGTGGAACATTGGTGGTGGACGAATTTGACGCATCCATTCATCCGATGGCATTGATGAGTATTATCAATGTATTTCATAATGATGATGTAAATATCCATCATGCACAGCTTATATTTAATACGCATAATCCGATATTTCTGAATTCAAATTTTTTTAGAAGAGATGAGATTAAGTTTGTGGAGCGTGATGATGATACACATGACAGCGTATTATATGCATTATCTGATTTTGGCACAACAGGTGATAAGGGTGTTCGTAAGCACGAAGATTATATGAGCAAATATTTCATCAGCCAGTATGGAGCAATAAAGGATATTGATTTTACACCAATCTTTGAAGAAATCTTATGTGATGAAAAAGAGGGATAGGGATGGCAAAGAGAAAACCAACAAATAAATATTATTTCAGTGTTGAGGGAGAAACAGAGCAGTGGCTTTACAGTATTTCCATCAAGAAGAGCATGCAATAAAAAATTAGGAGAAATTGGTGTGAAAGGGTTACGATAGAAAAGGCAAGAATTGTTATAGAACTCAAGTTGTGTGATGAATTAGTTTCAAAATTAAGAAATATGAAAGAGCGGATGTATTATAAATGTTATTGAAAAATATATTAAACTGAGGAAAAATAGAAATGAAAAAAGGTAAATTGAGAATAGCGATTGCATGGAGCATGGTATCTATTTTAATAATTGGGCTAATTTTTTTAGGAACATCTTGTTTGTGGATTGCCTTAACAGGTTATACATATAAAGATTTTGCCCAAGTGTTATGCTTATGTATAAAAAATGCGGGAGCATATAGTGTTTTATTAGTTGGTGTAGTTGTAACGATATTCTTTCAGATATATTCTAGAGAAAAAGAGATAGAAAGTGAAGAAAAAATAAAAATAGAGGAAGTAGGATATTATACGTTAGCGTTTTCATTAGATGAGGCTAAATATAAAGAAGAGTTTGTTGGTGATAAAATGGTTGTAGAAATTCAAAGTGAAGATGATTTCTTGTATGATTCAATGAAATCGGATAAAGATACTTTTCATCTACTTATCAAATTTCTTACATCCAAGAATAGAAGCACAAATTTAAAAAACGTCATGGCGTTTAATGAAAAATATTTTGAAAAAAATAAAAAAGATATTATCAATGATTATTATAGATATTGTGAAAAAATAGAATATAATTCGCCATTATATTGTGCTACAAAACCAACAAGTGAAAATTATGAATGTAATAATGAAAATAGAAAACGTTATTTTTGGATTATTTTAAAGTGTCATGAAAAAACTATGATTAAAAATATTTGGTTTTCTGCTGTTACAGAAGAAGGCTTTTTGCTATTTATTAAGACAAAAATAAAGTTAGAAAAAATAGAAGAAAAAGTAAAAGTATGTCTTTTGCAACAAACAACATATTATAAAGGAAGAGGCGGAATAGTTGCATTATACAGATGATAATGTGTGGGTTAACAGAGACTATGGTTACAAAAAAGTACAGAACAAACATTCGATTTGTTCTGTACTTTTTTTATCCTGAATGATATACTAGACAAGTAACATACTAAGAACACAACTACTATTTCTAAAATATCACCGCCAGATTAGAGCGGCTCAGGAGAAATCATATGGATCATTTTGAATTAGTATCAGAATATAAACCAACCGGAGACCAGCCGCAGGCAATTAAAGAGCTGGTCGAAGGTTTCAAAGAAGGAAACCAGTGTCAGACGTTGCTTGGCGTTACTGGATCTGGTAAGACATTTACCATGGCGAATGTTATTCAACAGATGAACAAACCGACATTAATTATTGCACACAATAAAACACTGGCAGCGCAGCTGTATGGGGAATTCAAAGAGTTCTTTCCGAATAACGCAGTGGAATATTTTGTCTCCTACTACGACTACTACCAGCCGGAAGCTTATGTTCCGTCATCCGACACATACATTGCCAAGGACTCTGCCATCAACGATGAGATCGACAAGCTCCGCCACTCTGCGACAGCAGCGCTTTCGGAGCGGAATGATGTTATCATTGTGGCAAGTGTGTCCTGCATTTACGGACTGGGTTCGCCGATTGATTACAAGGAGATGGTGATTTCACTTAGACCGGGCATGACCAAAGACAGGGATGAAGTTCTGAAGAAGTTGGTTGAGATCCAGTATGACCGCAATGATATGGATTTCAAGCGTGGAACGTTCCGGGTGCGAGGAGATGTGGTTGAGATTTTCCCGGCGTATTCGGAAAAAATTGCATACAGAGTTGAATTTTTCGGTGATGAGATAGACAGAATAACAGAGATTGATACATTGACCGGTGAAGTGTTGAATGTGATCGGGCATGTGGCAATTTTCCCGGCATCTCATTATGTAGTGTCCAAGGAGAATATGGAGCGTGCCATCGGGGAGATTGAAGAAGAACTGGAGCAGCAGATCCGTTATTTTAAAGGGGAAGATAAGCTTCTGGAAGCACAGCGTATTTCTGAGAGAACGAATTTTGATATAGAAATGATGCGAGAGACAGGATTTTGTTCCGGAATTGAAAACTATTCGAGGCATCTGACCGGGCAGAAAGCAGGGGAGCCGCCATGTACATTGATTGACTATTTTCCGGATGATTTTCTGATCATGATCGACGAGTCGCATAAGACGATTCCACAGATTGGAGCCATGTATCACGGCGATCAGTCGAGAAAGACAACACTGGTAGATTATGGATTCCGTCTGCCGTCGGCAAAGGATAACAGACCGCTCAGCTTTGGGGAATTTGAAAGTAAGATTGACCAGGTACTGTTTGTATCGGCGACACCGGGAGAGTACGAGGAGTCTCATGAACTGCTGCGGGCAGAGCAGGTAATCCGACCGACAGGTCTTCTGGATCCGGAAGTAGAAGTGCGTCCGATCGAAGGACAGATTGATGATCTGATCAGTGAGGTAAATAAAGAAACAGCGAAGAAGAATAAGGTACTGATCACAACGCTGACAAAGCGTATGGCGGAAGATCTGACCGATTATATGCGGGAGCTTGGCATTCGTGTGAAATATTTACATTCGGATATTGATACTCTGGAAAGGACAGAGATCATCCGGGATATGCGTTTGGATGTATTTGATGTACTGGTTGGAATTAACCTGCTTCGAGAAGGTCTGGATATTCCGGAGATCACACTGGTAGCGATTCTGGATGCGGACAAAGAAGGTTTTCTGCGTTCGGAAACTTCACTGATCCAGACCATTGGCCGTGCGGCGAGAAATGCAGAGGGGCATGTTATCATGTATGCGGATAACATGACGGATTCGATGCGGATGGCGATTGATGAGACGATGCGCCGTCGTGAGATTCAGATGAAATACAATGAAGAACATGGAATCACGCCACAGACGATCAAGAAGTCGGTGCGTGATCTGATCAGTATTTCAAAGAAGGTTGCAGCAGAAGAGATGAAGCTGGAAAAAGATCCGGAATCCATGAGTGTGGCAGAGCTGGAGAAGCTGATCAAGAAGCTGGGAAAGCAGATGAAGAAAGCGGCAGCAGAGCTGAATTTCGAGGCGGCAGCAGAGCTGCGTGATAAGCTGATCGAGCTGAAAAAGCATTTGAATGAGATGGAGTAAAGCGAAGAGATAGAAGAGGAAGAACAGATGGCTGAAGAAAAGAAAGAACTGATAAAGATCAGAGGTGCGAACGAGCACAATCTGAAGAATCTTGATGTAGATATTCCGAGGAACAAACTGGTAGTACTGACCGGTCTCAGTGGTTCCGGCAAATCATCCCTTGCATTTGATACAATTTATGCAGAGGGACAAAGACGATATATGGAATCTCTGTCTTCTTACGCAAGACAGTTCCTTGGGCAGATGGAGAAGCCGAATGTAGAAAGTATTGAAGGGCTTTCACCGGCGATTTCCATCGACCAGAAGTCTACGAACCGCAATCCGAGATCCACAGTCGGAACCGTGACGGAGATTTACGATTATTTTCGACTGCTGTATGCAAGAATCGGGATTCTGCATTGTCCGAAGTGTGGAAGAGAGATCAAGAAGCAGACGGCAGATGAGATGACCGATCAGATCATGGCACTTCCGGAAGGAACAAAGATCCAGCTGATGGCACCGGTTGTGCGGGGGAGAAAAGGAACCCATGTCAAGCTTCTGGACAGAGCAAAGAAAAGCGGTTATGTCCGTGTAAGGATTGACGGAAATATGTATGAGCTTTCCGAAGAAATCTCATTGGACAAGAATATAAAACATAATATTGAGATTGTTGTAGACCGTCTGGTTGTCAGACCGGGGATTGAAAAAAGACTTGCAGATTCCATAGAAAGTGTATTAAGTCTTGCGGAGGGGCTTCTGGTTGTGGATGTGATCGGAGGGGAACCGCTGAATTTCAGCCAGAATTTTGCCTGCCCGGACTGCGGAATCAGTATTGATGAGATCGAGCCGAGAAGCTTTTCATTTAACAATCCATTTGGTGCCTGCCCGGTATGTTTCGGACTCGGATATAAAATGGAGTTTGATGAAGACCTGATGATTCCGGATAAATCACTCAGCATCAATGAAGGAGCAATCGTGGTGACAGGATGGCAGTCCTGTACCGATAAGAGCAGTTTTACTCACGCGATTCTGGAAGCACTCTGCAAGGAATATCATTTTGACCTGGATACGCCGTTTGAACAGTATCCGAAAGAAATCCAGGATGTTTTACTTCGTGGGACTAATGGAAAAGAAGTCAAGGTCTATTATAAAGGACAACGCGGGGAAGGGATCTATGACGTTGTATTTGATGGGTTGATCCGGAATGTGGAGCGAAGATACCGTGAAACGGGATCGGAGACTATGAAAGCAGAATATGAGAGTTTTATGCAGATCACACCTTGCCGAGAATGTGGCGGACAGCGACTGAAAAAGGGTGCACTTGCGGTAACGGTCGGAGATAAAAATATTTCAGACGTAACAGCAATGTCGATTGAACGGCTTCAGCGGTTTATCAGCAGTCTGGAACTGTCAAAGACGCAGCAGATGATCGGTGGACAGATATTAAAAGAGATCAAAGCGCGCCTGCAGTTCCTTCTGGATGTGGGTCTGGAATATCTGACACTTGCCCGTGCAACAGGAACTCTTTCCGGTGGAGAAGCACAGAGAATCCGGCTTGCGACGCAGATCGGTTCCGGTCTTGTGGGTGTGGCTTATATTCTGGATGAGCCAAGTATCGGTCTGCACCAGAGAGATAATGACAAACTTCTTGCAACACTCAAGCATCTCCGTGATCTTGGAAATACACTGATCGTGGTTGAGCATGATGAAGATACCATGTTTGCGGCAGACCAGGTAATCGATATCGGACCGGGAGCCGGAGAACACGGTGGAGAACTGGTTGCCCAGGGAACGGCACAGGAGATCATGAAAGTAGAACAGTCGATCACAGGTGCATATTTAAGCGGAAAGATCAAGATCCCGGTTCCGGAAACCCGCGCAGTTCCGACCGGCTGGATCAAAGTTGTAGGTGCAGCAGAGAACAACCTGAAAAATATTGACGTGAAGTTCCCGCTTGGCGTGATGACCTGTGTAACCGGCGTATCAGGTTCCGGTAAGAGTTCATTGGTGAATGAAATCCTTTACAAGAGTATGGCGAAAAAGCTAAACCGTGCCCGTGTGATTCCTGGAAAGCATAAGCGGATTGAAGGACTGGAAATGCTGGACAAAGTGATCGACATTGACCAGTCTCCAATCGGAAGGACGCCAAGATCCAATCCGGCGACATATACCGGAGTATTCGACCTGATCCGGGATCTGTTTGCGGCAACCGCGGATGCGAAGGCGAAAGGCTATAAAAAAGGAAGATTCAGCTTTAACGTCAAGGGCGGACGCTGTGAAGCGTGTAGCGGAGATGGAATCATCAAGATTGAGATGCATTTCCTTCCGGATGTATATGTGCCGTGTGAGGTATGCGGCGGAAAACGCTACAACCGTGAGACACTGGAGGTAAAATATAAAGGAAAAAGCATTTATGATGTTCTGAATATGACGGTAGAAGAGGCGCTTCATTTCTTTGAAAATGTACCGAGTATCCGTAGAAAAATGGAGACACTTTACGATGTAGGACTTTCTTATATTCGTCTTGGCCAGCCGTCTACAACCCTTTCCGGCGGTGAAGCACAGCGGATCAAGCTTGCAACTGAACTGAGCCGGAGAAGCACTGGGAAGACAGTGTACATTCTGGACGAACCGACAACCGGACTTCATTTTGCAGATGTGCACAAGTTGACGGAAATCCTGCGCAGACTCGCGGCAGATGGCAATACGGTTATCGTGATCGAACATAACCTGGATGTGATCAAGACAGCAGATTATATTATCGATATCGGACCGGAAGGCGGTGACAAGGGGGGCACAGTTGTTGCGTGCGGTACACCGGAAGAAGTGGCAGAAAACCCGAATTCATATACAGGAAAATACATCAAAATGATGCTGGACAGAAAATGATACAGAAATCTTAAAAAATCCTGAACTTGAAAAAAAGACTTTCTATTTATTAGATATTTGATTATAATAAGATGAGTATGTGAAAGGGGAATCGTGATGTCAATAGATTTAGGAATTGATTTAGGAACAGCAAGTATCCTCGTTTATGTGAAAGGAAAGGGAGTTGTACTGAAAGAACCTTCAGTCGTTGCCTTTGACAGAGATACCAATATGATAAAAGCAATCGGTGAAGAAGCAAGGCTGATGCTTGGAAGGACACCGGGGAACATTGTTGCGGTAAGACCTCTCAGACAGGGCGTTATTTCCGATTACATTGTCACAGAAAAAATGATCAAATATTTTGTTCAGAAAGCACTGGGAAAGCGTACATTTAAGAAGCCGAATATCAGTATCTGTGTGCCAAGCGGTGTTACAGAGGTTGAAAAAAAGGCGGTAGAAGAGGCTGCTTTTGCAGCCGGTGCGCGGGAAGTACATTTGATTGAGGAACCGGTTGCAGCGGCAATCGGAGCCGGAATAGATATTTCAAAACCATGCGGCAACATGATCGTGGATATCGGTGGTGGTACATCCGACATTGCGGTGATTTCCCTTGGAGGAACTGTTGTGAATACATCATTAAAAGTTGCAGGTGATGATTTTGATGAAGCAATCGTCCGTTATGTCCGGAAAAAGCACAATCTGCTGATCGGAGACAGAACAGCAGAAGATATCAAGATCAAGATCGGAACGACATATCCTCTTGTAGAAGATGAATCAATGGAAGTAAGGGGACGAAACCTGGTAACAGGATTGCCAAAGACGGTCATGGTAACAGCTTCTGAGACCGAAGAAGCACTGCATGAGACTACAAGTCAGATCGTCGAAGCGGTCATTGGGGTTCTGGAGAGAACACCGCCGGAACTTTCCGCGGATATTCTGGATCGTGGAATTGTACTGACAGGTGGAGGTGCGCTGCTTCGCGGGCTGGAAGAACTGATCGAAGAAAGGACAGGCATCAATACGATGACAGCGGAAGACCCGATGAAGGTTGTTGCAATCGGTACCGGTCAGTATGTGGAGTTTATGAACGGAAAAAAAGATTTCTAGTGATAAGCACATGAGAAGGCTGTTTCTGTAGAGAGACAGCCTTTTTAAAAAGGAAAAAAGTATGGAAACAGTAAAAGGTTACGTAGAACACATTGTATTTCGCAATGAAGACAATGGATATACCGTATTTAATTTGAATAATGATGATGGCGATCTGACCTGTGTTGGAAACTTTAACTATTTATCAGAGGGAGAGCTGGTTGAGGTGAACGGAGAATATGTGGTTCACAGTGTATATGGAACACAGCTCCGAGTGCTGAATTATGAGATCAAAGCACCGGAAGATCTGCTTTCGATTGAACGCTATCTGGGATCAGGGGCGATCAAAGGGGTTGGTGCATCTCTTGCCGGCAGGATTGTGAAAAAATTCAGGGAAGACACCTTCCGGATCATCGAAGAAGAACCAGAAAGGCTTGCGGAGGTGCGTGGGATCAGCGAACGTATGGCAAGAGAGATCGCTGTACAGGTAGAAGAGAAAAAAGATATGCGAAAGGCAATGATCTATCTTCAGAAATTTGGGATTTCGACGACACTTGCAGCAAAGATTTATCAGTTTTACGGTCCGAAGACCTATCAGGTACTGGAAGAAAATCCATACCAGCTTGCAGATCAGATTCAGGGGATCGGATTTAAGATCGCTGATGAAATCGCAACGAAGATCGGCATTCATTCAGATTCGGATTTCCGTATCCGGAGTGGTATTTTTTATACCTTACAGCAGAGTGTTGCCGAAGGGCATGTCTATCTGACAAAGGACGTGTTGCTTCGTCGGGCATCTGCACTTCTGGAAGTGGAGATTAAGGATATTGAGAAATACCTGATGGATCTGTCGATGGAAAAGAAGATCGTACTCAAAGAATCTAAAGAAGGTCTGCGGGTATACGTGTCCCACTTCTATTATCTGGAACTCAATACCGCGAAAATGCTGCATGATCTGAATCTGGAATATGAAGAAGCCAATGTAGTGATCGAAAAAAAGATCCATCAGATTGAAAAAGAAGCCGAAATGCAGCTTGATGAGAAGCAGGAAAATGCGGTCATGGCGGCTGTACGGAATGGAATTATGATTCTCACAGGAGGTCCTGGAACCGGAAAAACGACGACGATCAATGCCATGATCGAATATTTTCACAGTGAGAATATGGAAATTATGCTGGCAGCACCAACCGGGCGTGCCGCAAAAAGAATGACAGAGGCAACCGGATGGGAAGCGCAGACGATTCACCGGCTTCTGGAGGTGAACGGTAATCCGGAGGAGGATGAGAACCCGAACCGGAACGGATTTGCAAGAAATGCAGACAATCCACTGGAAACCGACGTGATCATCATCGATGAGATGTCTATGGTAGACCTGCCTCTGATGAATGCACTTCTTACCGCAATTGTACCGGGGACAAGGCTGATCCTGGTAGGGGACTGTAACCAGCTCCCATCAGTAGGCCCGGGAAGTATTTTGAAGGATCTTATCGCATCGGAATGTTTTCCGGTTGTTATGCTGACCCGGATTTTCCGACAGGCACAGGAGAGTGATATTGTGGTAAATGCACATAAGATCAACCGGGGAGAACCGGTCCTTTTGGATAATAAGAGCCGGGATTTCTTCTTCTTGAAAAGACAGGATCCGAATGTGATCATCAGTGTTCTGCTGACACTGATCCAGAAGAAGCTTCCCAAATATGTCAATGCAAAACCATATGATATCCAGGTACTCACACCGATGCGGAAAGGACTGCTGGGAGTGGAAAGGCTGAACAGTATTTTGCAGGAGTATTTGAATCCACCGGAGCCGGGAAAAGCGGAAAAAGAATATGGCGATCACAAATTCCGCGTGGGCGACAAGGTGATGCAGATCAAGAATAACTATCAGCTTGAATGGGAGATCACAACCAAGTATGGACTGACGGTGGATAAAGGAATGGGGATTTTTAATGGCGATATGGGAATTGTCACCGAGATCAATACATATACTGAAACACTGGAAGTTGAATACGATGAAAAGAGAAAAGTAAAGTATCCGTTTGAATTGCTGGAAGAACTGGAGCTTGCCTATGCGATCACCATTCACAAGTCGCAGGGAAGCGAATATCCGGCGGTTGTCATCCCTCTTCTGAGCGGACCGAGACAGCTGTTTCACAGGAATCTTCTTTACACGGCAATCACAAGAGCCAGAAAATGTGTGACAATTGTCGGAAATGACCAGACCTTCCAGGAGATGATCCGGAATACCAATGAACACAACCGGAATACCAGTCTGGCAGAACGGATCCGGGAGTTCTGCGGATAGTTACACAGAAAAAGTAGAAAATCAAATCCGAAAAGCGGATGGAAAACTTAAAAAAGGTCAAAGAAACAATTCTGGAACTAATTTATCCCTCAAAATGTCCGTTTTGTGGAGAAATTGTAAGTGCAGGAAAGAAACATTCTACGGAACACAATGGAATCTGCAAGGCGTGCCGTGAAAAACTTCCTTATATTGGTGAAGTAAGATGCATGTGCTGTGGAAAGCCTTTGACAGATCCGGCTGAAGAATATTGCTATGACTGTACCAGGCAGAAGCATCTTTTTGTTGATGGCAGAAGTCTCTGGGTGCATAAAGATGCAGTGGAAAATGCAGTTTATGCAATGAAATATCAGAACCGGAGGATTTACGGACAAACGTTCGGAAAAGAAATGGCAGAGCATTTTCTTTCTTATCTAGGGGAAAGAAAGATCACCTTGATCGTGCCGGTTCCGCTGCATTCCCGGCGAAAAAGAAAGCGGGGATTTAATCAGGCAGAAATTGTAGCAAAGGTATTATCAGAAAATACCGGAATTGCCATGGATGCAGGTGCTGTTAAGAGAATTAAGGCGACTAGTCCTCAGAAAGTGCTGGGCGATAAAGGGAGAAAACGAAATATCAGGGGAGCATTTGCAGTGCAGAAAAATGTAAAAGGAGAAAATATCGTTTTGATCGACGACATTTATACGACAGGAAGTACCTTAGACGAGGCGGCGAGAGTGCTGAAAAAGGCAGGAGCCGAAAATGTATACTTTTTGACGGTAAGTATTGGACAAGGAATCTGATATTTGTTATACTGAAAGTAATGCATATACGAATAAAACGTATGAGGTGACAAAATGTTAAATGAAAGCAAAGTTAAGCTGATGACAAGGATGGCGATGTACGAAAGCAAACAGGGAGAGGAAGATTTTAAAATCAGTTCTTATTATAAGAAAGATTACCGGAGCTTTCACACCATTGCTACGATCATATGGGTCACGGTCGGCTATGCTGTTGCAGTGGGAATCGGAGTTATTGCTTTTCTGGATGAACTGATGGGAAATCTGAATATGCAGTTTCTTGTGATGCTTGCGGCAGCTGTGATAATTGGATATCTGGTACTTGTTATTTTTTATGGAATCGTTGCTTCCCATTTTTACGGAACCAAACATGAAAAAGCAAGAAAGCGTGTGAAACAATTCAATCACGATCTTACAAGACTGAACAGAATGTATGAAAGGGAGAAACGATAATGAATGATCTGATAGTATGGAGAGATAAATTACAGGAATTATACGCGATGAAATCAATCTATATTGATAAAGCTGTGCAGTTTGTTCTGGCACTGGTCACATTTCTTATGATCAACCAGAATATTGGACTGATGAAAGCAGTGGCGACACCGGTTGTAGCGGTGGCACTGGCAGTGATCTGCACCTTTCTTCCACCGGTTGTAACGGCGTATGTGGCGGCAGGACTTGTAATTGTGCATCTGTTCAAACTGTCTATAGGAGTGGCAGCGGCAGCGGCACTGATCTTTGTGGTAATGTTTATCTTTTACTGCAGATTTACTCCGAAAAAGGCACTTCTTCTGCTGGTCACACCGGTAACATTTATGCTTCATGTTCCGTATGTGGTGCCGGTTGCCTGTGCGCTTGTACTTGGACCGATTTCAGCAGTACCGGTTGTATTTGGAACGATCATTTACTATATGATCGAATGTGTGAGAACTTCGGCAACAGCGATCACCAGTGCGGATGGAATTACCAGGCAGATTTCGCTGTTTGTGAAGACGGTATTCCAGGATAAGACTCTGTGGATCACTGTGATCGCATTTATTATCTCTATTTTTGTGGTGTATACAGTGCGCCGACTTTCGGTAGATCATGCGTGGAAAATCGCAGCAGCATCCGGTGCGGTTGTGAATATTGTTGTAATTGTGATCGGAGATATTGTATTCGATATACATACCTCTTATAATATGCTGATCATTGGAAATATTGCAGCAGTCGTGATTGGTTTTATCATGGAATTTTTCCTGTTCTCGGTGGATTATTCCAGAACAGAACGTCTCCAGTTTGAGGATGATGAATATTATTATTATGTAAAAGCCATCCCTAAGATTTCGGTGACAGCTCCGGAGAAGACGGTTAAACATATCAATGAGCGGAAAGAAACAGGTGAGATTGCGGGAGCAGAGCCGGAGAGAAGACAGAGGTCGAAGAGTGGGCAGACGGAAAAACCGGCAGTACGCAAAACAAAAACGGCTTCTAAGGTAAAACGGCCAAAGAGTCCGGCAGTTCAGCGGCCGACAAGAGTTGGGGGCAATACAGATGAAATCCTTCTTGCACAGAGCCTGAAGGAAGAACTGGATATTCAGAGCATTGTGGAAAATGAATTGAATAGCGATAACAAATAGGGAAATATTATAAAAAACAGGGGTATAAATAACGGATAGAAAAGGGGGTACACTGTTGAACACAGTATTAACACAGGTTTTAAAAAGATTTGTATCAGAATCGTGGTACTTCCCACAGATCCGGGTAGTAGATGCTGTTGAGATACTGATTATTACATTTTTATTCTATCAGATTATTCTCTGGATAAAGAATACAAAAGCCTGGATGCTGCTGAGGGGGATTCTGGTTGTTGCATTGTTTATTCTGGTGGCTGCAGTTTTTAAAATGTATACGATTTTGTGGATTGCACAGAATTCACTTCCGGTCATGGCAACCGCAGTCGTGATCATTTTCCAGCCTGAGCTCAGAAGAGCATTGGAAAAACTGGGGGAAAAACAATTTGTTCCCAATATGGTAGCACTGGATAAAAGAGGAAAAGATAATGTACGTTTCAGCCAGAAAACGATCGATGGAATCGTAGAAGCATCCTTTGCGATGGGAGCAGTGAAGACAGGAGCACTTATCGTCGTAGAGCAGGCAATCATGCTGACAGAATACGAGAGCACCGGAATCGCGCTGGACTGTATTGTATCACCGCAGGTATTGATCAATATTTTTGAACACAACACACCACTTCATGATGGCGCGATCATTGTCCGTGGAGACAGGATCGTATCAGCGACCTGTTATCTTCCATTGTCAGACAATATGGGAATCAGTAAGGAGCTGGGGACCAGACATCGTGCAGCAGTCGGAATGAGTGAGGTGAGTGATGCTCTGATCGTCACCGTATCAGAAGAGACCGGGTATGTATCTGTAGCGATGGGCGGACAGCTTGTGCGCAATGTTACACC
>UMGV01034602.1_pt1 | contig 14189 bp, 17 predicted proteins | sample 1965361 | NCBI WGS metagenome assembly UMGV01 (sample SAMEA4836081, study PRJEB28245) | human gut metagenome | biome: gut microbiome; material: fecal sample | place: Denmark | collected 2008
GAGCATGGCAAGAATACATAACGCAAGCATTTACATAAGGCTGTGCCGACTGAGGCACAGGCTGAAGAAGATGCAGTACTTCCTGATGAAGAAAGACCGCATCGTGTACGGCACTCCTGCGTTGGAGTACTGCAACGAGTGCCTGCGCGACTTCGCACTGGCTTACGAGTTCCAGGACGAGCGCGCCTACTATTACCGAAAGCTTATTGCCGATTTTGCCGTGCTCAAGGTTGAATTGGAAGGGATAAACCATGAAGGTGTATTGAGATGCCCGAAGGCTAAGGAACTCACCGAGACGAATGCCGAGTTGCCATCAGCGACCGACAAGATGTATCTGGGCATATTCCAGATTGTAGGCGAGATAGACGAAGACATCTCAAAATGGAGGCAGAGCGCGCTCCGCAGCAAGAGTACGCCAGACTAAACCCTGCGATACAGGTATGGCGTGCCAGCAGCTATAATTATTGGAGGTGCCCAGGGTGTCTTTTACACCGACAGGCAAGGAATTGGGCACAATGGGTTCTAACCAGTGGACGTGTGCGCGCTACAATCCCAACAACGCTTGGAATTGCAACGGCACGAACGGCTGCCTGAACGCCACGACCATGTACAACACCTGGCTTGTGGCTTCCCCGCTCTCGAACCGATAATGAATGCAAAAGATGAATGATACGGTCAGCTTCAGGGGCTTGTACCCTATTTATCTGATAACGCGCAAGCACAAGCGCAACTCAGCGGACTGCGTGGAGTTTGAGCTCCACTGGCAGCGAAACCTGTTGCGCCTTGCGCTGGATATGAACGACCGTACCCTGCAACCGACTGCCTACACCTTTGTGGCTACCCGTCCAAAAGCGCGTGAAGTCTTCGCGTGCGATATGGGACAGCGCATCTGCGACCACTACATAGCCGAGGACATGCGTCCGCATATCGAACGCAGGCTTACCGACAGAACCTTCAACAACCGCATAGGAAAGGGGCTCAATGCAGCAATAAACCAGATAGCGGAAGACATCTACGACAAGACGTGCGGCTTCACGCGCGATGCCTGGTGCATCACCTGGGACTTGGAGGGCTACTTTCCAAATGCCCGTCAAGATACCGCATATGACCAGTTCCTTGACATACTTGATAAGGAATACCAGGGTGAAGACAAGGAGCTTCTGAGGTATCTGATAGAGCGGAGTATCTTCAGCTATCCGACCGAACACTGTGAGATACGGAGCACCTATGAAGAACGCCTGTCCATCAAGCCAGAGAAAAGCCTGTTCAACAAGCCTGCAGGCATAGGAGGTAGCATCGGCAGGCTTGTGTGGCAGGACGCGATGAGCCTCTACGTGGCTGATATAGACCGCTGGCTGGAGCAGGACTGCGGCATACTGCACGTGCGCTATATGGACGACAACTTTGCTGTCACGGACAACAAGGAAGCGTTCCTTGCCTACATCATGCCAGAGCTACGCAGGCGGTATGCTGAACTTGGATGCACGCTACATCCACACAAGTTCTCCTGTCAGCACTACAGCAAGGGTGTGAAGTTCTGCGGTACAACCGTCAAGATGCAACGGGTGTATGTGTCGCAGAGGACGGTTCGCTCATTCATGCAATGCATTGCCAAGTTCAATGCAGCACCCTGCGAAAGGAGTCTCAGCGCGCTGCTTGCCTGTGTCAATTCCTATCTGGGCATCTGCAAGACACGTAACGGACACCACATCGCTATGACAGCGCTGGACAACCTGTCCGACAGATGGAACAGATACATACATCTTGACAAGCGTAGGATGTGTCTCGTTGCCAATGACGGATACGGGCTGAACGAGAGGCTGAAGCGCAGATATCATTTAAGATTAAAGCATAAAAATAGAAAGCATGACAAGAGAGGAGAAGCAAAGCGCCCTGCAACGCATAGCAGAGCGCAAGATGGCCTTGCAGGCCACCATGGCCGAGAGTGACGCGCATGCTGCCAAGTGCATCAAGATGGGGCTCACCTTCAGAGAGGAGTACCCAGAGGAATACACAGCCTACGAGGCAGCGCGTGAGGAGTACAACACGCTTGAGGCGGAAGCGAACATCATCGCCACTACCGAGGTGGAGGATGACGAGATGATGTGGCAGGATCCAGCAGGAAAGGAGGCGCACGATGAATGCTGTTGAGAAGTGGGGACTCGACAAGGTGACGCACTTCCTTGCAGGAGCGCTGGTGGCCGTTATGGCCTACCTCGTTGCCTGCATGGCAGGCGCGATGCAGGCGGCATCCATCGCGACAGGTTTCGGTCTATCTATAGTGGCAGGAGTGGTCAAAGAGCTGCTTGACGAGCGCTTCGAGTGGAAGGACTTGCTGGCCACCGCTATGGGCGGTGCTGCGGCTACGGTTGGGCTTATAATATTGTACGTAGTATGATTAAGATAGCAACACATGACAGCGCGACTGGCGAGAGAGGACACGGCCTTCTCTCTTGTCTGGTCACGCCTTTTGCGAAGACACAGAGCAAGACTATAGCGGGGCAGTATGCCGCTGGGTGCAGGAGTTTCGACATACGTGTGCGGCCTGCGTGTGGGAGACGCAAGGGCTACGTATGCGCGCATGGGCTGTGGGAGAGCGAGCGGAGCGCAGATGACATTCTTGGCATGATAGACCGTTTCCCCGACAGATGCCAGGTATGCCTGACCTACGAGGGGACGAGTGAGAACATAGAAGACTTCCGTCAGTTTGCAACAGAGTTACGGCAGAAGTTTCAGTGGATAATATGGGGTAGTGCCTGCTGTAAGTATGCCAAGCATGCCAGCGTCAATGTTGACTACGTTTCCGTCCTGCCTGCAGAGGTAGGCTACAGCGGAGGCGTGCAGGGATTCTTGCCTTTGGACGGCAGAAGCTGGCATACCTATCTTCCTATCCCCTGGCTGTGGGACAGGCTCTATAAGAGGCCGCATAAGTTCAACGAAGAGAGGTTCACGTTTGTGGACTTCTTGTAATAAAACGACACATACCATGAACGACAAGGAGACAGAGTTGTACAGAATAGTAGATAGTGTGGTCAGTTGTTGTGCCACACAGATAGATGCAGATGGTCACGTGAACCTCACTGCGGAGGATGTGCTGGGCAAGAGTAGGGCAGAGAACGTGGTATGACTAACAGGAGCGTGTTCATTGCGAACAGGGGCGGCACACCTATTGTTACTGCCCCCGCTACGGTAGGGACGGCCAACGTGACTATTGACCTCCCCAACCACGTGTTCCGTTTTCTCGGAGCCAAGGGTATAATCATCGTGGAGGCCACTCCCGTTATACCCACAGGGACTACAGGCACGCTGCCCGTCCTTGTGAGCACGAACGGGGCAAGTCTTCCTTTGGTGAGTGTGACAGGCGCAGCCGTGACTGCGGCCTCCCTTGTGGGCGTGACCTACATAGAGGTGCTGTTCAACAAGAGCGCCAACACGCTTACTCTGATGAGTCCAGTAGCGTGAAGAAGAGAGAGAGTAAGAATTAAAAGGTAGAATTATGTTTCAGACATTGAGAGCAGGAAGCCCCTTCTATATACTGGAGAAGGGCAGCGACATAAAGCTGAAGATAGCAGAGGTGTCATCTGTGAGTGCGCCTACACCGAAGTTCCAGACAGGCAACTTCACTCCTAACTTCGGTCAGGAGATGATAGTGGATATTACTGTCAAGTGCGGTGACGAGTCCTTGGAGTTCAAGCAGGTGCCAGCAAACCTTAGTATAGCCAACTTCGGCACAGGCAATGTGGTGATAAGCGAGAGCCGTGACGCGATGAGCGCCGAGGTGGAGAGCATGAGAAGGGCGAGTCAGTCCATCCTTGACAGCATGGAGCATAACCAGCAGGTAGTCGGTCGCTGCGGTGAGTTCCTTGCCCTCCTCAACCCACAGATAGCCAAGGAGCGTGAGCAGGAGCAGAAGATACAGAACCTGGAGAAGGAGATGAACGGCATGCGTACAGACCTCTCGGATATTAAGGGCTTGTTGCTCTCCATGTCAGAAGCAAATAAAAAGTAGAAGATTATGGGATATATGGTACAGATAAGCGAAGACAAGCGCAATAAGATGTCTGAGCTTTGCGAGAAGATGCTCAGTGCAGGCGGTAAGCTCATGCAGTGCCTTGAAGACCTCGAGGGCAACCAGAGAGGTGGAGACAGGGACGACTGGGACGATAACGAGTACGAGGACGAAGAGGATTACGGACGCTACGGCCGTATGGGTGCAAGGAAGCAGAAGCATTCTGGCCGTTATATGAGGTAGCCTTATGAGACGGACAAGCCTTGATACTTATGACAGGATGCCCGACGACATGCGTTCGTACTTGCGCAACTACGGGTGGCACTTCAACCGTAAGGCTTGTGAGTTTGCCGCAAGGCACATGTACAGACGCACGGAGTCTGGATCCTTGGAGCGTACTACTGCACTGACACGTGAACAGGTGGATGACCTCCTGAGCCGTACAGGAGTGCAGATAGAGAATGATGTGGGATACGATATGGTGTATGTCGCTACCATGTGCAGGAGCGACTACCTTGGCAGCAGCATCTCTGACGAGGTGCATCTGGCTAAGATTATCAGAGATATTCTTGATGATGCGGATGCAGGAGACGGAGAGGTGATGCGTTGCTGGTATGCCAAGATGGTAGCCCGTGGAATACCCGTTGACTGGGAAGACCTGCTATAATGACAAGCCCCGCTATCCTCACGGACGGCGGGGCTTAAACCATGAAAACTAACAAAAACAAATGAGTGTGTAACCTTTCTCACTAATCTCACTAAACAAACCCTAAATCACAAGTCTTCATCCCTTATTATTTCTTTCTCCTGCAAGTCTTCCTCTTCCACGTAGTCATCGAATTGGGCCTCTTTGCTGAGTATTATCTGCGCTATTGACTGCGGTGCTTTCTCCTCTGTCTTTGCGGCAGCGGCTTTCGGCATGACATACTCCAAGAGCTTCATGCGTCTATCTACACGTTCCTTTGGATCGAGGGAATCTATATCCTTGATAAGCTTCTCCCAGTTCTTGTCCAGATAGTCGCGTATCTTCTCCTTGACTACTGAAGTTTTTGTGCTCTTGTCCGCTGTCTTCTTGCTCATAATCTCCATGGTTCAATCTGCACCACCTCAGAGCGCGCTTCATTGTAAGCCTTCTCAAGGTGGTTCTCTGCCGATAAAGTATAGTTCTGTTGCGCGCGCTCGTCATTCATGGCACGATACCACTGCGATATAACGTAATCGCATACATAGCGGTGTATATGTGCTTTCAGCGAGCGTACACTGCCCCGCCACATCTCAGAGAAGCGGAAGTGCAGCGACCACTCTGTAGGGTTCTTCCATATCTCATCTGACTGCATACGGCTGTCATCATGCAGGCACCAGCGCAGCCGTCCGTACACGCTATCCACGGCATCCTGTATCTGACGCACAAGCCAGTCCTCTGCCTTGTCGTCCTTGAAGGCATACTCGACAGACTTGTATGCCTTCTTGTTGGCATTGCGTTGCTCTGCATTCGTCACCCTGTTCTTCAACCAGGAGTCGAACTTCACTTCATATTTTATCTCACTGAGGAGAAGTTTAACCGAGGCATCCATCATGGTATGTATGTGAATTTGACTTCAGCGGGGCCGTCCTCGCTTATGAGCGTGCGTCTCTCCTTCGTAGGCATGCTCGAGCTAGACAGCAACTCGTCCAGCTCGTCTGCTGCATCCCCTACCGCCGACTTCACCTCTGACAGGTCGCTTGGTGAGAACATCCTGCACCACTCCACGATGGCCGCTCTCACGATGAACCAGTGCATGAGTTCAGCAAGCGCCCGACTGTCGGCATCGGCCTCCTTGAAGTTGAACTCCCACGAGGTGACTACGGGAAGCTTGTCATCGGCATTCTCTGTGCTGTTCACCAGTTTGTCCCTGAGAACAGCACGGAGCTTGCCAACACCAGTGACGATGAGCCTCCTTATAAGCTGTTGGTCGCTTGTTCCGTCCCCCAGTTGTGACAGGTCTCTCAGCTCTGGGTCGTTAGTCCTTGCTTCCGCGTAGCGCGTGGTAAGCTGCCTAACATCATGGTCGAGGTATTTATACAGCAGTTCTATAATCATTCTTGCAGTGTTGGTGGTTCCTTGCGGTATATCATTTCCCTAATGGCAGCGGCAGCATCATTCCTGCGTGCAAGATATTGCTCTGCCATTGCGGGCATAGTCATTACAGCCCATGCGTGCAGCGCTGTCATAAGAACGAAGCGGTGGCATGCTCCTGCAAGCGCACGCGCGATTACGTTGCGCCTTGAGTCGAAAGAGAGCGATATGACCCACTGCTTTGTGTTCTCCAGCTTGTTGTTACCCGCTTCCCCCATAGGCGTCTCTCCTGTGCATCCAGTCACGAAGCGGTGCAGCACGGTGAGAAGGTCATCAACTCCCTGCTGGCACTGACGCTCGAAATAGCTAAGGTCGCTCTCCTCCATACCCATCTGAGCCTCGTTGAGTTCTTCGGGGCGGTCTTTCGCGATTTGGAATATGGCCGCCTTTCTTGTTTCGATGTCGGCATCTAACTTGAGCTGGTTTCTGTAAATCGTTATATCCATGCGTACTTATATATATATATATCAGTAATCATCCATAAGTGTCGGTCGGACACGCGAACGGAATGCCGACACCATCTGTTCTGTCATAGCCAGATAGCAGTCGCTGCGTTCCTTGGATTTGTCCTCCAGCCACAGGTGCATGACGTATGCGGCGACTATCTCTTCAAGCAGCTTCAGCGCACTAGTCTGTACTTGCTGTGAGGGTGTAAGGCTGAAGCCTATCTCACCCACTGAGCTGCTGAGGCGGCTGTTTGCCATCTCAACTGCTTTGCGCACCATGCCCTGTATGAGAGGTTTGTCTTGGTCAGTGATGTGCGCTTGCTCGTACATGCTGTTGCCCTGCCCGTCAGTAAGCCTTCTCCCCTCGAAGGAAGACAACTCCTGGCATCTTGTAAACATGCTGTCAAATTCTATATGCATCATTGCGTCTTATGTACAAGGGCAAAGGTAGCTTCAGTTACGCGCCCAAAATGACAAATTATCAAAAACGAGTTACACGGCAGTCTATCTTTGCGCTTGTACATATATAAGATAGCATGAAGAGACTCATACCCGTGTCCCGCTTCCGTGGTAAGAAGGACAACAGCGACAGCGTTAAGGCGCGCTTGCGGCAGAAGGGCGCAGACAAGACCAACCTACAACTGCTTACACGCGCAGAGAATGCGTGGCAGGCTCTGTATGACTTGCGTAAGCGTAGAGAGCGCAATATCAACTACTGCTTCATCGACCAGTGGAGCGACTGGGTGTATGACGAGAAGGGCAAACTGGTGCGCGAGAGCTCGCGTATAGCCAAGCGTACAGGCGGTGTAGCCTTGCAGAACAACCACCTCATCAAGATAGTTCATTCCTTGAGCGGACTCTACAGCAAGCAGAGCACCGAGCCTGTGTGCTTTGCGCGTAGCCCTAACTGCGATGAGAAGGCTGATGTGATGACGAACGCCCTGCAAGCCAACTGGCAGAACAACATGATGCCTGACATACTTGTCAGCGAGATGGAGGAGATGCTGTATGGAGGTATGTCTGTGGTCATGGAGGAGTGGACAACCATCAACGGTGTTGAGGATGCCTACACGTTCGTCATAGAGCCGAGCCACTTCTACTTCGAGAGTGCGGGCATAGACCCGCTGCACAGGGATGTGGAGCTCATAGGCCACTTCGAGGACTACAGCCTTGGAGCGTTGGCAGCAAGATTCGCGCGCAGCAAGTATGACTACAAGCAGCTGGAGTACATCTACGCGCCCTATATAGCGCGCCAGCAGTCTATTCTTCCCAACGGACAGCAGACAGACAAGCTGAAGGATCCGTACTGGGATGTATCGGATAGGGATATGTGCAGGGTTTATCATGTGTGGACTAAGGAGCATAAGCTGAGGTACAGATGCAAGGACATCATGGACTTTGACCAGCCGCTCTACCGCATAGAACCAGAGCAGCTGCCTCTCGTTACAGCAGAGAACGAGGCAAGGCTTGCACAGGCAGAGGCCGCTGGCATGGCACGCGAGGACGTGCCTCTTATCGAGTACACGCCCGTCTTTGACACATACTGGCACTACCAGGCGCTCGCCCCAGGTGGCCTTATACTGGAGGAGTACGACAGCCCCTACGAGCACGGTTCGCACCCATACACCTTCAAGATATACGAATATATCAATGGCGATGTGATACCATATATGAGTCCTGTCATTGACCAGCAGCGTTACATCAACAGACTGGTTACGCTGTTCGATATTGTCATACAGGCAAGTGCCAAGGGTATAACGATGATACCGAAGTCTTGCGTGCCTAGCAACATGACCGAGGCAGAGTTTGCGCGAAGCATACGCGAGACGGGCAACTTCATCTTCTACGATGACAAGGAAGGCCGCAGCATGAACAAGCCAGAGGTGGTGGTTAGCAACACCAACATGACGGGTATCACCGATATGCTCCAGTTGCAACTTGGCTTCATCCCCGACATAACGAGCGTGAGCGAGGCGCTGCAAGGCAAGACTGCCAAGAGCGGGACATCGGCAAGCCGCTACGCGCTGGAGTCGCAGAACAGCACTACGAGTGTGAGCGCACTCCTGCTGAAGTTCGGCTCGTTTGAGCAGCAAGTGGCAGAGAAGAAGATGCAGGTCATCCATCAGTACTACCGCGAGGGGAACATAAGCGTGATGCGCTCCAACGGCATGAGCGAGGTCACCAAGTATGACCCAGTGGAGGTGCAGGATGTGAAGTTCGGTGTGCGTATCCTCATGTCACCTGATAACCCAGTGTTCCGCATGGCGATGAACGACCTTGTTTCGCAGATGTGGCAGGCAGGAGCGGTGGATGCCGCGCAGATGCTTCAGATGAGTTATCTCCCTGCAAGCAGTACGGTGAGGAAGCAGCTTGAGCAGGCGATGGCCGCAATGCAGCAGAGAGGCCAACAGGAGACACAACCACAAACACAGGAGTAATATATGGCAACGAAGAACCTACAGCGCAGCATCATACCCTTTGGTAAGGGCATGCACAGAAGCCCCTCTACACCACAGGAGGGAGAGCTGAGCGAGTGTGTAAACCTCTGGCCAAGGGGCGAGGAGCTTACAGGACTGCCGCAGCCCGTGAGTACAGGTATCTCCTTTGAGAGCAACAAGAAGAAGGAGAGCCTTGCCTGCATACACATGGTGCAGACAGAGAAGCACTACATAAGCATCATGGACAACTGGGGTGTGTGTCGTCCTAACATGAGTTTTGAGTTTAAGGTTGTGATGCAGACGTTCTGGCTGCTCCAGCTTTACTGCAACTACTCTTTCCTGGGCAGAGAGCTTACCCTTACCCTTACTTTCGACAACGGTGCAAAAGAGGTGTTGTCTGTTACGATGACGGGTAATGTGGCGCGTGTAAGGTCTAAGAACTACATGCGCTCGCACGTGGTTACTGGCGCAGAGATAGCAGGCATAGGCAGCAAATGGGACACCGTGAGCATAGAGGTTGTAGATAGCAGGCATGAGCCGTATGTATATTCAGGCTCCCCTACGAGGATAGCCCACTACTCTCTGATGTGGTTCACCGAGGCGGATATGGAGCGTCAGGAGATACTGTCGGACTCTTCACGCATTCTACAGGTGCTGCCGTTCGGCAACATGCTTGTCATAAAGTTTGAGGACGAGGTGCGCTATCTGCTGTGGGAGGACGGCAAGTATATCAACCTTGGTGGCGCTATGCCCGAGATAGATGCACAGGTTGCTTTGGACGGAGAGTTCTACATTGATCAAGGCAGTACTATTGTGAAGATGGTTACAGCGGGCTCCATCGCCGACTACAGCACGCTGCATTTTACCATCAGCGACCCTGCGGCTCCCGCATATTGGAACAGCATGGACGGGTCTTATAAGGGAAAGAAGAAGACACTCGCGGCTAAGGAGACGCTACAGAGGGGCAAGACATATCGGTTCTTCAACTATTCCAAGTATGATGTGTATATCCGTCTTGACGTTTCCGCACAGTTTGCGTTTGAGTACGTCCTGCGTAAGAACGCTTATAAGGATATAAAGATACCAATGAACACCTCTGCGCTCTATTACAGAAGCAACGCCAGCCATTCCAACGGAGAGACTTTCTTCTGTAACGTGGAGGTGTATGCCAACAGCGTTGACGGCAAGACAGGCATTGTGCCCGACAACACAAGCGACAACCTACAGGCTATCATGGGAGCGGCTAACAAGTTCCTCTCTGATGCGATGAAGGATGCTGGCAAGTTTGTGCTTCCCTTCTTTGCGCGCGTAGGCTTGCGTCTATTTGATGGTTCGATAACCCATCTGTCCTGCCCAGCCCTGCTCACTCCTAACTCTGGGTGCGCTCCATACTTTCTTGTACAGGGCTCCAATGCAGGCGAATACCCGAGCAATGTGTTTGGTTGCCGCTGCCGTCTTCAGTTCTATCTGTCCGATACTGACGTGCAGAACCTCAACGCCTGGAAGGACTTGATACAGTCTGTCGTTGTGGCGGTAACTCCTGCCATTTACCGCTACAATGAGGGCTATACGTTCGATAAGGACAAGACCAAGTTGGAGAGTAATACCATCTACATAGACGGGGAGTATGCTTCTGGGCTTACTGATGACCCATTTACGGCATCTAAGATAGCCTCACTCGGCCAAGCAATGACCTACGAGGTGCCTAACGAAGCCCTGTCAGCAGGCGGATGGTATGACAGCAGCGTGATGCTGGACTTGTCCAAAGGTGACGTGCTGACGCACGGAAGCAGTGAACCAGGTGATATTATCATCTTCAAGAAGGAGGCGAACGGTAACATCGTACGCAAGGACTACATCAGCACGGCAGAGAGCAAGCGCACCTACACGGTGGAAGAGGATGGAACGTATTGCGTAGGTGGGGAAGATATGTATGGCAACCTCAGCAAAGGTTCGTTCTACGTCACCAAGGCGCAATATGCAGGCTATCTCAAGCAGCCCATCGGTGGGCTTCTTGCGCGTTCGGGGGAGTTCAAGTCGGATGGCGCGTATCTCATGCAGATAGCGCTCCCACGCTTCGATGACAAGACAACGAGGAGCAATATAGTTGAGCAGAGTAACTTCCACGTTATAGGTGAGTACCCCATTGAGGAGATTAAGGCTGGGTGGACAACCGTAGATACTGAGGGTAAGGACTTGTTCAGCATACCGAGTCTTGAGCGCGTTGAGGACGATAACCACTCACACAATAAGTTGGCCGCGTCTGTCTTGTTCTCGTATAACTCCAAGCTTCACCTTGCGGATGTGACAGAGCGCGTCTGGGGAGGTTCTGTGCTTGAGCTGATGACGGGGTATGCCGAGGATAGGGGCAGGAATGAGGAAGCGGACATCTGGACGCACGCTGCGCGCGTGGTGGTGTCTCTTGTCAAGAACGGCAGGGCAGTATATGCGGATAGCGGATGGGGCGATGAGATAGCGGGATTGGATGTAGCATGGCTCTTCTACCCAGACGCTGATGCGCGTGAGGCGGTAGTCTATACGCGCACACCGCTTGGAAACGGATCCTACGTTTATGACAAATGCAAGCTGCCTCTTACTGCCCACAAGTTCCTGGAGGGCGCGTATTGGTTCAATGACTACAATAGCCCTGCCTACGAGTCCTGCACTGAGGAGGAGGCAACGTCAAGCGTGGCAGACAACTCGTTTCATCTGCCAAACAAGTTGTACGTGTCAGAGACAGACAATCCTGTGCTGTTTCCCACCACACAGCGTATAAGCGTAGGAAATGGTACTATCCTCGCGCTTGCCACAACTGCTGTGGCATTTTCGCAGAACACATACGGCCGTAATGCTGTGCAGGCGTTCTGCACAGATGGCATCTGGGAACTTGAGGTGTCCGATACAGGGCGCTATCTCTGCAAGAACCCGACAAGCCGTGATGTGCTGACCAACGTTTCCTCTGTCACCATGCTTGACGGCTCTGTGGCGTTCGTCACGGCATCGGGTCTGAAGATGCTGAGCGGACAGGGTGTGCGGTCAGTAGGAGACGAGCTTAACGGCTTCAATGTGTCGGAGAGCAATCCGAACATACAGCCTGCTGTGCAGTCCATCGCTACAGAGTTCAGCGGTACGGCACCCTCAGTGCAGGACGAGAAGGTGTTTGTTGAGCGGTTGCAGACAGCACGCATAGCCTACGACTACCCGCGCAACCTTCTGCATGTGTTCATAGACGGTGAGAAGTGGCACTACGTGATGGATGTGAAGTCGGGTGAGTGGGCAATGCAGACGCTTCCCTTCTCTGTTGCAAGCATCGTGTCTGACTACCCAAGCATGCTTATGCAGGGTGGTGATGCTACACTCTACAGGTATGAGGACGTTACGAGCACGCAGAAGCAGCTGGAGGAGCACAGCATAGGCTACGCACTCACAAGGCCGCTGTCCTTGGATGACCCGACTGCGCGTAAGATGATATATGACCTACGCACGCTCGCGCAGAAGACAAGTGCAATGAGCGTGCTGCGTGTGGCTGTCTTCGCAAGCAATGACCGTGTGAACTGGTATAGGCTCACCTCACTCAAGGCTTTCTCTGCGAAGTGGTATCGCATACTTGTGGTCACTAACTTCAACGAGCTGGACGCGCTGAACGGTGTCGTTCTTCAGTACGTCGAACGTTTCGGTGACAAGATGCACTGATAGTAGGGCGGGGTAGGTTACAGTTCTATCTCGCCCTTCACATAGTCCAGTATCTTCCTGTTCGCCACATCCAGCTTCTTGTAGTCGTTGTTGATATAAAACATGTTTGTGTTCCTCGTCTGATAGGAATGCGACAGCCCCATTGCTATAACGTGGTCTGGTATGTCGAGGTCGAAGGCCAGCGTAGCCCATGTGTGCCTCGCGTAGTAGGTGGTCAGATCTGGACTGACGGACGAGAGCCTTCGATTAACCAACTCAATAAAGGACTCATACGTTTTTGATTTTAGCGCCTTACCGATAAGTCGCTCTCCTTTACGCAGCCTCTTGATAATCTCAAGCGCTTCAGGCTCCAGCTTAATTGACACACGTGTTTTTGTTTTTGAACGGTAGGTTTCTATCCTCCCGTTAATTATGTCTTTGTCCGTAAGCCTAACAAGGTCTCTGAGGTTTAGCCCACATAAGCAGAACATTAGTCTGAATATGTCAAGAGCCATCGCTACCTTTGGCACTGAGGTAGGTCTTTGTATGTTTAGGTCTTGTACGCGCGTATTCCATATTATACGGAACTCATCAATAGGGATGTTCCTGTGAACTACGGAATATGTGGTTTTTATCTTTTTGCTCTTAAATGGATTTTCGTCTGCGCTACATAGTTTTTTCCTAACCGCGTAGTTATATATTGCACGAAGTCTCTGGAGGTAGGACGCTATTGTGGTGTCTCGCATTCCCTGCTTACGCATGTCATAAAAGAACTTCTCTACGAACTGCGTTGTTATTTGTGTTGGCAGCATTGTCCTGGCACTTGGGTAGAGGGATATAAGTTTATGGTAGGTTGTTATATACCCCTGCTTCGTGTTTCTTGTAGGGTCTGTGTTGTTTATTACATCCGAAAACAGCCTCTCCAGCGTGTAGTTCTCCTCAAACTGCTCGTCACCTCTTAGCGCAATAAGCAGTTTGTCACGTAATACTTTGGGGTCTATGTTCGTTCTGAACCCGCATTCCTTCTCGAATGCCAGTTCACATATAGCAAGAGCGTTTGCAATCTTTTGGTTCATGGTTTTAGGCGGCTTTGCGAGTCGCGATGCGTCTTTGCCCGCATACACCTTTCCGTTCTTCCAGCAGGAGGGTGGCACACCCATCCCCAGTGACAGATAGGCTACTCTGTCCTTGCTTCTTACCGCTAACTTCAGCGGTGCATCTCCATTTTTGGCGAGAACTCTTGTGTCTAAGTATAGTTTTATTGTAGCCATATCTTGTGTTTTTATATGCGCATGGTTTTATGCACGGTTTGTTTGACTTTGCACGGTTTTACGCATGGTTTTATTACCATCTTTTATTATAATTTATCAAGTCTTACTATCTTTTATCATCTTTTATTATTTTTGTATCTTCTTGTTGCTTATCGAGTTAAGCGCGAATGATGTTGTTGTTCAGCGGGTTCTGACTTTTTTGTTGTAGAAGGCCAGCCAAGTCCGTATGCAATATTA
>UMGV01058225.1_pt1 | contig 14163 bp, 13 predicted proteins | sample 1965361 | NCBI WGS metagenome assembly UMGV01 (sample SAMEA4836081, study PRJEB28245) | human gut metagenome | biome: gut microbiome; material: fecal sample | place: Denmark | collected 2008
AAATAATAAGAATATTTTCTTTTAGCATAAATAGGTATTTTATCTTCTTTAAAATATTTAGTTTTTAAATAATAAATTATTTCTTTACTTTTTATTATGGTTTGATAATTATAATTATCTCTATAATATTTATATAAATTTAAAGCATCTTTTAATTGACCACTTGAAATTTTAGAATTTGTTGTAACAAGCATATAATCTACATCTTTTAAAGAAAGTGATGCAAGACAATATCCCGCTAAGGTTTCACTACCAGTTTTACCTCCATTTATATTGTTTAAACTTAAATTATACTTATTAGCATAGTATTTTATCGTATGATTTAAAGTAATATTATCATGTGTTTTATAAGAAAAAGTAGTTATTATTTTTTTAAATGTTTCATTATTAAGTGCATATTTAAAAAGAATTGATATTTCTTTAACTGTTGAATAATTATTAATATCATCATATCCAATTGGATTAGCAAACTTTGTATTATTAAGATTTAACTCTTTAGCTTTATCATTCATCATTTTAACAAAATTACTTACACTTCCTCCGATATTTCTTGCTAAACATGATGCTGCATCAGCACCAGATGAAATTAAAAGTGCATATAAAAGCTCTTCATAAGAATAAGAATTATTTACTCTTAAACCTGATGTTTGTAAATCATATTTATATATATCTTTAAAATCTTCAGTAGTAAGAAAAACTTTTGTACTTAAATCATTTATATTTTCTAATGTAACAACCGCAGTCATTATTTTAGTAAGTGATGCGATATATGTTTTAGAATCACTATTTTTTTCGTAAAGAATTTTATCTTCATTTAAGTTAATCAAAATAACATTATTACTATTTATATTAAAATCATAAGAAAATACACTTAAAGGAAATATAAATAATAATAAAAGTAAGAATAATATTTTCTTCATAAGATCCACCATAATAAGTATATACTATTTGAAAAAATAAATAAATAAGTTATAATAAATTACAGGTGATTTTTTATGAATGATTGTATTTTATGTCCAAGACTTTGCCATGTTAATAGAAATAAAGAAGTAGGATTTTGTAAAGCAAATGATAAGTTAAAAATAGCTAAAGCAGATTTGTTTTATTATGAAGAACCATGTTTTGGTACAAGTGGTGCGATATTTTTTAGTAATTGTAATTTAAGATGTATCTTTTGTCAAAATTATGAAATATCTACAAATAATATAGGTAAAGAAATAACAATTGAAGAATTTAGTAATATATGTATAAATTTACAAAATAAAGGTGCTGATAATATTAATTTAGTTACCCCTACAATTTATGTACCCCTTATTATAAAAGGATTAGATCTTGCTAAGGAAAAAGGATTAAATATTCCAATTATATATAATTCAAGTGGTTATGAAACTGTTGAAACGTTAAAATTACTTGAAGGATATATTGATATTTATTTACCTGATTTTAAATATTTTAATAATGAAATTGCTATTAAATATTCTAAAGCATATAACTATAAAGAAATATGTATAAAAGCTTTAGAAGAAATGACAAGACAAGTATCTAAATGTAAATTTAAAAATAATTTATTAAAAAAAGGTGTGATAGTAAGACATTTAATGTTACCTAATATGGAAAATGATACAAAAGAAATATTAAATTATTTATATAATACATATAAAGATAATATTTATATAAGTTTAATGAATCAATATACCCCAATTAAAAAATTAAAATATAATGAACTAAATAATACCCTTGATGAAAAAATATATGAAGACATAATTAATTATGCTTATGATTTAGGTATTAGAAATTGTTTCGTTCAAGAACAAGATTCCAAAGGTAAATGCTTTATACCTGATTTTACACAAAAAATAGAAAGTTAATCTTTCTATTTTATTTCATAAAATTACTTAATTCCTACTTCTTTCATTTTGGGTTTTTTAGTTCTTTTTCAACAAATACCCCATAGGGCTATTCATTGGAAATTACAAGGCGAGAAGAGCTGTCGCTGCCAGAACTACCATAGTGGTTGAAGAAGTGAAACACTCCTGCACTCGCACCAAGGTCATAGCTATCACCACGTCTGAACCATGGGCCACTCGTATTAACGAAGTCAGCGGTATCACTATACCAGTTTTTTGTTTCGGTTAAGGCATGACCTGTATATGATGATCCTGTATATAAATTATAATACTTACTATTTGGAAATGTTATTCCTGTATATGTTGTTCCTTTACTTAACATTCCTGTAAATCCTGAATTAACTGATGAACTACCACCTGATCTTGGTTTGCCATTTGTATCTGCTAATACTCCCATGACATATTCATCTGCTCCGCCACTCATATCATATATTCCATATATTGTTCCTGTGGTTGAAGCATTTTTTCCAAGTGGGGTATTATATGCTCCATTTGCTACAGTTTTAGCACTTCCTGCTGGCGCTCCATATCCTGTTATAGAACTATCATTGTTATTTATTCCTATTTCTGTACAACTTGTACTACTTGTACATCTTCCATATATACTTTGTGTTAGGTATGCTGCTGCTCCCCATTCATTATTTTTACTCATATGCGTATCTACTTCAGTACTTACAAACCCAAAACTATTTCCTGCTTGTTCCATACTTCTACTTGCAAAGAAGAAATTACTTATATTATTATATCTTAAACTCTTTACACTTGGTTTTATTATTATTCCATTAGCATTACTACATGTTTCATTTGTACATCCTAAATTATTATTAGTTGTACTTGATGCTAAAGTTGTATGACTTGTTTCAAACTTACCATACCAAAAACCACTTAATTGTTTAGTTCCAAAGGTAAAGGCATCTATTGCTGTTTCATTTTGCTTTACAAATGTTACATCTATTGCATTTGGTTTAGTTTTTGTTCCTCCATTATAATTACTTGGCGTTACGGCATTAAACCTTGGTATCCATACCCACATTGTATTTATATCATCCATTGGTATTACTGTTCCTGGTGTTGCATTTAAATATTTTGTTCTATTTGTACTTGTTACAGTAACGGCATTAGCCCATCTTCCTTTATACTCTCCTGTTGAGTTATAACTATACCATGGATTATTTGTGTCTACATTTGATACATCTGCTTTTTTCCAAACTTCACTTGTTTCATCATAATATACTGGTATCATGTTTGATGCTAATACTGGTTTATTTGCTCCTGATGTATCTACTGTTTTTAATTCTTTTCCTATATATGTTATTGTTGCTTTTCCATGTCCTGTATTTATTCCTTCAGTTGTTGATGATGCAGTTAAGTAGTATGTATTATTTAAAAGACATCCTGAAGGATAACTACTTGCTGTTGATGATGTATAAACATAGCCACTTCCTCCACCTGAGTATTTATCATAGTTTGTTGAGTCTGAATATGATGTTCCTGCTCCACCACCGTAGAAGCCTCCACCTCCACCTGATGCTCCATATTTATAGTTGTTTCCTGAAGTTGATGCTGAACCTCCTTGTCCGAAACTTCCTCCTGTTCCTGCTGATGTTTGAGTACCTGCATATCCTGATTGTCCTGTTACTCCACTTGTTCCTCCTCCAGCATATCCTGAAGTTCTATTATTACTTCCTGATCCTCCACCTGCTACGATTACTCTTGCATATAAACTATTTTGTCCTATTCTTATATCTGTTGCTCCTCCTCCTGCTTGTCCATAGGTATATGTACTACTGTAATCTCTATTAAATCCATTACCACCACCATTAAATCCACCTGGTACTGCTGTTTTTGTTGTTGTCACTGTTTGAGGTTGTCCTCCTACACATACATATAATGTTGTTCCTTTTGTTAGATGTACTATTCCTTTTGAATATCCACCTAATCCTCCAACATAAGTTGTATTATAATTTCCTCCTTGTGCTCCCCATACTTCTAAATTATAATAACCATCTGATTTTGCTATATATGTAGTACATTCTCCTGTATATGTGAAGTTAGTTGTATAATTTATTTTCCCTACCTTTATTTCAATTACATTATTACTTATTTTAGCATAACTAAATAAAGCATAACTAGTAAGTCCTACACTTACTAATATAACTAATATTGTAACTGCTAAGAAATAACTATTTATTACTTTAATATCTGTTTTAAAAAACTTTTTTAAATTATTTAATACATTTTTCATATGTTAACCAACTTCCTTATTTTATTACTATAATTAGTATATAATAATTGTTTTTTTTAGTCAATTAGGGAAACTAAATTTTTTAATAATAAATTTGACAAAACATTCTTTTTTATAGTATAATTTCTTTGGTTGATTCTATTAAAAAATTAAAAAGAAAGGAGATTTTATAATATATATGTTTAAACCAAACAAAACTTATGTGTTTGCTCTTGGTGGTTTAGGAGAAGTCGGGAAAAATATGTATTGTATAATGCAAGATAATGAAATTATTATTATTGATGCTGGAGTTATTTTCCCTGAAGAAGAATTACGTGGTATAGATTATGTTTTACCAGACTGGAATTTTTTAAAAAAGAATGAAAAAAAGATAAAAACTTTGATTATTACACACGGACATGAAGATCATATTGGTGCTATACCTTTTCTACTTCAAAATATTAATATACCTTCTATTTTTGCTCCTAATCAAGCAGCAGCACTTATTAGAAAGAAATTAGATGAAAAAAATATTTTTTATAAAGGATTAAAAGTTTATAAGGAAAGTGATAAATTAAAATTTAAAAACTTTGAGGTTTCATTTTTTAGAACAACCCATTCTGTTCCAGATTCTTATGGAATTTGTGTTAAAAGTCCAAATGGAACAATTGTAGAAACTGGAGATTTTAAATTTGACTTAACTCCAATTGGTCCTGTTACTGATTTTAATGAAATAACAAACATTGGTAAAAGTGGTGTTACTTTACTTATGAGTGAATCAACAAATGCTTTAGATGAAGGATTTAGTTTATCTGAATCAAAAGTTGATGAGGCTTTACATGAAGTATTTAGTAAACATAGTAGTAATAGACTTATTATTGCAACATTTGCTTCTAATATATATAGACTAAAACATATTATTGAAACTTGTAAATATTTTAATAGAAAAGTATGTATCTTTGGTAGAAGTATGGAAAATAATATTAATATTTCTATGGAAGGTGGCTATATTGATGCTAAAGGCGTAATTATAAGCGCTGAAGAAGCAAACAAGTTAAAATCAAGTGAAGTAGTTTTATTATGTACAGGAACACAAGGAGAACCATTATCTGCTTTATCAAGAATTGCTGATGGTATACATAAACAAATTAGTTTAAGAACAGATGATATTGTTATATTTTCTAGTTCTGCTATACCTGGAAATTATCAAGCTATTGCTAATACTATTAATAAGCTTTATTTAAAAGGTGTTAAAGTTTATACAACAACAAATGATAGAGAAATACATGCTTCAGGTCATGCAATGACTGAAGAATTAAAACTTATGATTAGACTTTTACAACCTAAATATTTAATGCCTATTCATGGTGAATACAGAATGCTTAAAAAGCATACTAAACTTGGTATTGAATGTGATATTCCAAAAGAAAATACTTTTATTCTTGATAATGGTGATGTCTTAGAAATGGATAATGGAAATGTTAAACAAGTGGGAACATTAGATGTTAGTGAAATATATGTTGATGGTAACCGTATTGGTGAAGTTGGTGGAGCTGTTTTAAATGACCGTAAAATAATGGCTAATGATGGTATCTTAGTAATTATAGCTAATATTGATATGGAAAATAAAAAATTACTGGCTAAACCAATGATTACAACTCGTGGTTTTATTCTTATTAATGAAAATGAAGAATTAATAAATAAAATTGAAGATGTTGCAAGAAAAACAATTGAAAAAGAATTAAAAACACCAAAAGTAACATTTTCTGATGTTAAAACTGAACTTACTAAAGAAACATCATCTTTTATAAGAAGTCAAACAGGAAGAAAACCTATTGTTCTTCCAATTATATTAAATATTAAAAAATAGTTAACTTTTATTTGTTAACTATTTTTTATTATTACATTATAATAATCTTTTCCATTTGTTTTTATATCTTTTAATTTAGAATTAGTATGTCCTGATAATACATATTCATCATCACTTACAAATATATTTTTTAAAGTATAAGTATTATTTCCTTTATATACTTTTTCATCTTGTTTTTCTAAATTACTATCATAAGTTACTAAAACAGAATTATTTACTAAAAGATTATTCTTTTTAACACCATATAACCCTATTACTAATATTTTATCTTTATATGTTTCTACATATGTAAATTTAGTAATGTCTTCTTTTTGATATAAAACACTTTTAATTAATTTACCATTTTTATCAAATTTAATTAAAGCAGCTTCATAATTATCTGTTTTATTTTTTTCTTCTAGTTTACTACCAGTTACAATAAAACTACCATCACTTAACATTTTTATACTTGTAAGTCCTTCTTTATCTGTAATTCCATAATAATTATGCCATATTTCTTTACCATCAAAACTATATTTATAAATAGCACCAGTTCCTGTTGCTTTTAATCCTACGACTACGTAACCATCATTTGTTATAACTAAATCATTAAATTCTCCTGTTTGTGGTCCTCCTAAATTTATTTTAGATAATACTTCTCCATTTTTATCATATTTAACTATGATGGCTCCCCCAGTTGTATGATTACCTATCATATTAGGGGCATAAACACTAGTACCCACAACAACATAATTACCATCTTTATCTACTTTAACTTTATTAAAATTTGATGTATCCAAAATATTTAAATTTTTTCTCCATACAATATTAAAATCATTATCATATTTTACAATAACAGCTTCAGTTAAGTTATCTTCTTTACTTTTTTCATCCATTAAAACAGATCCTACAGCTATATAACCATCATCTACTTTAACAATATCATTATATTCACTAGTTAAACCTAAATCTAAATATACTTCATTTGTTAATTTTAAATTTTTATCATATACAAATAAAGTTGCCTTATTATAACCTGGTGCTTTATATTTATTAAATTTACTATGTTTAAAATCACTTAATCCTACTGAAACATACTTATCATCTACTTTAATTGTACTATTTATAATACTGTAATAAGTAGATTCTTTCCTAACTTTAATATACTTTATCCCAAAATATATTAATTCAATTACTAATATTGCTATTAATACTATTACTATTTTTTTTAATGTTTTATTTTTCATGTTACCTACCTCTATTTCTTTATTCCTATTATATTTTTAACTTTATCAGAGCAATAAATATTTATATATTTTGCTTTTTCTTCATCACTTAATGTATAACTATTCTTTTTAAAAATATTAATTAATCTTTCATAATTACATTCTATTCCATCATGACTGGCCTTAATCATATCTAGTCTTGAAACATTTGTTAAATCTAAACGTATACCATTTATCTTAGCCAAAGTTTCAATAAAAATTCTTTGCGTTCTCCCATTTCCTTCTCTAAAAGGATGAAGAGCATTAATATCACTAAACAGTTCAACAAGTTTAATTAATGTTGTTTCATTATCATAATCATAATAATACTTTTCATTTTTTAATTTTCTAAATATATCATTACCATATGTATTAATATGCTCTGCCAAACAAAACAAATCAATTTTTGATATATTACAAATTCTTATTTTTCCCGCCCAGCTATAAATGTCTTTAAATAAATACTTATGAATTCTTTTCAAATGTTTAAAATTAAAACTTCCTTTTATTGGAAACTCATTCAGCTCAAGCAGTCTCAAAGAAACTAGTTCTCTTTCAGCCTCATATAATATTTTGTCATTAGTAATATTTAATTTATTTATCAAAACATCAGTATTTTTATAACAATAACTACTTGTATTTTCATATAAATATTGATAATTACTATCCATAAATATTCCTATATTTTTCTATTATTTTTTTTCTTTCTTCTTTAGTTGTTGTTTTTCCTATAATACAATCATAAAGAACTTCTTTTATCCTTTTTGTTAAAGGCATTCCTTCTTGCTTCATGGCATCATCAACTTTTCTAATCTTTTCTTGTATTTCTTCTTCTGTTAGAATATATTTACTCATACATACCTACCTCTATTTTTTTATTTTAACTTTATAAACACTTTTATTTGTATACATATCATAAAAATTATATACACCAATAATAACACATATAATTCCCATAACTGTACCTGTAAATATTATAGATACAATTGGAGTTGTTAATATTACTATTCCAAGCACTAATTTTACTAAATCTGTTATTATTTCTTTTTTATCTTTTATATTACTTCCATAATATAATGATAAAGAAAATAATGATTTAACAATTAACCAAACACCAAGTAATCTTGATAACATCATAATTGTACCATTTTTATTTACCATTAATATAATTCCAAGAAGAATATTTATAAGTCCACTGAAAAGAACGTTACCAAACACTGTTAAACTATCTTTATCAATTAAAGAATAAACAACGATTATTCCTCCATAAATAACTAATAATAATCCAATTACATATACAATTGATGAAAATGTATTAGATGGACTAAATATTAAATAAAAACCTCCTAGAATTAATAATAAATTACCAATAATTTTTAATACTTTCTCTTTCATTAATTTTTCTCCTTTCTCTTTTTTAAAATAACTTTATCTAATATCATACTAAATAAATATGATATTCCAAAACATAATACAAATGTTATACCAACATTAAAAATAATATTTAAAGTATTGTTAACACCAAACATAAACAAATCATCTTTATTATTTAAAATAAGAATTGACATTAAATCTAAACATACCACTACTATACTAAACACTAAACTTTCTTTTAAATAACTTTTCTTTCTTATGTTTTTATCATCTTTACTATTACCTGTAGGTAATTTATTTCCTTTTATATCAGTTAATAAATTTGTTTTATCTTTATTTTTTATATAATAAAAGAAAAAATATATTACTGATATTAAAAGAAATAAAGTTGTTTCTAAATTAGCACTATCTAAATTTTTAGTATTAATACATTTAGCAATTATTAAACCTAATAAAACAAAACTTATTATTAAGTAAATACCTGATATTATTATACTTATTTTATCTTTTTTATCTTTATTCATTTTAAATCACTATCCTTTTCCCATATTTTATCTTCACTTGATGAATTATACACTTTATAAGTAAAACTATTATTTTTATAAGGAATTAAAACAGCATAAACATCTTTTGTCTTAACTTCCCCAAGGGGTATTATTGTCTCTCCTATTTCTTTATATGTTAAATTACATTTATATATATAATTACTTTTATATTTAGTAATAAATGTACATGAAGTACTCTCTATTTCTTTTATCTGTTCTAATTTTCTTCTTGTTTTTCCTAAATCAACGTCATCATAACTATAATTAAACCATGAATTAATTATTTGTTCACCATAACTTTCATCTTTATAATTATCACAACCTGTTAAGAAAAATGATATAAATAATAAACCTATAATAAATATTTTTTTACTTTTCATAATTCACCTCTTTTTAGTACATTATTCTTCAAATTCTTTTAAAATAGCTTTAAATTCTTCTGGTACATCTACTTCATAATACAACTTTTCCTTTGTAATTGGATGAATAAACTTTATACTTTTAGAATGAAGCATTTGTCCAAAATCATTTATTATTTTTCTATTTCCATATAATGGATCATTCACAATCGGATGATTTATATATGTAAAATGTACTCTTATTTGATGAGTTCTACCAGTTTCAAGGATACATTCTACTAAGCTTGCATCTTTAAATCTTTTTAATACTTTAAAATGAGTAACTGATTCTTTAGAATTAACATCTGTTACAGTATATTTTTGTCTATTTGAAAAGTCCCTTCCAATCGGAGCATTAATTGTACCTTTTTCATGCTTAATAACACCCCAAACTAAAGCAACATATTTTCTTTCTACTTTTTTATGTTTTATCATATCTGCTAATAGTTCATGTGTTTTATCATCTTTAGCAACAATCATTAAACCACTTGTATCTTTATCTAATCTATGAACAATACCAGGTCTTATTGTATTTTTTTTACTTAAGGTATTAAAGTGATACAAAAGCCCATTTACTAAAGTATGGTTATAATTTCCTACGGCAGGATGAACTACTACCCCACTTTTTTTATTAATGATAAGTAAATAATCATCTTCATATACAATATCTAAATCCATTTTTTCAGGTAATGTATCTATATTTTCATCACAAATATTTTCTATTTCTATTATATCGTTTTCTTTAACTTTATAATTAGCTGAACAAACTACATTATTAACTAAAACATTCCCTTCTTTTATAAGTTTTTGTATTTTTGTTCTTGATAGTTCTGTATTTTTAGTAAGATAAACATCTAATCTTACATTATTTTCATTTACTTCTAATTTCATAATCTATTCCTTTCTAAATATATTTATAATTAATAATATTACTCCCAATGTTATACAAATATCTGCTAAATTAAATATAGGAAAATTATAACCAAATATAATAAATCTTAAATAATCTACAACATATCCATAAATTATTCTATCAATTAAATTACCAACAATTCCTCCTGTTAAAAGAATATATGATATTTTTTCTAAAGAGGTTATTTCCTCTTTTATTAAATATTTAAAAATATAAAAGATAACGAGAATACCTATTATTATAAAAAAGATAGTTTTATTTTCTAATAAACTAAAAGCAGCTCCTGTATTTTTAGCAAGTGTTAGATAAAAAAAGTTAGGAATAACACATATATTAGTTATATTGTTAAGAGCTAATACTTTTATAATAAAATCTATAATTATAATAATTGTACTAAAAATAAATATCTTTCTTTTCATAAATTTTCCTCATTAAATATTATAACATACAATTAAGTATTAAAAAAATAAAAGTAATAAAAAAATATCAAAAATGATATTTTTACATGTTTCTATATACAATTAATTGATCAGGTAAAAGATATATATTATTGTTGTTATAGCTAAGATTAGCTACAGTTGTATTAAAATATCTTGCTATATTTTGAATTGTGTCTCCCATTGTTGTTATATATACACTAACACCCTGTTTTGGAACAAGTATTGTTTGTCCGGGATAAATATATTCACTTGGATCAAGTCCATTAATTGCCGATAGTATATTTACTGTTACATTATTTTTCTTAGCAACAGAATATAATGTATCCCCCTTAAGAATTGTATAATAATCAAAAATATTTGTAATACCAAGTGGTATATTTAAAGCAGTTCCTACCTCTAAATTAAAAGGCATTTTTAAATTATTAGCTTTTATTATATCGTTTACACTTACATTATATAAACTTGCTATATTTTCTAAGGTGTCCCCTTGTTTTACAATATAAATTTCCATATTTCTTCCCCTTTCATTTAATTGTATGTTTATTTATAAATATATTTCTTATTTTATTCTTGTCTTAAAGAATCAATTATATTTTTATTAGAAGATGTTTTAGAAGGAATGAAACCTCCGATTAAAGTTATAACTAAACTAATTATAATTAAAATAATAATATGTTTAAAACTTAAAATAGCTACATTAGAAAGCGAAGTTACATTTTTTATTATTATATTTACAGGAATAATTAATAGTTTTGTAATAATAATTCCAAGTATACCTGCTGTTAAACCTATTATAAAGTTTTCAGCATTAAATACTCTTGATATATCTTTTTTTCTTGCTCCTAAACTCCTTAAAATACCTATTTCTTTAGTTCTTTCAAGAACACTTATATATGTTACTATTCCTATCATTATTGAAGATACAATAAGTGAAATACTTGAAAAAAAGATTAAAACTATTGTTATTGATTCAATAATTGAACTTGTCATAACTGATATTAATTTTGATTCATCAGTATAACTAATTTTATCTATTTCTTTTTTATTTTCGTTATATTTGTCTAAATATTTTATAATTTTTTCTTTAGAATTAAAATTCTTAGGATAAATAGTAATTGAAGAAAAACTGTTATTTTTTCCTAAATATTCTAATGCTTTATCTTTTTCTTCTTTATTTTTAAAAATATTACCATTTAAAACATTAAAATCTTTCTTTCCTTGATCTTTTATTATATTTGATGAATTATTAATATCTAATAAATAATTTATAAATTCTGTTGTGTATAAAATACTTGATGATGTTATTATAGATGGATATATATTTTTCATTCTAATAATACCTACTACCTTTAAAGAATAGGATTTATCATACAGCTTTTCTAAATTAGTACTTTTACTCCAATAGTCATTATTTCTTATGTATAAATCATCATTAAAAACAATATTTATATTAGAATTCATAATATCTTCAAAAGATACATTAGAAGAAAAATCAAGGCCTAATAACTCGAGTAAATTAGAATCCACTTTATTATAAGAATCTACTTCTAGCACTATTTCATTTTTACTATTAGGAAGTCTTCCTTTTAAAACATCATAATAAATGCCTATAAAATTACTATTACTAGTTGTTTTTGGAATACATTTTATACTTAAAGAATTATTATCAGTTAAAAAGAGTTTATCATTCTTATCTTTATAAATAAAATTAATATTAGGATTTTTAACATAATTAATTCCATAAGTATAATCTTTATTTATTTTTTCTATATAATTTATATAATCATTTGATATATTATTGTATTTTATTATATCATCATTATCACTTTTTCTTGGTATAACATAGTTAATATTTTGATAAGTGTTAAGTTTATTATTATCATCTAAAGTTAAATTTAAAGCTTCCTTTTCTATTACAATAGGCATTGTTGAAAATATTTTTTGTTCATATTTTTCAATTTGTTTATTAAAACCATTTGATAAAGATAAAACAAGAGCAATACCTATTATTCCAATTGATGATGCTAGAGACGTTAAAATAGTTCTTCCTTTTTTTGTTCTTATATTAGAAAATGATAATTTCAATGAATCAATAAATTTCATTTTTGTTTTTATAATCTTTATCTTTTCTTCAGTATCATCGTTATTATAAGGATTTGTGTCTTTTATTATTTTTCCATCTTTAAGTTCAATAACTCTATTACCATATTTTTGGGATAATTCTTTATTATGTGTTACCATAATAACTAGTTTATCAGTTGATATTTCTTTTATTAAATCCATTATTTCTATACTTGTTTTAGAATCAAGTGCCCCAGTTGGTTCATCTAAAGTTATAATTTTAGGATTATTAACAATAGCACGAGCAATTGCTACCCTTTGTTTTTCACCACCCGATAGTTCACTTGGTTTTTTATGAGCATGTTTTTGTAACCCAACTTTTGAAAGAGATGCAAGAGCTAGTTTTTTTCTTTCTTTATGAGGTACATTTGATAAACTCAACGTAAGTTCAACATTTTCAAGTATAGTTAAATGATCTATTAAATTATAATTTTGAAAAACAAATCCCACCAAATTATTTCTATAACTATCATAATCTTCATTTTTAAAATGTTTTGTATTTTTTCCATTTATTATTAAATCTCCTTCATACATGTTATCAAGACCACCAATAACATTTAATAAAGTTGATTTACCACTTCCACTTTCTCCTAAAATAAAAACAAATTCATTTTTTCTAAAATTAATTGACACATCATCAAGAGCTTTTTGTTCTAAAGATGATGTCTTATATATTTTTGTAATATTTTTTAAATTTAACATAATCTTATTCCTCCTTAAACTAATAACTTTTGTTTTTCATTAATTATTTTATATGTTGTTTTATATATATTCTTATTTGTACAATATTTCATTACTAAATAGTTTCCTTCTTTTGCTACTAATACCCCAATTGTAGGATTAAAACTTTCTTTCTTCATATTTTCATCTACATAATTTATATAATATTCTAATTGTCCTATATCTTCTTTCTTTATTTTTCTTGTTTTTAATTCTATTACGACATAACATAAAAACTCTGTGTTAAAGAATAATAAATCACAATAAGATTCTCCCATCCTTACTTCTTTTCCAACATATGTATATCCACATCCTAATTCAAGTAAAAATATTTCAAGTTCTTTTCTTATTATCTTAGCTAGTTTTTCTTCACTTATATTATCTAAATCTTCATTTATTGGTATTAA
>UMGV01024028.1_pt1 | contig 14147 bp, 9 predicted proteins | sample 1965361 | NCBI WGS metagenome assembly UMGV01 (sample SAMEA4836081, study PRJEB28245) | human gut metagenome | biome: gut microbiome; material: fecal sample | place: Denmark | collected 2008
ACTGAATAATCAATACATTGTCAACTACTTTTTCTATTTTTCTTATACATTTATTAATATTTTCTATTTTATCTAAAATTTACACCACAATTAAGTTAATACAGTAATATTGTGATCCACTCTTACAATACATATACAGCGTATCACTTGAAAGTGTATCGACTTCACCAATGACTTCTAATTCATATTGAGTCTTATAGCCTGAAATAGATTGAATTGTAAGTATATCTTTACTCTTGAGTGACTGCATTTGTTTTAAATACAAGTCTGGTATGACTATATTCTTATTTTTATAGTGTGGTAGATTATCTTCTTTACCTATGACCCACTTGATGTCACCAGCTTGGAGGACTGCCTGTATATCATGTCCTTGTACATCTAAATAGCCACTATCAGAAGGAATATAGGTATCGGGGATCAGTTGTATAGTCTGGTTATAAAGTTTCTGTAATTCCTTTATTTCTTTATTTTGATGATACTTCTCATAACCAAACAAGCAACAAGACACTAGGATACATAAGCACCCTAGTGTCATGAATAAATGACTAATCTTTTTCATGTCTAAATAGTCTACCTAATACAATCAGGAATAATCCTGATACAGTTAATAATGTCACCCAATGATTGATTCTTGTTGTATCCCCGGTTTTAACATGAGAATTTTTCTTAGGTGTATCTGTACTTGTATTAGTGATAATATATTCAGTCTTAGAATCACTGCATACTGAAGAAACAATACCTTTATAACCTTTGACACTCTTTTCTTTAATGCTGTAATTCATAGTTTGTTCACTTTTCCATGAATAAGCATAATTATGTGCAGCATCTAGTACGATTGTCTTGATATAAGTAGAACCGTTATAGAGTTCTACATAGATTTTGTCTGGATGTTTAGATCCATTATCAATCCAATGCTTCACTATCTTATATTCATGAGAGAGATTCTTTGAATATTTTGTAAAGTCAATGGATACATCATAACTTGTCCCCTGTGGTAAAGAAATCAAGTAAGGTAAATAGGTATAAGTTGTTCCATTTAATTCTAAGTTATCTGTCATAATAAGATAGAGTCCTGTTTTAAGACCTGTATATGCAACTTTAGAAGAAGTTGCCTGTTTAGTGAGAGCTTTTTGACTTGCCGCATATCCCTTTAATGTGATAGCCGCATTTTTAAGGTCTTCACTTGTTTTTAGCTGATCCAATTGAATATTTGTATTTGTTTCTGCTTCCTTGAAAGCATCGGTGTAATGATAACTACCATCATCCGAAACACTTGCGACACGATACAAATGAACATTTAACCCTGAAATACATTCATTGAGTGTCAAAGAGCATTTCTTATTAACATTGACAGCAGCTACCTGGAATGAATTAAACACAGCGACTGACAGTAGAACTGTAAAACATAATATGTATTTTTTTAATCTTTTCCCCATATAATTGCTGTCATCACCTTTCTTTATATTTTTTCTTGATTGATGTTAAATACCAGATAAACGCAATAATAATTGCAAGTACTACCCAGAATACATCAATGAGTACTGGATCCGCTTTGACTAAATCTCTTCTTATTCTTAGATTTGTCTTATTGATACGATGTCCTCTTACAAGCAGTCTATGAGTATTCACACCATAGGGCGTGCATGTCATAAGAGTACAGTAGTCCTGTCCTTCTACAATCTTTAGATCATCTGTTTCTGTAGGAAGGACGGTTTTAATTTGATCAACTTCATAATAAAGAGTTTGATCTAATACCTGAAGCATGAAGGTATCGCCCTTCTTTAACTGATCGATATCAGTAAAAAGCTGTGCACTTGGTAAACCTCTATGTCCAGATATAACACAATGTGTACTCTCTCCACCTACTGGTAATGAAGTACCTGGGATATGTCCTATCGCAATCTGTAAGATTTCAGCATCTGTTCCATGATATATAGGAAGAGAGACATTGATTTTAGGGATTTCCACATAACCCATCATACCCGTACCAGTGACATCAAGAATCGAATCATATACTTTCTTCTCCTGATCATTCAAAGAAGAAAGTGTTTGTTTCAGGTTTGTATTGTATAGAGTGGCATCATTCCAGAGCTTTTGATATTGTTTATCAGTCAGGTTTTCTACCTTTTCTTCATATCCAGCAATAGCTCTTGTTTGATGTCTTTGATTCCAATAGTTACTGAAACTAGGATAAATAAGCAAGGAAAGCCCCATAATGAATATTAAAGTTATAAATGCATTGGTTAACTTCTTTGTCATTATAGGACACTCCTTATTGTTTTATATTACTTACTTTCTGCCTTTTTCTTCATTACTAAGAATGCAGCAGCTGCAAGAATCATAAGTGTACCTGCAGCATATAATACTGTAGTACCCATACCACCTGTTTCAGGAAGTTCAGAACCTTTATTGTTGACTACCTGTGCAGTAAGTGAACCTTGATTTTTTGCAACAGTGAAATTAATTTCACCAGTAACTTTATTACCACTTAAATCAGTTAATGTTGGATTATCACTTTCTACATCATGAGTTGCAGTAATTTCAAAAGTAATAGGATCCATAGTGTTATATCCTTCTGGCGTTACTGTTTCTGTAAGGATATATTGACCATCATCTAATCCTTTAAATTCAAATGATGTTGTTGTGTCATCTGCTGTAAATTCGTAAACTAGTGTATTTCCACCATCTTTATTTACTTTTTCTAATTTGAATGCAGCACCTGCTAATGAATTCTTTTCAGAATCAACTTTATTAATAATTGTTTTATATGTAAATACGATTACTTTATCCCATGGAGTATAAGTAGTTGTACCATTTTGTTCTACGTTTGGATTATTTGAGAATTCCATACGCATTTCATTTGGGTTACCAGGTAAACCAATTACTGCTTTGTCATTTAATTTAGATGTATATTCAACAGTGATTACAGAACCATTATGCACTGAATTGATTTGTTTAAGATCATCAAATACTACTTCAAAAGAACAGCCATCTTCTAGTCCTGTAGTTTTGACAGTATAACCACTTTTAATCTCTGTTCCATCTACTTTTACTACTACTGATTTTGGATCAAAAGTTAAACCAGCTGATTCTTTATCATGGAACACTAATTTATATGCACCTTTATAATCTGAGAAATCCTTTGCAACAGTACCTGTCAACTGGAATGGAACCTGATCACCGATATCATAATCTGCAGAATCCTGCCAGCCTGTTGTATTACCTGTAGTATCGTTTGTATCTTTTACTTTTTTCTGTGATGTTGGAACTTCTGATTTAACTTTTACTTCAGCAGCACCTACAACTTTTAAAATAAATTTTGTATAAGCCTCTGCTTCAGGAACAGTATCGTCTTTATCTTTTACTAAATAATAACCTGGTGCTAAGTTTTCAATCTTATAATTTTCACCATCACGTGTACTTTCACCAGCTGGTGTGCCTAAATATTTAGCAACTTTATAAGCAAAATCTTTTGCATCAGTTTCGTTTTTTAATTTTTCAGCATTTTCTTTAGCACTGCCTAACTTAGTTTTACCTTCATCACTAACACCACTACCCCATTCAATATTTGAAAGTGTCTTGCCTGATACTTTACCAGTGAAAATCTGATAAGCTTCAAAAGTATGATTAGCGTTAGCACCTGTAATAGTAATAGAACCGTTATCAGCTGCCATTACTACTGATGGCATAGCAATTGCCATGACCATTGTGAATGCAAGTATGAAACTTGCGAGTTTTTTAAATAGTTTCATATCGTTTTTCCTCCTTGTCCATATGATATCCATTTTTTAATAAAACTCTTTCCCTCGTTGAAATACACATATTAATGTTTGTTATTACTAGTTATAAGCCCCCTTCTTTTTAATATTTGCTATATAAGCAAATAGAGTCGCTGTAATAAATAGGGCCCCAATTGCGTAATAACCAAAAGTACCGAATCCTCCAGTATCTGGAAGATCATAGTTATCTAACTTCTTGTTAGTGACTGTAATATCTCCTTCTTTAATACCATCATTGTTTGTATAAGAAACCTGGTATCCTGAAGGTACACCAACTTCTTCTACAGTGTAATAATAGTCTTCACCATCTGTAACATTTGCTTTAAGATCATCGCCAGACCATGTATATGACCAACTGTTTCCAGCATTTAAAGTAACTTCTTCTCCAACTTTAGTCATGGTAGTTGAAACATCTGGTTCATCATATGTTAATTCAAAATTTTCACTAAACCAAAACTTATGTGTTGTATCTGTAATATGAATATCACAATCATTCGTAACATTTTGAGTAGTTACTGTAAGAATATTAGCATTAGCATTATCATAAGCAATATCCGCCACTCCATAATTTTGTCCATCTTTAGTAACAGTAATTTTATCTGATGTCAGATCTAGTTTCGAACCAAAATGTACAAATTTTAGTGTGAACGGTTTATTCTTAGAGACTGTAATTGTTTTCGTAACAGTCTCTTGATTTGAACCATTCATATAAAGATTTACAGTACATGTTTCCTTCTTCTTAATAGTCTTATATAACTGCACCTTAATGTCATTAGAACCATTTGTAGTAGGTTTGTTATTAGAATCTACCCAGACCTTATGTACATTCACGTTACTTGTGTGGTTTGTGATATACATATTTACTTCTTCATTGTTATTGAAGAAATGTGTTTTATTGATATCTGCATTTGCGCTTTGGAAGGTAGAGGCCATTTTTGTTTTTGTAGTAGCTATTGTCTCATGTTGATCTTTTTTAACTAATACAAAGTAATAAGGCTCATTTGATAAATCATAACCGTCTGGTGCTTTTGTTTCAGTCAATTTATAGATAGTTTCACCAATTAACAATTTATTATTTGAATCACCAGTGAATATTATCTCACCCTTATCATTAGTTTTAATTGACTCACCATCATATGCAACAGTAGATGTTATATCTACCCATTGATTGTTAGAAGCATCAAATTTCTCTAATTTAAATTCTGCACCTGTTAAACGTTTAGTATAATCTTTGTCATCTACTTTATAGATTTTCATCTTACCTTTTTCTGCAGTCGCAGAAGAACTTAAATTTGTAATATTTGTATTAACTGAATCAGAGAACTGACCATTAAGCGTTGCACTATTGCTGATATCATAGTTATATGCAATACTGCCAGAATCTACTATATATGTATATTCAAGGACACATGCAAACTCATCTGGCACAATAACACTAATTTCGTTATTAAGATCATCATAAGCTATTCTATATAAATCAGAACTTACTTCAGCACCATGATAATTATTATCTCTATTACTTAAATCTAGATAATAAAGTTTTGTGTTATCTAAGCTAAGGTTTGCGCTTGCTCCATTTGGTAAAGTAAGTCTATCCTTTAATGTCAATGTATCTGATTTACTATCTATATCTTTACTAGTTGGATTAATAACTACATTGTATTGAACTTTACCAGTAGGCTGTCCATCCTCATAAATCTGAGCACCTTTTTTCTGAACTTCATTTAATTCTCTTGTAATTTCCATCTTCTGACTATCAGAATCATTTCCCCATGTCACCTTATTTTCATAATTTTTCTTTGATTGAGTTGGATTATTCCAAGAAGTATCATCACTTATTTTCATTTGATAAGTTAGCTGAATTGTATGTCCAGAACTACTGCCATTGTTCAAGTTATAATTATATCCTTTAGGAATAGTGATGTGCATCTTACCATCTTTAACAGCTACTTTCGGCTTCTTATTTCCAGTAAGGTCATAAACATATTTATGATTAACATCATCCCAACCAGAAGGGTCTTGATCCTTCAAAGATTGATTATAACTATCAATCATAGGATAAGAAAAATAATCATTGCCATAGAATGCTGCTTGTAGACTTCCATTTACATATTGAGCACCTTCTGGCATAGTATCTGTTAATTTGATTTCATCATTATCAGTCAGCTTTGTATTAATTAGAACTCTATAATAAAGAATACCATTTGTTTCCTCTAAATCAGTTGAAACAGTTCCATTCTTATATGTAATACCATATTCTGACTTAACGCCACCCTGCTTTACTACAGGTTCAGGTTTTGAATAAGAATGAGTTGAATCATTTTCTAAATCATCTTTTTTTCCTGTATTGCTGAACTTCCATGATTCTCCATCTGTCTGCTTAGAAGTATTTACAATAGTAGAATAAGAATCGATAGATAAACGCTGTGCATTAGTAATTGTCTGACCTTCCTTAGGTTTAACCTTTATTTCAAATGATTTAACATGTGTTGTACTATCAGTCGCTTGTACAACATTTCCATTTGCATCCTTATAAATAATTTCAAAGTCTACAGAATTATCTAAATTGCCTTCATTAGAATTCAAATGAACATTCATTTTTAATTCATCATCTAATTCTGATGCAATCGCATAATGCGTATCTTTCTGCGTGTCACCTTTTTCATCTACTGCATCTTTAATTGTATCAACATAAGTAAACTCAGTTAAATCACCTTCAGGAATATCTACAGAAGCATACCAAACATACTTTCTTTGACCCTCTGTTGATACAGTTTCATTTTTCCATGATTTGTTCACAGACCATGTACGATGTTTAACACCTACAACACCTGTACTTGTATATTCCTTATCACCTTTACCAACTGTAGATGTATTAGAAACATCTACATTTTCTTTTGGCGCAGTTGTATAGTAAGTGACTGTATAACTGTCTTTTGAACCAGCAGGGAATGTATAATTGATATTCTTATCTGTTGGATTAATTGTTGTTACTGTTTTACCTGAACTATCAGTAATCACGATATTTCCTGAAAAATCAATACCCTCTGGAAGTGTATCCTTTAAGGTATAATCGCCAATATCCTGTTTACCTTCATTGACTTTAATCTGCCATCTGATTAATCCAGTGGACTGATCATACCATCCTTTCTTAGAAATCATAGTCTTAGAAATCTCGGTTGTAGTACCAGACCATCTATCGACATATTTATTAGATGCATAGGCATTATTCTGAACTTTAGCTGATCCATCTGTTTCTGTTTTGCTTTCTTCTACATTTGCACTATATTCGACAATATACTGTTCACCTTTTTCTAGTTTATCTAAGTTATCATATGTAAAAGTCTGCTGACCATCAGTTGTTTTTATAGTTGGAGTCTTATCAGTTACTTCAGTCTTTGTACCCTCTGCTGAAACTTTATAAAGCTTCATACTGCTTTCATCATATTTACCAGTCGCATTTGTATTAGATACAAAGCTATCTGTGATCTTTAATGATTCACCTGTTCCATTTTTTGTAGAAGCTACAATTTGATAATTGATTTTTGATTTATCTTCACTTAAAGTAGCCTTTTTCTTTAATTCTAAATCATAATTATCTTTCTTCTTATTAACTGTGATTTTCTCTGTATCATTGCCAAAATTAATTTTATCCTGATCTGCATCACTAGTTTTAGAAATAGTACCTTCAAATTGAATATCGCCAGTAAATGCTTCACCATCCGCAAATTCATCATTAAACTCAATCGCTATCTGACCATCCATACCAATAACATAGTGACCTACAACTTTACCATGCTGTTTTACATTACCAGTCTGTTCTTCAATAGGACGAACACCATCTGGAAGCTGATAATAAATCACTTTATTATTCTTATCTACCATGTTTGGAGGCAATTGATAACTTAAGCTAACCTTCACCTGATCACCATCAGTAAAGGTATTGTTTTCAACTTTTACCCATTGACCATTCACATTTTTCATAACAGTTGCATCAGTCAAATAATTACCAAAGTTTACTGAATTATCTGATGTTTGAATAATACCAGTCTGTTCTTCTTCACTGTCTTGAGCATCTGCTGCAACAGCATTATTTGTATAATTACTTGCAGTGACAACCTCTTCCACTACCTGTTCATCCATCTGATTTGTCACTGTTGTTTCAGTAGGCTGTTCTATATACTTATTTAACTCAATATTCTTAGTATTGAATGAAACAAGAGAAGAACCATTGACATCATAAATAACATGAGAAGAATCTGTTTCTAATACCAATGCAAGCTTTAATTCACTTTCTGCATTCGTATTCACATGATCTTCATCAAAATATAGAGTCAATAAATTATTTCTAATCTCATAAGTACCAATAGAATGTACTAAATCATTTTCTAGATATAACTTATTTGTTTGTGTATCTTCTACCTTTAATTGTTCTGGTAAGTTATAAGTTAATGTTTGATTCTTTACAACTGTTTCCTGAGTTGTTTCTTCTTCACTTTCTACATTTTCTATTGAAGCAAGTGTTCCTTGAGGAATAGTTGCTTTAATAAGGAAAGAAAGAGGTGTATTGTCTTCAAGATGGACATCAGCTGTATAATCCTTCATCACACCATTATTTTGATACTGTACAGTTGTATCAGTAATCAATGATGTAAAATCATCCATTCTAGCACTATTAATATAGAAGAATGCAATGGCTGTTAAAAAAACCAAGCCAAAAAATAACATCATTTTCTTTCTGCCTGGTTTGTTTAAAATATTATATTCTGTCATCTAAATGTCCCCTTTCCCTTAATAAACAGAAAAGCGGGTGATAGGATAAATCTTCATAACGACTTGACCAATAATCTTATCATTATCAATACAACCTAAATCACGCATTCTTGAATCTATTGCGTGATGTCTATTATCCCCTAATACAAATATCTGTCCTTCTGGAACTGTATAAGGGAATACTTCGTCACGTAGTGGATTGTCTTTTCTGTTCTGTATATAGTTTTCATCTAACTTTTTCTCATTCACAAATACATAGCCGTTTGAATCAATGTTGATTTTATCCCCACTCAAACCAATCACTCTTCTCACCAGCAGCTTATTATTATACTGAAACGCAATTAAGTCTCCCTGCTTGAAAGACTTTGTTTTCTTAATACATACAACATCATTATTTACTAATGCCGAATCCATGGACTCGCCCTCTACTACGTAGATTGGACACCAAGTCGTAATGATGAACATCACAACACAAACAACTATTAGACTAATAAAAACGCAATGCTTTTTCATAACAGTACCTTTTAACTTGTAAATCAATATACTATGACATTAAAATATCACATTTATGTAAAAAAAATAACCGTTCCTAGAGAAACGGTTACATGTTACATTTTTTGTAACAATATTACTTTGTTAGTTCATAAGCTAGTTTTTCTATCGCATAAAGCATAGGAATTCCAGAATGTATTTTTCCTAGCATAACGCTACCATCAGAAACATGAATCACTTCATCACATAAATGTTCCATACTTCCCATGTTATTATTTGAAAGCATAATAATCATATAATTCTTATTCTTATAACGATAGATTTCTTCAAAAAGAAGCTTTTTTTGTAGCCTTTCATAAAATACAATGATAACTCCCTGATGTCCTTCAGCAACTCTCTGCACAGGATAAGCAGCTCCATCCACCCCATAACAACAATAGCCTACACCACTTAATAAACGTGATGTATATTTCGCAAAATCACCAGTAGTACCAATACCTAGCGTAAGAATTGAATCAGACCGTTTAATAATCTCAGCAGCCCTTTGAATACTATCCAAATAGTCAGATGATCTCACTTTTTCTATAAAATAGCCAAATTGATCAGCCACATTGTTTTCTTTGGTCTCCTGCATTTCTTCAGACTCTTTCAACCTATACTTTAATTCTGTAAAACCTTCACAACCCATTTTCTTACAAAAACGCATGACTGTTGCCGTAGATACATGTGTATCATTGGCTAATTCACGAATACTTTCACTTAATACCTTCTTTGTGTTTTTCACAACATAATTGTAAACGTAGGTTTCAGTCTCATTCAGACTTTCCACCTGACTGTAAGTAAATTCCAATGAATATCTCCTCCCTATCGAATATTATCCCCATATATTCTTTTCAATCATTCTATCCTACTTTACTACCGTTTACATTTACAATTTAGGTATTTTCAAAATTTGTAAAAATATTGCATTTATAGTCTTATATATATATATATATATATTTCGTATATTAATATATGCAGTCACTTACATAAGACATAAAGATTTAAAGATGCTGCATCACAGATGAACTCTCCATATCCATCTACAATATCAATTGTATGTTTACCATCTGTCATACGCTCATATTGTTTACCTACAAACATACGTTTTGTGCCACCTTTACTATTGGTTAATATCACTGCAAGTCCTGTTTCATAAGTCCATCCAATAACATCAGGATCATCTATATAGTCATGTCTGGTTCCTTCTACATATTGTCTTCTTAGTTTCATCATCTTATCCAATAATTCTTTCTTAGATGAAATATGATCATGAGGTATACCATAATAATCTCCATAGAAGATACATGGATAACCTTCTTGTCTTAGTAATATGCAGGCATAGGCCTGTGGTTTAAACCAATCTTCTATAAAAGAAGTGAGAGATTGTCCTGGCTGAGTATCATGGTTATCCACAAATGTGACAGCATATTTGTCATATCTTTGTACTAACGTATTATTGACAAGTTCTCGCATGTCATAATAGCCATTCGAATGACTCGCGTCATAGAAATGATAATGTAAAGGAACATCAAATAGACTCATACAGAAATGAGTAGATTCCAGATAATGACATAAATGATCTATGTCTCCCCAATATTCACCTACAGAAAAGAGTTCTTTTTTAGAATGCTGGCGCATTGTATTAATCCAATGTTCATAGAAACAAGAGTCTATATGTTTAATGGCATCACATCGAAAGCCATCGAGATGTGTGATATCTTTATACCAGATTCCCCAGTTGATAGCTTCTTTGACAACTTCAGGATTGTTGTAATCTAAATCTGCTCCCATCAAGTAATCATAGTTACCATATTCATCATCTACATTCTCACTGAAATGTTTCCCTTTGAATAAATAGAGACCTTTTTGATGTTTAGAGGCATCATAGTCCACACTTGTAAAATGCGAGGCATTATAGATAAAGTCTGAATATTTATGTCTTGATGGAAATGAGAAATAGGTAGGCGCACGAATAACTCTTTTTCTTTTAGAAACTTTATGTCTATGATAGGCATCTACTTTATATGCAATGACCTGTTCCATCCCATCTGCACCAATTAAATGATTAAGTACGATATCTGCATAGACATCTATACCAAATAGATGAAACATCTTTATACACCAGAGGTATTCTTTCTTCGTGCCATATTTGGTACGGATTGTGTTTTTACTATTGAATTCTCCTAAGTCATAATGGTCATAGACACCATAGCCTGTATCATTGACACCATTTGCTCCTTTATAAGCAGGAGGAAGCCATATAGCGGTAATACCAGCTTTTTTAAGTTTATACGCATTGACTCTGAGTATTTTCCACAAATGCGGACTTGAGGGAAGATACCACTCAAAGCCCTGCATCATTACACCTTTCTCCATATCATCACCCCTTGTACTATTATAGCATGTTTGTGCACAAAGGATATTTAGAGAATGTATCACATATGTATGGACAATAAGAACCGCTTACATTTATGATAAAGTTGTATAAAAATATAAAAGAACTATAATAATAGGAAGGGAGTGAGTCTTATGAAGAAGAAGTATGAAGCATTGGCTATAAGCTTCTTAGTAGTGAATATGATATATAGTCATGGTGTTGTGCATTTACAGCCTTCTATTGGGGATGAGATAGTCGGAATGCTGTATAATTTGTTTCATTTATTTGAATATAATACGATTAATGCACCTTTTGGGTTAAGTGCTTTTTGTTTTCTTATTGGAATGGCTGGTTCTTTTGTAATGGCTATATGTGGTGTGCATTCACATAATTCTATTTCTATACTACAAGGAATATTAAGTTTAATGCAGGGTTTACTTGGCGCGATTGTCATGATTGTTTTTCTTCATGATCGTCATTTGATAGATAAAGAGTTAGTTGGAACTTTAGGAACACTCACTACAATCACAATACTTGTTGTATTATGTAATGCGATATTAAGTGTTCTTGTAGAGATGGATGTAAGAAATCATATACAGATCTTTGATCGTGCTTTATTGAAACCTTTAATGAGTAATTTGTCGCTTTCTATATTATTTCTTTCAATGACACTTGTTGCCTATGCGATGATGTATTTATTGCCAGTGAGAAGTATCTGTCAGCTGTTTGGATTGAATTTAGTACTATTAACAGGAGTATTAGGATGTTTTTCTATAGGTATGAGTGCATTACTCAGAAAGGTTAATACGACTTATATGATTTGCGGCAGTCTTATGGTTCTTATATGTTTATTTAGTTTTATGAGATTTCATATAATTTCCTGCCTATTAACTGTTATCAGTTTAATAATATGTATAAGGAATAAACCTGTGAAGGTATAGAGGAGTTGATCTCCTCTTTTATTTTCACAAAAAAACTTCAAGGCAATCATGCCTTGAAGTCATCTTTAAGACTTTAATGCTAATCGATATGAAATTTCATCCAACACTACATAAACAGGGATAGGATACCGTAAGTAATGGCTGTATGATTTCAATTAATAATGCGGTAATTTTGTATTTCATATAAATATACCCTTCCTTGTTTATGAATTACCTATATATTAGCATACTTCTAAAAGCGTGTCATCTCATATTATAATAAAAAATAGAGAAGCGATTTGCTTCTCTATTCGTCGTCTTCACTTGTAATAAATTCATCATAGATAGCTTTGATAGCTGGTTTGAAATAACAGTTTCTTACCCCTACGATGATATTTAATTCTGATGAACCCTGGTCAATCATCTTAACGTTGATGTTTTCTTTCGCAAGTGCTTTAAATACTCTTGCTGAAGTACCACGGCTGTCCTTCATACCACGACCTACGACCGCAATTAAGGCTAAATCAGATTCTAAGACAATATAGTCAGGCTGTACAGCACGATGTAATCCTGCAAGGATGGCCTGTTCTTTTTCAATGAAGTCATCGCTGTTCACAATGATTGTCATTGTATCGATACCTGAAGGCATATGTTCAAATGAAAGACCATGCTCTTCAAATACCTGTAGTACTTTACGACCAAAACCGATTTCACTGTTCATCATGTCTTTTTCAATCATGACAGTCGCAAAACCTGTTTTACCTGCAATACCTGTAATAACGTGGTCTGGTTTATGACAAGTACTTTCTACAATGAGAGTACCCGCATCTTCTGGACTGTTAGTATTCTTGATTAAGATAGGAATACCTTCATTTCTTACTGGGAAGATGGAATTCTGATGTAGAACACTTGCACCCATATAAGATAATTCTCTTAATTCTTTGTAAGTGATTGTCGCAATTGGTTTAGGATTCTTGACAATACGTGGATCCGCAATAAGGAATCCTGATACATCTGTCCAGTTCTCATAAAGATCTGCACAGGCACATTTCGCAACGATACTACCAGTAACATCACTACCACCTCTAGAGAAGGCTTTAATGCGTCCTGATTCATCATTTAATTGACCATAGAATCCTGGAACGACTGCATAGTCATGTTCAGATAAAGCTTTTGTGAGAGCTGCATCTGTTTTCTTTTCATCATATCTACCATGCTTATCGATATAAATAACATCTGCCGCATCAATAAAGTCAAAGCCTAAATAACTAGCTAACACTTTACCATTTAAATATTCACCACGTGAAATTGTATAATCAAAACTGTTCTGTTTCTTGATTTCTTCTTTAATTTTTTTAAAGTCTTCTTCTAAAGAAATATCAAGACCTAGTTCAGCAATGATTTCATTGTAACGTTCTTTGATTCTGTCATAGATTTCTTCAAAATCATCTTTGTTGTGATGTGAATAGGCAAGAATCAATAAATCTGTTACTTTTGTATCTTCTTTATTTCTTTTCCCAGGGGCACTGGGAACTACATAATGACGATCAGTATCTTCTAGAACGATGTCATGTACTTTTTTAAACTGAGTTGCGCTGGCTAACGATGAGCCACCAAATTTAACCACTTTCATATCTTTATTCCACCTCACACTTTTGTATAAAGATTACATGATTTGGCTAAACTAATCAATATATTTTTTGCTTAATTCGAATATTTTTTCAAACCTCAATTGTAAAATGAAACTGGAATTAAGGAATTGGG
>UMGV01077306.1_pt1 | contig 14138 bp, 10 predicted proteins | sample 1965361 | NCBI WGS metagenome assembly UMGV01 (sample SAMEA4836081, study PRJEB28245) | human gut metagenome | biome: gut microbiome; material: fecal sample | place: Denmark | collected 2008
AGAGCCGCTTAGGCTAGGCTAATTTTTAACGAACTATTGCTATAAAAGAAATCCTTGTAAATAAATATGGTATTGAAGCAGACCGTATTGATGCAAAAGGTATGGGTGTAGGCAGTCATTTCTCAGAACCTGAAATGAACAGAGCTGCAGTAATCAACTTCTATAAATAATATAGAAAAGCCAACTAGTCCGCACAATGCAGCGAATTAGTTGGCTTTTCTGCATTTTGTCAGAATATTTTTCAGCTCCGATATTTACTTTTGAAAGTGCAGAACAGACAAGAATATTTTCCGGCAGCTGCAGCCTGCTTTTTATCGGATTTTCAAGAATTGTCAAAAAAAACAAAAATCCCTCTATTTCAACTCTGGAACTCAGTTGAGCCAGAAAAATGAAATAGAGGGATTTTGTATTATTCCACGTAAAGTACCAGTCCCTTGAGGTATTCGCCTTCAGGATGGTAAATATTCACCGGATGATCTCCCGGCTGAGTCAGCTGATGGAGAATCCGCACGCTGCGTCCGCTCTGGGCAGCAGCCGTAAAGACCGCATTGCGGAAATCCTGCTTGTTGACCACCTGTGAACAGGAGAAAGTGAACAGGATGCCTCCCGGACGAATCTTTTCGAAAGCCTTTGCATTCAGTTTGGTATAGCCTCTCAAGGCATTGCGCAAGGCATCCCGGTGCTTGGCAAAAGCAGGCGGGTCAAGAATAATCAGATCGTACTGGTCGCCCATCCGGTCGAGGAACTTAAACGCATCTTCCGCAAAAGCCTGGTGACGTGCATCACCGGGGAAGTTGAGTTCCACATTCTCATTGGTCAGATCGATCGCTTTGGCAGAGCTGTCCACGGAATGCACCAGATTCGCTCCTCCGCGCATGGCATAGAAAGAGAAACCGCCGGTATAGCAGAACATATTCAGTACGTTCCGTCCCTTAGCGTAGTGTTCCAGCAAATGACGGTTCTCACGCTGGTCGACAAAGAAACCGGTCTTCTGTCCCTTGAGCCAGTCCACATGGAATTTCAGTCCGTTTTCCATGGCGATATTCTCCGGACTGCCTCCCTTGATGAAACCGTTCTCGGTAGCCAGCAGATCCGCCTTGAAAGGCAGGGTTGTTTCCGACTTGTAGTAAATGTTCTGGATTACATCCCCCATCACTTCGCTCAGAGCATCGGCAATTTCCATACGATAGACATGCATGCCGGCAGAGTGAGCCTGCATGACCGCCGTATGATCGTAAACGTCAATGATCAGTCCCGGCAGGTTATCGCCTTCTCCGTGTACCAGACGATAGGTATTGTTCTGCGGGTTACCGATCAGTCCCAGAGCACGGCGCAAATCCTTGGCCACCTCCAGACGGCGTACCCAGAACGCATGGTCAATGGTTTCCTGACGGAAAGAAAGCACACGCACCGCGATGCTTCCCACCTGAAAATGACCACAAGCTATAAATTCTTTCTGCGAGGTATAAACATCTACTACTTCCCCTTCTTCGGGCTCTCCCTCCACACGGGCAATAGCCCCAGAAAACACCCACGGATGGAAACGCTTCAACGATTCCTCCTTACCGGGTTTCAGATATACTTTCTTATAAGACACGTTTATTGTATAATTAAAAAGGTTATCACTGTTTTTCAATCCGGTAGTCACCTGTCCGGCGCAACTCTTCCAGATATTCATAAATCCGTACGCAGGCCCAGGCATCGGTGGCCGCATACAACTGCTGGGCTTCCGTCAGCGTTTCCGCTTCCCAGTTGGACAGCCGTTGCGTTTTCGAAATCTTCTCCCCGAAAAGCAAGGCATAAATCTTCTGCAGACTCATCTCTTCAATGCCGAAATGAGGTACATAATCCTGAAGTTCCACCCAGTTTCCCGTGCGGGGATCCTGCCGGTTTCTGCGGCTCAGCATCCGGAAATCATCTTTCAGCGAAAGTCCCACCTTGAGCACATCGTTCTGGAGAAACTCTTCCAGGAAATCGGGCAATCCGATATGGTTCAGCCGAAACAGGAAACAAGCATCTGCCGTAGCCACCTGCAACAACGCCACCTGATTCACCATTCCCTTGCGAAAAGAAGGGCGGGTTTCCGTATCTACTCCCACCAGTGCATGAGAATTCAGGTATGCAACAGCCTTGCGTGCATCGGCTTCGGTATAAATGACATAAATCCGTCCGGGGAAAACCACGTTCGGCAGTTCGGCAATTACTTTTTTGTCTATTTTGTTCGGTATGACAATCATTCGTTTTCTATCGGTTGTTTTTAATCTATTCCTCTCCCATATCCAGACCTTCGTACAGTTCGTCTTCGGTCACTCCTTCATCTTCAAATCCGCAATCGTCTTCCTCGTCGTCTGCTGCGTGACGGCTATATTTCACTTCATGCAAGGCCCGCATCAGATTGACCAGACGCTGTCCCCAGAACTCGGCAAACTGTTCCCGGCAGATCACCAGGGAATCGTTCATGGTCTGCTCCAGTCCCAGACGGAACACGCAGATAAAGTCCTTCACCGACTGGTAGATGTCTGCCAGTCCTTCGGAAACGGTCTGATGAATCGGAGTATCACTATACATCATATCATCGAGAAACACTTCCAGATAGTCATCACGGTCGCCCATCAGTGCCGCCACTTCCCTGCGCAACTGCTCATAATCGCTCTCGGTCACGAAGGTTTCGGGATCAAAATCCTCCATCCGCTCACATTCGGGAAGCAGCGATGCCTTCAGATAAAGCAAGGGCAGCAGTTTCAGGGCCGTATCAACAAACTGACTGCGTTTCTGCTCGGAAACCCGTTCCAGGAAACCGCAGAATTCAGCAGCCACCGTGACAAACTCCACTGTATTTTTATCAAATATGGCTTGTGTATTCTTTTTCATATTCATTTGTCCATTAACCTTCGCAAAGGTACGAAAAAAATTTCTCAGTTTTAGTTTTATTCGTACATTTGCGGGGTTATTCAGATAAAAACAGCATCAAATGAAGAAAAAAACAGATACCAAGACTACAGAACAGAAGCGAGTTACAACCCAGAAAGTTGTTACGGCTCTTAAAAGTGAAACGGCACATTTCGTCATCGGACTGTTGTGCGTCATATTTGGCGTCTACATGCTGCTGGCGTTCAGTTCTTTCTTTTTCACGGGAGGCAACGACCAGAGCATTCTGGCACATCCCAACCCCGGAGAACTGCTGGAAACAGGCAACCGCATCCAGAACTATGCCGGTACACGGGGTGCCCAGCTTTCACAATACCTGATCAATGACTGCTTCGGAATTCCGGCCTACTGCATCATCGTGTTCCTCATCGTTGCAGGCATGAAGCTGATGAAAGCCTATAATTTCAGTCTGCGGAAATGGTTTGCAGGCTGCATGACCGTCATGATCTGGTTCTCCATCACTCTGGGACTGATTTTCGAAGGTCCTTTTGAAAACTCATTCATCTATCCGGGCGGTCTGCACGGATATAATGTCAGCCGCTGGTTCTGTTCCCAGATCGGAACACCGGGACTGATTCTGGCCCTGCTGGTAACAGCCATTCTTTTCTGTGTGGCACTGACCAGCAAGACAATGCCTTTCGTACGCAAGGCGCTCCGTCCGAACCTCCGCAGAAAAGGAAACGATCCGCAGCCGGCCGATCCGGAACAGCCCGACGAACCGCGTCCGACCGAACCGACTGCAACAACTCCGGAACCGGAAATTCAGGAAGAAAAGACGGAAGATATCCCGGCAAAGAAGACATCAGAAACTTACGCTGCTTCTTCCAGTACTCCTTCACCCAAAGTGACTGAAGTATATGAAGAAGAGGAAGATAATGACAAGAACGAGCCGCAGTCAAAGGCCCACGAAATTGAACTGAGTCTGGACGAAACTCCGGTCAGGGAAAGTAAGGCCAGCGACATGCGGGTGGAAATCGCAACCGGAGAAAAAGCGGATCTGCTTCCTTCCGGCGGTGAACCGGCTTTCGAGATCGACGAGAAAACCAGCGAAGAGGATGAAGCCTATACCGGCGACGTGACACAGCCTTACAATCCCCGTCTGGATCTGGAACACTACAAATTCCCGACCCTGGATCTGCTGAACACTTACAACGACAACGAGCCGACCATCGACATGGAGGAACAGAATGCCAACAAGGACCGTATCATCAAAGTGCTCCGCAGTTTCGGCATCGAGATCAGTTCGATCAAGGCCAGTGTGGGTCCGACCATTACGCTTTATGAGATCACTCCTGCCGAAGGTGTCCGCATCTCCAAGATCCGTAACCTGGAAGACGACATTGCCCTGAGCCTTTCTGCCCTCGGAATCCGTATCATCGCTCCGATCCCGGGCAAGGGAACCATCGGTATTGAAGTACCGAACGCCAACCCGCGCATCGTTCCGATGAGCTCCATCCTGGCCAGCAAGAAGTTCCAGGAAACCACTTTCGACCTGCCCGTAGCACTCGGAAAGACCATCACCAACGAAGTGTTTATGGTGGATCTGGCCAAAGCGCCTCACATGCTGGTGGCCGGAGCAACCGGACAGGGTAAGTCTGTCGGTCTGAATGCCATCGTGACTTCCCTTCTCTACAAGAAGCACCCCAGCGAACTGAAGTTCGTCATCATCGACCCGAAGAAGGTGGAATTCGCCATCTATGCGCCGATTGAACGTCACTTCCTGGCCAAGCTGCCCGACGGAGAAGACGCCATCATCACCGACGTGACCAAGGTGGTACAAACCCTCAATTCGCTCTGTGTGGAAATGGATACCCGTTACGACCTGCTCCGCAAGGCAGGCTGCCGTAACATCAAGGAATACAATGCGAAGTTCATCAGCCGCCAGCTGAATCCGGAAAAGGGACACCGGTTCATGCCGTACATCGTCATCATCATCGATGAGTTCGGCGACCTGATCATGACTGCCGGCAAGGAAGTGGAACTGCCGATCTGCCGTATTGCCCAGCTGGCACGTGCTGTCGGTATCCACGCCATCATCGCTACCCAGCGACCGACCACCAACATCATCACCGGTACCATCAAGGCCAACTTCCCGGCCCGTGTGGCATTCCGTGTAGCTTCCATGATGGACTCACGTACCATCCTCGACCGTCCGGGAGCCCAGCAGCTGATCGGTAAGGGAGATATGCTCTACCTGCAAGGCAACGATCCCGTCCGTGTGCAGTGTGCCTTTGTCGACACTCCGGAAGTGGAAAAGATCGCCTCCTACATCAGCAAGCAGCAGGGCTATCCGACTGCCTTCATGCTGCCTGAATACGTGGACGAAAACGCCGAGCCCAGTGCAGCAGCCGACGTGGACATGAACCGTCTGGATCCGCTGTTCGAAGAAGCAGCCCGTCTGCTGATCTATCACCAGCAGGGTTCAACGTCTCTGATCCAGCGTAAATTCTCCATCGGATACAACCGCGCCGGACGTATCATGGACCAGCTGGAACGTGCAGGTATTGTCGGACCGACCAACGGAAGCAAGGCCCGCGAAGTGCTGTGCATGGACGAAAACGACCTGGAAATGCGAATGAGTTCCCTGAAAAACTAAACTACATTTTATAAACTACATTTTATATGAAACGACGAAACGTTTTTCTGCTTTCGCTTCTATGTTTTTTATTTTTGTGCCCGCGTTTTTTACAGGCACAGTCAGACGCGAAAGCCCGTGAAATACTGGACAAGACCGCTGCTGCCTTCCGACAGGCACAAGCGGTCAGCATCACCTTCGGCGGTACCCAGGAAGGTACTTTGCTGCTGAAAGGAAACAAGTTCCACCTGAACACCGGTGACGTAGAAACCTGGTTCGACGGAAAAACCCAGTGGAGCTACCTCAGACAGAATGAGGAAGTCAATGTCTCCACCCCCACCCCGGAAGAACTGCAGAGCATCAACCCGTACGTACTGCTGGACCATTACAGCCAGCATTACAACAGCCGTTACAGCGGAGTGCGGACACACAGCGGCAAACAAGGACAGGAAGTCATTCTGACTCCCCGTGCGTCACAACAGGACATCCGTAGCATCTGCTTCGTTGTCAACAACCGCTATGAGCCGCTCTACATCCGCATCGACCTGAAGAACGGACAGCAGCAGGAAATCCTGATCCGCACTTACCGTGCCCTTCAGACAGCCAGTGACAAGGAGTTCACTTTCGACTCAAAGAAATACCCGGATGCCGAAATTATAGACATGAGATAATCTTTTTTCCGTTTTTTATCGCGACCTTTTATTTTTTCGCTATCTTAGCGAAACTTTAATGTCTAACTAAAAAACGAATACTTATGGAAATGAAAAGACTGATCCCTACCATAATGCCGGCCTGCTGCCTGGTACTCCTGTTCAGTGCCTGTTCTGAAAAGAGCAGTTACACGCAACTGATTCCCGGGGATGCGTCCTCTGTCGTGGCCGTCAACCTGCAGTCCCTGACTGAAAAAGCAGGCATTTCTTCCGGAACTCCCGCTTACGAATCCTTACAGAAGGCTTTCTCATCGGGTAAGGACAACCCCCTGAAAGATCTGCTGGCTTCACCGGACAAATCCGGCATCGACTTCAGCAAGGACATTTATATCTTTACCAATTCCACATCGATGAATATAGGAGTCGTAGCCCGGCTCAGCAATGCATCCGACTGGACAGCTACCCTGACTGAAATGAACGACGGCGAAAAGAATCCGATCAGCCAGGGAGACGGTTTCTCCTATCAGCTTTCGGACAAGTCCATCCTGGCCTATACCGAGGATGCACTGCTGATCTGCTCCAACGAGCGCCGCACGCCTGAAGACAGCCTGATTGCCATGGCAGGACGGCTGATCCATCAGACAGAGGCCCAGAGCATCACCGGCAAGGAAGCCTTCAAGAGCATGGAAAGCGAAAAAGGAGATATCCGTTTCATGGCCGCTCCAAATGCCCTGCAAAGTGCATTCAAGACTTCGGGTTACAGCAGAATGCTGCCTTATCCCTATACCAGCACCCTGACAGCCCTGCCCGCTTCGTGTGTCACCGTCGGCAACGTCAGTTTCGAAAAAGGCAAGATTGTAGTAGATGCCAAACCTCTGGGCCTGGACGAAGAAAGCCGTGCCTTTCTGGAAGCTGCCGTCAAACCCTACGGAAAGATTGAAGGCAAATTCGACAAGCTGTTCCCGTCGTCCACACTGATGTACTTCAGTGCCAACGTGAACGGCAGCGAACTGACCAGCTTCTACCGGCAGCAGCTGAAATCAGCAGACAACAACCAGCTGATGGAAGCCCTGGCACGTTCTGTCAACGGTGAAGTAACTTTCGGTCTGCTGAACTTCAGCCTGACCAGCATGCCGGCCTTCGTCATCTACGGCGAAATGAAGAGTCCGGATGCGCTGGATGCCCTTTACCAGAAGAAAGACAGCCTGGGCCTGAAACGCACACAAAAACTCGTGAAGCTGGCTGACCACGAATACATGATCGAAAATGCAGCCAGACTGTTCCGCAACATGTCGCTGTTCTACGGATACAAGGACGGACGCTTCTATGCAACCAACGACGAAATGGTCTACAAGACCATCGGCAAGGAATCGTCTCCTTCCCTGAAAGGCAGCTCCTATCTGGACAACCGCAAGGGAACCAGCCTGTACAGCCTGATCAACGTCGATGCAGCCCTGCAGCTCCCCATCGCCAAGATGGCGGCAACGACACCGGCAGGAGCCTTCCTCCAGATGGTCGGAAAGATCTCCTACATCTCGGCCGGCAGCAACGGCGACAACGGACATGTGGAAATTGTCCTGACCGACAGCAAGGAAAATTCCCTGAAGCAACTGACCGACCTGATGGTCCAGTTAAGCAAATTATAAAAACTCTATAAACAGTAAAATTGAACGATATGACAACTGAACATGTGAAATGCCTGATCATCGGATCAGGACCGGCAGGTTACACTGCCGCCATCTATACCAGCCGTGCCAACATCGCTCCCGTACTCTACGAAGGACTGCAGCCGGGCGGCCAGCTGACCATCACCACCGAAGTGGAAAACTTCCCCGGTTATCCGGAAGGTGTGACGGGTCCTGTATTGATGGACGACCTGCGCAAACAGGCAGAACGCTTCGGTGCCGATATCCGCAACGGAATCGTAACCAAGGCCGACCTGAGCCAGGCCCCTTACAAATTCATCATTGATGAAGAAAAGGAAATTACAGCCGATACGGTCATCATCTCTACCGGTGCCACAGCCAAATACCTGGGTCTGGAAGATGAAAAGAAATATGCCGGCATGGGTGTGAGCGCCTGTGCAACCTGCGACGGATTCTTCTACCGCAAGAAAACGGTAGCCGTAGTGGGTGGAGGCGATACCGCCTGCGAAGAAGCCATTTACCTCGCCGGACTGGCCAGCAAGGTTTATCTGGTGGTACGCAAGCCTTTCCTGCGCGCTTCGAAGATCATGCAGGAACGCGTGCTGAATCACCCCAACATCACCGTTCTGTTCGAACACAACGCAGTCGGCCTGTATGGTGACAACGGAGTAGAAGGTATGCACGTGGTGAAACGCATGGGTGAAGCCGACGAAGAACGCTACGACGTAGCCATCGACGGATTCTTCCTGGCCATCGGCCACCAGCCCAACTCCATGCTGTTCAAGCCGTGGGTAAAGACAGACGAAACCGGATACATCCTTACGGAAGAAGGTACTCCCCGTACCGGTGTGCCCGGAGTATTCGCTGCCGGTGACGTAGCCGATCCGCACTACCGCCAGGCTATCACAGCTGCCGGAAGCGGATGCAAGGCTGCCATCGAAGCAGAACGCTACCTGTCGGCCAACGGACTGCTGTAATCCCCCATACACACAGGCCCGAACTGACGGCTAGGGCTGACCTTCCCTGCCCCCCGGGCCTGTGCGATTTCCTGCCTTTATTTAGGAACAGGTTTGGAAAACGAGAACACTTTTTTTTACAAACACATACATTTATGAAAAAACTAATCAGAAAAACATTTGTTGCTATCCTGCTTACGGGAGGAGCAACAATGGCATTTGCCCAACAACAGATGCCTCCGATTCCGGTTGATCCCAACGTACGCATCGGTAAACTGGACAATGGACTCACCTATTACATCCGTCACAATGCTCTGCCGGAAAAACAGGCTGACTTCTATATTGCCCAAAAGGTAGGTTCCATTCTGGAAGACGACAACCAGCGCGGTCTGGCCCACTTCCTGGAACACATGTGTTTCAACGGAACAACCCATTTCCCCGACAATACCCTGCGTGAATGGCTGGAAAGCATCGGAGTGAAGTTTGGAGCCAACCTGAATGCCTACACTTCCATCGACGAAACGGTCTATAACATCAATAACGTCCCCGTTACCCGCGAAAGCGTAGTTGACTCCTGTCTGCTGATCCTTCACGACTGGGCCAACGACCTGACCCTCGATCCGAAAGAAATCGACAAGGAACGCGGAGTCATCCACGAAGAATGGCGCACAGGCATGGGAGCCATGATGCGTATGTATGAAACCGTACTGCCCGTTCTCTACAAGGACAGCAAGTATGCATACCGCCTCCCCATCGGAACCATGGAAGTGGTGGACAACTTCCCCTATCAGGCACTGCGTGACTATTATGAAAAATGGTACCGCCCCGACCAGCAGGGAATCGTTGTCGTGGGAGACATCAATGTAGACTCCATCGAAAACAAGATCAAGAGAATGTTCTCCCCCATCGAAATGCCGGAGAACCCCGCTGAACGTACTTACTTCCCTGTGCCCGACAACGACGAACCGCTGATTGCCGTTGCCAAGGACAAGGAACAGAACATACCTATCATCTACCTTTTCCACAAGCATGAAGCTGTCAAACCGGAAGAAAAGGGCAACATGGACTACATGGTCTACAGCTACCTGACTTCCATGATCGAAAGCATGCTCAACACCCGTCTGGAAGAACTGACCCAGAAGGCTGATGCTCCCTTCATCCAGGCTTTTGCCGGTGACGGAGACTACCTGCTGTCAAAAACCAAAGGTGCTTTCATGGGAATTGCCGCTGCCAAGGAAGACGGCATCCTGACCGCTACGGAAGCCCTGATGCGCGAAATCGAACGCGTACGCCAGTTCGGATTTACCGCCAGCGAATATGCACGTGCCAAAGCTGACTACCTCCGCAGTCTGGAAGTTGCCTACAATGAACGCGACAAACAACGTACAAACAGCTACGTCAAAGAGTACGTACGTCACTTCATCGACAACGAACCGATTCCGGGTATTGAAAACGAATATCCGCTCATGAACCAGATCGTTCCGAACATTCCGGTAGAAGCCGTGAACCAGGTGATGAAACAGCTGATCCAGGAAAAGAATATCGCCCTCAGCGTATTCTGTCCGGAAAAGGAAGGCATGAAATACCCCACAGAAGCCGAACTGAAAGCCGTGATCGACAAGGTGAAGGCTGAAAAACTGGAACCCTACGTGGACAAGGTATCCAACGAGCCGCTGCTGAAGGAGAAACCGCAGGCCGGCAAAGTGGTGAAGACTGAACAGGGAGCCTTCGGATCAACCATCCTGACCCTGAGCAACGGTGTACGCGTGATCGTGAAACCGACAGACTTCAAGGCCGATGAAATCCGCATGCAGGCATTCAGCCCCGGAGGAAACTCTCTCTTCGACGACAAGGATGTCCTTCAGTTCTCCGTCATGAACGAAGTCGTTCCATTGGGCGGACTGGGTAACTTCAGCGCCGTAGACCTGAGCAAAGTACTGGCCGGAAAAGTGGCTTCTGTCAATGCATCCGTAAGTACCCTCACCGAAGGACTCGGTGGCAGCTGTTCTCCGAAAGACCTGGAAACCATGCTCCAGCTGGTTTACCTGAACTTCACGGCTCCGCGTATGGATCAGGAAGCCTTCCAGTCATACATCCAGCGTGGCAAGGCTGCCCTGGCTAACCAGGCTGCCAACCCGATGAGCACCTTCAACGACTCACTGGCCGTAGCTCTCTACAACCATCATCCGCGTGCTCTCCGTCTGAAAGCTGAAATGATGGACAAGGTGGACTACAACAAGATCATGGAACTCTACAAGAACCGCTATGCAGAAGCAGGCGACTTCACCTTCCTGCTGGTAGGTAACATTGACCTGGCCACTGCCACTCCGCTGATTGAGCAGTATCTGGGCGGACTGCCGACCATCAGCCGCAAGGAAAACTTCCGCGATCCGAAGATGGATATCCGCAAGGGTGATTACGAAAACAACTTCATCCGCGACATGGAAACTGCCAAATCAAGCATCATGATGGTGTACAGCGGCAACTGCCCGTATACCCTGAAGAACAAGATCATGATGAGCATGTTCGACCAGTTGCTGGATATTCTCTACACCCGTACTGTACGTGAAGAAGCAGGCGGTACCTACGGTGTGAGCAGCTGGGCTTCCATCAGCAAGTATCCGCAGGAAGAAGGAACCCTGAACATCTACTTCGATACAGATCCGAACCGCCGCGAACAGATGGTAGGACTGATCAAGCAGGGTCTGCAGGACTTCATCGCCAACGGACCGGCCACCGAAGATCTCAACAAGGTGAAAGAATACATGCTGAAGACCTATCAGCAGAACCAGAAGGAAAACGGCTATTGGATGGGCGCTCTGAATGAGTTCTACTGGACCGGTCTGGACATGAACAAGGACTACGAAGCAACCGTAAATGGCGTTACGATCGATGATCTGAAAGCATTTGCCAAAGCTTTCATCGGACAGAACAATGTCATTGAAGTCAGCATGAGTACTCCGGCTACCAAATAACTGACAACCGGCCTATGTTACTGACCGAAATAAGAAGAAACCAGAAACTTGCAGCAAAGCGGAACCCCATGTACGACAGGAACCGCTTTGCCAAGTTCCTGATTTATCTGTTTACAGCATTCTGGGCAGCGTACCTCGTTCTGATCGGGGTTTCGCTGTCCTTTGCTTTTGAGGAGGATATCCCCGGCATGGAACCCTATGACGCACTCGACAGCGTCCTGATCCTCTTCCTCCTGATTGACTTTCTGATCCGTTTTCTCTTCCCCACTCCGGCGCAAGAGATCAAACCCTATCTGTTGCTGCCTGTCAGCAGACAGCGACTGATCAACACCCTCCTCGTACAGGTGGGTCTCAAACTCTACAACCTGTTCTGGCTGTTCCTGTTCGTACCCTTTGCCGCCCTTACGGCCGCCCGATACTTCGGCGTGGCAGGAGTGACCGGCTATGCAGTGGGTATCTGGCTGCTGATGACAGCCAACGCCTACTGGAGCATACTGGTACGCGCACTGGCCCGTCAGCACACGCTCTGGCTCCTGCTCCCCGCAGCAGTCTACGGTCTGCTGGCCCTGCTGGAATTCGTTCCCTCTCAGGGAATGGTCAGCCAGTTCTCCATGTGGCTGGGCGAAGCCTTCCTCCGCTGGAACCTTCTCGCCCATGCAGGCGTACTGGCAGTCATCGTCCTGCTCCTGCTGGTCAACTGCCGTGTGCAGACTGCCTGCATCTACAGCGAACTGGGACGGAAGGAAGACTCCCGCGTCAGACACTTCAGCCGCTACGGCTATCTGGAACGCTTCGGCATGACCGGTGAATACATGCGGCTGGAACTGCGCATGATCTTCCGCAACAAGACACCGCGCAAGAACTTCCAGATGATGTGCATTGTCCTGGTTCTTTTTGCAGCCATGCTCTTCGGCATCACGCAGGAGTCCACCCAAAGCGTCTACTCCATCCAGCTCTATTCCATCTACAGCTTCACGGGATTTGCCGTTTCGATCCTGACCCGCATCATGGCGTACGAAGGCAATTACCTGGACGGACTGATGGTGCGCCGGGAATCCCTGCTCAGCCTGTTCCGGGCCAAATATTACTTCCACTGCCTGCTGCTGGTTTTCCCGCTGGTTCTCCTTCTTCCGTCCATTATCTGGAGCGGACTTCCGGCCGGACTGGTAGTCAGCCAGCTGTTTCTTACAGCGGGCATCATCCTGCCCCTCATCATGCAACTGGCATGGATCAACCGGAAAACAGCTCCGCTGGACGCAAGCATAATGGGTAAGGGACAATGGAACTCACCTTACCAGATGGTAATCGTGTTCTTCGCCTTCTTCTTCCCCATCCTGTTCAGCAACCTGCTTTTCCTCGTGCTCAGTGAGAACATGGCTTATCTGGTATGCACCCTGCTGGGAATGGCTGGAATAGCCGCACAGCCCCTGTGGATGCGATACTTGTACCGCCAGGTCATCCGGAAGAAATATGACATCCTGACGAACCTGCGCGACACACGCTAATACTTACAACCTCCTGCAAACAGACAGAATTATGGAAATCAAGATAAACAACCTGATCAAACGATATGGCAGCAAGACTGCCGTAGACATACCCGACTTCACCCTCCACGAAGGAGAAATCCTGGGACTGGTGGGAAACAACGGAGCCGGAAAGACCACCCTCTTCCGCCTGATGCTCGACCTCCTGCAGGCCGACAGCGGAACCGTCTGCATGAACGGCACCGACGTGACCCGCAGCGAAGAATGGAAAACCTTCACGGGAGCCTATATGGACGAAAGTTTCCTGATCGACTACCTCACTCCCGATGAATACTTCCAGTTCAACGGCCGCATGTGCGGACTGGACCGGAACACCGTCAACGAGCGCATCCGGCGCTATGAACGCTTCCTGGGCCCGGAAATTCTGGAAGAAAAGAAATTCATCCGGAACCTCTCGGCCGGTAACAAGCAGAAAATCGGAATCGTCAATGCCCTGCTCCAGAATCCGCAGATCATCATCCTCGACGAGCCCTTCAACTTCCTCGACCCCACTTCGCAGTCGCTGCTGAAACACATACTGCAACACTACGGCGAAGAACACAAAGCCCTGATCCTCGTATCGAGTCACAACCTGAGCCACACCATAGACCTCAGTACACGCATCGCCCTGATGGAAAAAGGATCGCTCATCCGTGACCTTGACAACACCGACGGAGCCGCCGGAAAAGAACTGGAAGACTACTTCGAAGTGAAGGAAGAAAACTGACCGCACGATCCGGCCGGAACGACCGCACGATAACTTCGCATTGACTGGTCAATGCAAAAAAAACGACCGCACGATCCGGCCGCAATGACCATATGATTCAGCCCCATTCCCAGTATAATGACTATGCCTGAATTTACTTCACACTTTTTTGTTTATAC
>UMGV01036606.1_pt1 | contig 14136 bp, 12 predicted proteins | sample 1965361 | NCBI WGS metagenome assembly UMGV01 (sample SAMEA4836081, study PRJEB28245) | human gut metagenome | biome: gut microbiome; material: fecal sample | place: Denmark | collected 2008
CTTGATTAAGAAGTCTTTTAGAGCATACAACACCCGCCGCCTGTTTGTAAATCTTATATTCCCGAACGGCGATGTGATTTGGGTATTCCTCCTCCAGTGCCTCAAACAGAAGGTCTAAGGGAGATTGGTAGTCATCGTCATCCTCTCTGGCCCCGCCGTTTTCAATCATGTAAATGAGCATTTCAAAGTTCTGCTCCTCCGGGGGCGCTTCATGGATCAGGTACAGGATGAGAGCTGTATCCAGTGCGATTTCCGAGCGCTCCCAAAACGGATCGTTCTGTTGTGCGCCCTTTGGTGTAGTATTCTTGATAAAGTTATTCACCAGCTTCATCACATCCTTATCATCCTTGATGTAGGCAAAGGCGTTGAAGCTGTCCGAGCGGGATGGCTCGATCAGGTCAAACACCTTGATAACATAGCCCCTTTCGAGCAGCAGCGGCGCTACGGCCCGGAGCGTTTCCCCCTTGGGGTCAGTCACAAGAAAGCTGCAATTTGCCTCCATCAGATTCGGCTTAACAAAAAACCTCGTCTTGCCCGCACCGGAGCCGCCAATCACGATTTGCAGCAGATTGCGCCGGTGCATTTTGCCGTTCAGGCTCATGCGGACATTCTGCGTCAGGATGGTGTTATTGCGCGGGTCTTTGTCCCGGTACTTGGCGTTCAGCTGCTTGGTGCTGCCCCATTTTGCGGAGCCGTGCTCCTCGCCCGGTCTGCGGTTCTCGCGGGTGGAGAGATAAAGCGCCACGGCAAAGCCATAGGCCGCCAGCGCCCACAGCATAAATTTCGGCGTATGCGGCGTCCACCGCACAGAAAAGGGATGCTCCATCAGCCATGAAAGCCGCCCCATCAGCGTAAACACGGTCATTCCGGCCTTATACTCTGTTGCAAGCAGCGCTGCCAGCCAAAGCAGCATCGGCACAGGCAGCAGCCACAGCAGCGGGTTCTGATTTTGATTTCGTCTCATGTAATCCCCCTTTACGCAAAAAGAGGCCGCCCCTTTTCAGGAGCGGCCTCAAAAATGCGGCTCAATTTGAGACACATTTCGACATATCCCTATTTACTTGCTCCAGCTTTCGTTGTCGCCAAGGATGGCGGTATGGGTGTTGGCGGCCTCCATGACTGCGTAGTACGCCCAATGCTTGCGGCTGACATCCGGGAAGGTGTTCAGCTTGCGGAGATTATCCGCAATGTAGTCCGCGTCCGCCTCACGGCCCAGCAGGCGGTTGACGATGGTCACAACCTCCGCGCGGTTGATCTCATCGTCAGCGCGGAAGGAGCCGTCGCCATAGCCGTTGATCCAGCCATGCTTGGCGGCAGCCTTGATGTACGCGGCAGCCCAATAACCGTCGCTCACATCGTTAAAGTCCTTATACTGTTCCATGATCTCAGCGTCGCCATCGCCGTACACATCAAAGAAGCGGACGGCCAGCGTGGTGAACTCGGCGCGGGTAATGGCATCGTCGGGGGCAAAGATAGTCTTGCTCTTACCGTAGGTGACACCGTTGTTATTGAGGTATTTGGCATAACCGGAGTACCAGGCATGGGCGGGAATATCCGTAAATCTGGTGTTGGCCACGGTGGAAATGGTATCGCCGTTCTTCTCCGCCAGCAGACGGGCGAAGATAGCGGCGGCCTCCGCGCGGGTCATGCTGCGGCTGGGGCCGAAAGTCCCGTCCGTGTAGCCCAGGATATAGGCGCCGTGACGCTCTCTTTCCTCGATTTCCGGAACGGTCAGCTTGCCGTCCTGATCCGTCTTGCCCTTGGCCGTTTGGCTCAGGTCACCCTTAACAATGATGTTTTTATTCTCCTGCGGATCTTTCTTGTGGTCGGTGACGGTAACCGTCACACGGTGGTTTTTATCCAGATCCGTGCCATCCGGCAGTTTGACCGTAATATTGCCGGTCTTGCCGATGGCGACCTCTGCGTTGGGGATGGGGCGTCCGGTATCGGTGTGCTCCACTTTGATGGTCAGCGTCCAACGGTCGCCGTCCGCATCCTCATAGCCAGCAGTGACCTTGCCGTCCTCATTGGTCTTGCCGCTGCTGGTGGGGACGGTGATCTGACCTGCCTTGTCGGTCTTGCCGGAGGCGTAGTTGTCATTCTTATCCGTGACAGAAATGCTCATATCCGGGACTGCGGACTTGTCCTTGACCAGCTGCACGGTGACGGTGGTCTGGTCTGCGTAGTCCAGCAGGCGGCTATTGGGCAGGCGGATGGAGATCGAATTGTCCTTATGGAGCGCGACAGCGGCATTTGCCACGGGATTCTTGGTGTCGGTATCCGTGACGGTCACAAGGTAGCCGCCCACAACGGCCTCACCCTTACTGTCCGTGGTGGCGCTGTTGTAGATCTTTTCAATGGGCTGCGTCTCCAGCTTTTCACCGCACACGGTACACTCCTTGTGCTTGCTGCCCTCGGAATCGGTGGTCGGCTGCTTGTCAACGATCCAGTCGCTGGGCTTATGACCGACAGGCTCGGTGTAATCGGTCTTGTTTGTATCGCCGCAACGGGTGCAGGTGTTGGTGGTGTAACCCATCTCCGTGCAGGTGGGTGCGGTCACTTCGGACTTGTAATCGTGTCCCAGCGCGTTTTTCAGCACCGCGCCACACTTGGTACAGAGCTGCGGCTGGGTGCAGGTGGCATCATTGCCAGGAACATGACCTGCCGCCTCGTTGCCCTCGATGCGGTGATAGCCGCAGCGGGTGCAGCGGTATTCCATCACGCCCTCGCCGGTGCAGGTGGCGTTGGTGACGAGGGTTCCCTTATCCCAGCTATGGCCCAGGGAGTCCGTATAGTCTGTGACAAAGGAACTGCCGCAGCCATCGCAGCGATGGATGGTCTTGCCGCCGCCCTCACAGGTCGCGGCGATTACATGGGATTCGTAGTTATGGGGCAGAACGGAAGTGATGTCCTCAATGTGACGATCGCCACAAACGGAGCACTCGCGGACGGTATAACCGGGGCTGGTACAGGTGGCGGCCACGGTATAGACCTCATAGCTGTGTTCGCCCTTGGGCGTGGCGGTCTGCTTCATCTGTCCGCAGCGGGAGCAAAGCTCCAGCAGCTTGCCATCGGTTTCGCAGGTAGCGTCACGGATGACGATGCCCTGCCATGCGTGGCCCAGAGAGTCCACATAGTCGCGCTTTTCGATTTTGCCGCACTCCGTACAGAGGTAACGGTCATAACCGAGGGTGGTGCAGCCGGCCTTGGTGCTGTCCAGCAGAATATACTTGTGGTTTTCACCACAGCCCTTGTCGGCACAGCAATTTCCGTTGCAATGCTTGTTCTGACAGCCGCAATTGGGGTTAGAACAGCCGCAGCCGCAGTTGCCGTTCTCGTCTGTGGTATCATCCCTCAGCCAGACATAGGCCACGCCGTTTTCCGTCATATCCACACCGTCGCAGGTGTAGGTAATCTCGTAATAGACAGTGTACTGACCCTCGTCCGTATAGTTGGGTGCGGTGGTCATGGTGCAGCTATCCGCGCTGTTGCCGTAACGGATGGCCGTGCGGACACCGGCTTCAGACAAGTCCGTGACGCTGATAGTATGGGGCTGTCCGTCTGCCACGCCGTAGTAGCTGGCAACAACGGCCTTGGCCGCCGTGTAGTCATAGCAGGTATAGTCGCACAGGCGGCACTTCTCCACGGCAGCGAAACGGCCATGAGCGGGCTGGGACAGAGTCTCCGTTTCCATGTCATGCCGTTCCAGCACAGAGGATTTCTCGTAATTCGTACCGTAACAGAAACAGCAGTAGGTGCCGCCTTTGGTGACAGTGCGGTGGTACTTGCTGTCTACATATTCATGGGTAACGGTCTCCGGCAGATCCTCAGTAAACTCCGCGGCGCAGTCATACAGCCAGTAGACGTTCTTCAGATAGCCATATTCGCTCTTGCTCATATTGGTGTTGAGCGAGCCGCAGGTTTCACAAACGGCTTTCGTATAATGATACCCAGTGTAGTAGGCGTCTTTGCCGGGCGTCCCATCCAACACAGAGCCCTTGCCGACGCCATCCACCATGGTGCCATCCGAGTATTTGACATTACGGCTCATGGCAGTCTGCCCATCACGGGTATATTCAGGAACGCGGAACACCTCAAAGGATGTGGCCTTGCCGCATTCGCCGCATTTGAAGGTCTCACGTGTAACGGTGCTGTTGGCATCCAATTCGTTGGTACGGTTGTTGGCTGTGAGCCAATGCTCAGCAGGATCATGGTAGCTGTTCTGCTGGGCGGCTGATGCCGTGGGGATCATGCTGAGGCACAAAACAAAAGTAAGAAACGCTGAAATCAATCTGCGGTGTTTCATAGATAACCTCCAAAATTTTTGTTTGATGTAGAAATGTGTCTCAAATTGAGCCACATTTTGAAAAGCGCCCCGCCGATGGCTCACGGCGGGGCGGGCTGACGGGCTCGCTGGCACTGCGTTGGACGCGCCGCGCTCCCAATATGGCAAAAGCCGCTGTCAGCGGCTTTTGGGGTGTCCTCCCCTTGATTACCTAATGAGCCAGCGAACAGCCCGGTCAAGGCTCAGCCAGTGCGCGCACTGGCTGACTCCGCGCATGATTGCGCCAGCAATCGTGCGGCCTTGACAGGGGTGGGCGGTGGCTCATACTCCCCAAAGGGGAGACACCCCCTGTTGTCGGGACTTTACCGGGTAGGACGATGTACCGGGGCACGGCTGCGCTGTTTGCCCATCTCCAGATTTTTCTCAATGGAGCGCCCAAACTGCTTACTGGTATCCTGAATATTATCGAGAGCCTGTCGGCACTCCTGCGGTTCCCAGCCCTCATAGAGAGCAGCGAGGTTCGACATATCCGGCATAGGCCGTTCAATCCCGTATCTGCGGCAGAGGATATAGGAAATGCTCTGTGCGTCCAACTCACACTCGCTGCGGTCATAGCTGGCATTGGCGCCCTTGGCATGGAAACGGCTGTGGGCTACCTCGGCGGTGATCGCCGCAAAGGCTTCGTTGTCGGGATAGTCCGGGTTGATGGCCAGTTCCAGATTGGCGGCGTCATAAAAGGCAGGGGCAGGGAGTTCCTTGTCAATGACCACCGGCACAACGGCATAATTCAGAACGGTGGTCAACGCCGCCTCCATTTCCTTACTGTCATTCTGCAAGGTGATCCGGGAAATATCCCGGCCCTGCGTCTGCTTGATGTCATAGGCATCCGCCAGCGTATAGCCGCGCCCCATAGGAGAACGGGCAAAAATTTTCACGCCATTGTTCTTTTCGCTGTCCATAACGGAGCGGTTCAGCGTTTTCCAGCGGTCACGGGTTCCGAACACGGTGGCCTCCGGGTTGCCGAACATCACCAGCGCGATATTGCCGGCACTGTAAGAGGGGTTGTCCCCCTGCATCTCCAGATAGCGGGCGTAGGCTTCGGGATTGCTGGTGATCTCCGTGATTCCGGCGTCCTGCATGGCCGTGGTATTTTCCCTCTCAGCCTGCTGGGCCTCTTTCCACTTTGTATCGTTTTCGGCCTTACGGCTCACGATCTGTTCCAGATTTGCCATACTAAAAATTCCTCCTGTTATCTTGATTTCTGCTGTGTGGGCTGGGAACGCTGCTTCGCCTGACCGTCCCGCATCCCCGCAGCGGTTTTCTGCAACACGGCCAACCGGCCTTTTACCGTGGGAATATCACTGATTTTTTCAGCCGTGTCAGTAGTCCTCGTCATCTGGCTCGTCCTCGATGGTGTCGAGCCATTCCCGCGCTCTGGTGAGGAGTTCCCTTGTTGAGTGCGGGGTGCGTCTTTTTTTACGGTATCGTCCTCCTGCGTCTGCGTGGGGGCGGGATAGCCCCGGCGCTGCATGAACAGATTGACCGTGGATACAAAATCCGTATTGGTGACGAGCGCCACCACACCGTCATCCTCCTTTGTATCCCGGATCGCGGCAAAGAGGATATTGGGCTTGGCGTATTTGCGGAAGTCATTCAAATCCTCGGCCTTGATGCAAAAGGTTTTCAATTCCTTGCCCTCCCGCAGCAGGCGCTTCATACTGGTCTTTCCCACCAGCTTTTTATTATCCTTCGCCAGAGCATATAAAAAGGCGGTCAGGTTTTTACAGCCTGCCGCCAACAGCTTGATGCTTTCCTCCGTCAGCTGGATACTCTCCTTTACCATCAGGTCGGCCACTTCTCCACTTGCGTCCATTTTCTTTTACCTCCCGGTTTTCAAATATTCGATCAGATCCACCATCGTACACTGCGGGGCATACCGTACACAGCGGGTTATCAGCTGCTTGATGTGCCCCTCCCGCTGGGCATCAGGGAGCCGGTCAAAAAGGGCCACATCCCGGACAAGTTCAAAATAGTCCATCAAAACTACGCTTCCACGGTGGATGCTGCTTTCCATGTACTCCACATGAAGCAGCAGCGCCAGAACCGGCCAGCAGGTCTGTACCTCAAATAGGGCGAGAAACCCATTGGCGTCACTGCCTGCGGTGTAGACCTCGGACAGGGCCATCAACCGAAGGCGGTCTTTCCGGGCCAAAAAGAGATAATCGTTATGTCGGCTCTGCTCCAAAATCTCCAATTCTGCCTTTAGGCTGTCACGGTCAATGGGTTGGTACGCTGCGGTCAGCTCCAACACTTTGTTCAGGTCTGCTTTTATCAGCTTTTTCATGGTCGCTCCTTTCCTTTGAAATTTCCATCTGCGCCCGCACCGTTGGAATATCATCTTCAATGCGGGCGCACAGCTTCAGCTCCCGGCGCAGTACCCGCAGCCGTGCGGTGATCGTGCCGATCTCCTCGGAACAAGCTGTATCATCCGGGGCTTTTCGGCGCAGGCGGTACAAATCGGCCCGGCGGTCAGTCAGAGCGTCGATCTCCGCTTGCAGCGCCTCCTGCTGCATGGTCAGCTGCTCCACACTGTCGATGCGGTTTTTGTAAAGATAAAAGAACTGCTCTTGGTAGCGGTCAAACTTAATGGCCTCTGCCCGTGAGACTGGGGTCTTGCGCCGGGATGGCGGCTTCCTCAGCAGATAAAGATATTTCAGGTACAGAAGCCGGAAGCCCCGTGCGCGGCCTGCCTTTAATGGCAAACGGCCTTTCACACGGTAGCACCGCCCATAGGGGAAATACCGCTGCGGCAGGATAGGGGTATGGTCGCTGATTGGCGGCGCTGTGCCGATGCGGCTCTCCGTAAGACGGGAGAATATCTCCGCCTCGCTGTACCCGGCCCCCAGCTTGTCCAGCCGGAGAAATCGCGCGCCGCCCGGCGGCTTGACCGCCGCATGGGTTACTTGGGGATACCGCTTGACTTGATAGCCCATTTTCACCAACTCTCCCCAAAAAGAACGCATGGTGTAGGCGTTGGCGATGGCGGTGTCTATGTCCGCACGGGCCAGCCCCCGGAAATTGGGCTTCCCCGCCTTTTCTGCCTCCCACTCGGCACGGCTGACGGATGGCTCACTGGATTCAATAATCGACAAGCCATGCTCCAGACAGATCGCATCCGATGTGCCCCGGATACCCACCCCTGAGCCGCCCAGCAAGTCCGAAATACGGTCACGGTACATGGAACCGTCCACAAAGGACACGCTGTTGAATACGATATGCGAATGTAGGTGCGCCTTGTTCAAATGCGTGGACACCACTACTTCGTATTTATCCGCCAAAAGCCGCTGTGCCAATTCGACGCCGATGGCGTGAGCCTGCTCCGGCGCGACCTCACCGGGGGCAAAGGACTGAATCACATGATAGCCCTTGCGTTTGCGGCTGGTCTTGCCCCAGCGGCGCTTGGTGTCCATCATGTCTGCGGAGGCGGTTTCCCGGTCACAGTTCAGCGCAGTTTCAAAACAGTCCTGCTCGGTCTTATCCCTGTTCATGGCGTAGTCCAGCACCGTTTCCAGAGAGGTCTTTTCCTCGTCCTGCGTATAGCCCAGGCACCTGTCCAATCGGCTATGAATGACAATGATCTTCGTATACGCCATTCAAAGCCGCTCCCGCACCAATCGTGTGGCCTGCCGCACCAGATGCAGCGCTTCCGTGATTTCGTCACCGGTGGCTGCGCCCCTGGCGTTGGCTTGATGGGCCAACTGGTTGATGTTATTCCCGATGGCGGACAGCGCCCGAAGCAGGTCGGCATAGGCATCGGGGGGACGGGGCCGGAGATTTACGCCCATAATGAGCTGCCGTACCAACGGCTCCTTTTTCAGCCCGGTCACTTCTGCCTGTCGGCACAGGTGCGCGTACTCCGCAGCGTTCAGGCGAAGCGTCATTGTTTTATATGGCTTTATCGGCTTGTTCCCCCTTTCGGATAGACAGATTGTTTTTCTCTCGCACTTTGCGGGTTTGCGGAACGGTGCGGCCCGCTTCTCGCTCTGACCAATAGTCCGGGTGATACTGCTGGATGATTCGGTTGATTCCTTCTTCAAACTTTGCCGGGTCGCTGATCCGATCCGGCAGCGTCCACATCCCACGATCCAGCAGTTCACGAAGCACCACCTGTTCACAGCAATCCTCTTCAAACCAAAGGCAGCCGTTTTCACGAAAGCCGCATTTGCGTGCGGCGCCGGACAGTTCAAGATAGGCGGGCCATTCCGCCATGATGCCGCCGTGGCCGGGTGTTGTGATGAGGTGGATACCGGGATGCAGCGTTTCAAGAGCCTGTATTTCGCCCCATGGCGAATAGTCGGTTTGCACAGGGACATCACTCTCCTTGTAAAAAATAATGCGTCTCGATTTGAGACACATTTCGACGGACGGCACGGGGTTTTAGGGGTACGCCCCTAACCAGCGGAATTTTGATGTCAAAATTCCATGCTGGCTGGGACAGCGACGCAAAGCGCCGCTGTCCTACCGTGTCGGGGAATATTTCTTTTTGATCGTGTGGTTTTCCTTTTGGGGATGCTGTTTCTTAGGAGCGAGAGTAGGCACCTCCAGCATATCCGCGTCGTCCAAGCAGTCCAACAGGGCATCCACTTGGCCTTGATCCGGGCGTTCCGGCTCTTTAGTTGCTACCATGTAGCCCTGCATCAACTGTCCGTTGATGGAAAAGCGGTCTTTATGCTCTGTCGGGATTGGTGGGCATATCTCAACAAACAGGTCAGCGTAGGCTGCAATACGGCCTTGCAGATATTTCTCCATAGACGCTCTATCCCGGAAAATTTTTCTGTCCTGACCGGCTATCTTCCAGCCTTCGCCGGAATAGTCCGGGTTATGTGGCGTGTTGAATGTAACTGACCATGTGAGTTCCCATGATTTCGGGACAGATTTTTCCAGCGTCCTATCCCATTCGGTGTGTTCATACTCGCGCCATGAAAAGCGGTACACCATATTGCTCATTTCATGGTTGCCATATTCATTGACCGTCCATCGGTTTGAGGTATGAGGTGTAGGCGGCGTTTTGACATATTCCAGTGCCTTCATGTACTGTTGGGTCTGCTGTGCCTGTTTTGACCATACTTCCACTGCGGCATCAATACGCTGACATAGTTCTTTTTCACGGACAATACTCTCGGCTTTGCGTTCCAGCAATTCATCCACGCTGCACTCGATCAATTCACAAAAGCCATCGCGGCCGCGTTGAAAACTGATGTACTCGCGGACTTCCAACTCCCGCCCCGGTTCTAAACGGCTGTATCCCATGACACACCGCCTATCTTACTGGAACGGACTTTTTGCGTTCAGCCTTCTTTTCAGAAATATGCACTTTCGGCTTCTCCGCTGGGGGTACTGCGGCATCCGCGTCATCCAGACAGGCCAGCAGGTCATCAACGGCCTTCTTGTTGGGTTCTTCCTTATCTGGTGGAGCCAGCGTGTACCCTGCCGCCAAATAGCCGTTGATACTGAACATCCGTCTGCACTCATTGGGGACTGGTGGGGAGATTTCTCGGAACAGGTGACAATACAGGTCAAACCGGCCTTGGATATAATGCTGTGCGGCCTCCATGCTGGGGTATTTTTTCTTATCCTGCCGCGCGACATAGATACTGTCTCCCCAATAATTCCGGTAGTTGCTGTCTGGCTGTTTAGGTGCGTTGTAGATGATTCCCCAGCTGACGAGGTAAACATCGGCGGCCTTTTCATAGGAGATTTTATATCGCATTTTATAGGTGCGGTTGCTGATCTCCCATATCCCGTTTTTGTCCTGTTTCCACTCATTGGAGGTATGCTCGACCTCTGGCGTTTGCAGATATTCCAGCGCCCGTTCCAACAGCATCGTCTGTGCGGCCTGCTCGTCCCACGCCTCCGCCAGTTTTTTCAACTGGGCATACAGATCCTTTTCCAGTGCGATGCTGGCTTCCTTGCGCCGCATGATTTCTTCTCCTGCCAGCCCCACCAAAGGGGCAATGTGAGGACCGGCCCTCCAATCATTGAAGGAAATTCTGTGTTGGATCGTCACCTGCTGGCCGGGCGTGATACCGTCTTGGTATGCGTTCAGATAATAAAAGCTATCCTTATCCGACATGGCCTGAATCCCTCCTATCTGGCCAGTGTATCCGGCCGTTTCTTTGTTTTGGACCGCCAGCCCTTTTGATACCGATGCTCCATAGAAATGACACGGTACAACTCCGCTTCGCTTTTGGGACAGCAGCGGAAACTCTTGATTGCTCCATAATCAAAGAAGATTTCTTCCCGTTGTTTCCGGTATCTCTCCATCGGTATCCGAATCGTATCGCCGGTGTAAAAGGTTAGCTCCACAGCATCAACGGGCATTGCGACTTTTATCACACGCTGTACCTGTTCCCGGTAATTCAGCTTCACAACATGACCCATAGGGGCCGTGCCGCGCCGCCCGGTGATAGTGACACGATAGGCTTCGATGCCATCGGGCATATCCGCATAGTGTGTCCAAATCTTATACCCATCACTGTCCCGGAGAAAGGCATCCCGTTCCAGTATGCACCATGTTCCATTGGGACGGGACATGAAGTAGAATATCCGTTCATCCATATAGGGGCTGTTCAGTGCGTCACGCAGCTTCTGAGCATCCAGTTCAAAATCTTTTCTGTAATGCTGCGTATTCCGGGATACCACCTCGTCCAGAAACGCGATCAAGCTGATTTCTTTTTCCATAGCGTCCCTCATCGAGTCGGTGCGGAGCGGCGGGGAGTTATCTTGTGGAACGGCTTTCGCTTGGGCTGCCGTTTGACCGGGGATAGCCATTTGGCTTCAAAATCAGCCAACGTCATACGCTCGGTGCAGGACTGAGCTTCAAAATCGCCGGGAGACAAATCAAGATACCCATTGGACGGAATGGGAACAGGGCTTGCGGTCAGGACGGTGCCGAAATGCTCCACCGTGATATGCCGGGCAAGCAGGCAAGGTTGGCTCCAATCCTGTTCACTGGTTTGCATATCATAGGCATACACGCCTTTTGGGATAGTGGCACGGTCTACTCGAAGGGTAGTGAAAAGGCCGGGGATGCCTAAAATCTCCACGGCCTCATAGTGTTCTTTCCGGGCGTCAACTGCGCTCATAGGCATTTCTCCTTTTTGTTCGCTGTTTTTTCTGTGTAGGCGGCGGCAGTTCTTTCGGTGGGTCGATACCGTCAATCAGTTCTGCGGCGGTATTGCGGATCAGTTCTAATGATGCTTTCAGCTGCGATAGATCCTTTCCGTGGCTCCATCCGGCCACATAGCCGAAAGAGTAATCAGCGGTATCAATCCCGAAGTGCTGACAGACTACATAGGCCACGCTTTCAGCCTCCATTTCCCGGACAGAGCGCCGCTTGCGCTGTGGTGGTGTTTCACCGTCACCGTCCTCTATTGGTGCATGGAGTTTAGCGTGACTGACCTCATGGATCATGGTTTTGATGGTTTGTGCTTGGCTCATGTCGGGCTGGACAAAAATACGTTGTTCCGCAAAATTGCAGCAGCCATAAGCACCGCCCGGAAACGGCTCAATGGAAATGGGGTAAGGGGAAATGCTGCGCAGAGTCGCAACCATGCTCTCATACTGTGCTACATCGCCGATCAGCTTTTTTACAAGCTCAGGCAGCGGTTTTCCCTCCGTCTGGCTCACATCGAATACCGTAACTGTGCGGAAACCCATGCGCTGCACCCATTGAACAGAGGTGGCGGGTGAACCATCCGAAGCAGCTTCCTCCACTTCTTCCTTCCTGCGGTATGGGCAAGGGGCGAGTATGGTGATGCCACGCTCGCCTCGCTTGACCTGTCGGCCAAAATTCCTTCTCCAATCGTGATAACCCGCAACATTGGTGGCATTTGGGCATTGCATGAAAATCAGCATGGTATTGCCAAAGCTATAATGGTGGAATTTCGACATGGCAGTAAGATAAGCTGCGTATTGACCGCTTTGAAAAATATCTGACACGCCCTGCTCCAATTGATCTGTCAGTGCCTTCAGCCGTTCGCTTGGGGAAGTATATTCCTGCATGACAGCTCACTCCCGCCCCGGAGGGTCATTCCGGCTTTTTTCTTGGCCGGGGCTGCCTACCGCTTTGGGCTGCACCTTCATCGTGATGGGAGTATTGCCTGTTGCTCCAATCAGGATTTCAGCACAGTGAAATTCCTTCTTGTAGGATTTGACCTGCTCCGGGGTCAAAGAGCAAAAGTCCTCTTCGCCCAAGCCGCACACAAAAAAAGGGCCAAATACGCCGCCATATCCGCCGGGAACGCTTCGGTTGTACGGCATCCCCAAAAGAATACCCTCATCATTGCAGACAACTGCGGCCCTATCCTCAAAGGGGTAGATGGCCTGGATCATTCCGCCTACGACCCCCTGCATTTCATCTAAGCCGTTAATCTCCGCCTCATACGGAGCATACCCCGGTTTAACAATTACAACCGTCATGCTCCATCACCTCTCCGGTTCAGATTTCTTCTTAGGTTCCTTCTCGGTCTGCATCTTCATTTTCTGGCGTTCCAGCGCCTTTTTGCGAAGATCCATCGCCTCGAACATCGTGCGCTTGACCGTAGCAACGGTGGTTCCCTTGTCAGGGAAATAGGGGCGCAACTCGTCATCTTGGAAAGTGACCTTCAACGGCGGGTCGATCTCACGCTTGGTAGGCGCAACAGATTTCTCAATCTTCTGCGTAGTGAGCGTACCGGCACGGCTTTCCTCCTTGAGCTTGACCGCTTCCGTCTTAGAGGGGACTTTTCCACCCTCTTTTTCGATGGCGTCCGCAAGTGTTTTCTGCTCGGTGGGTTTCATGTGGGAAATCTGCTCGGCGGTATCCAGCGGCAGTTCCTTTTTATCCACCATTTTTTTCAGCGGCTCCTCCAACTGGTTGACGCGCATCAATCGCTGCACGCTGGCGCGGCTCATGCCTAAATCTTCTCCCACCTGCTCATCGCTGCGCTTCATCGGCTCCTTACCCGCCAGAATATCCGCCTTGGAGCGGCGTCCGGCCTTGCGTTTCAGTGCGTCCATTTTCATCTGTGCGGCACGGGCCAGTTCGGAGATAGGAATATCCTTACGGTGGAGGTTTCCGTCTACGCATTGGATCTGTGCGTCATCCTCGTCCACACGCTCGATCAGAACAGGAATGGGGTAATTCAGCTGTGCGCCGATGTCATGGCGGCGATGGCCGGAAATAATCTCAAGTCCGCCGTTGCGACCGGGACGACAGAGGACAGGTTCACGAATACCATAGGTCTTGATGGACTCAAACAGGTCTTTATAGTCCTGCGTTTCACGGTTTACCGTAAAAGGGTGATCCAGAAAGTCTTTCAGATAGGCAGGATGGACGGCCATGCTGTAAATCTCTCCCTCACTGGGGACAGGCAACTTGAGGAAGTCTGCTTCCGTAGGAGCATCCAGCCGATCCTCAAACACCTTGGTCACGGCAGAGCCTTTCGGCCCATCTGCGGTACGGGTAGCCGTAGTAGCATCCTTCGGCTGTTCCGGCGATTTCTGCGTCACCGCCGCCTTGGCCGGTTCATCGGGCTTTTTAACCTCGTCAGGCTTGGTGGAAGCGGCGGGAACATCAGCGGGCTTATCAGCCTTGACCGCCTTATCGTCCTTGGCGGGTTCGGCGGACTTCTTCACCTCGTCGGGTTTAGCGGGAGTAAGCGGAGCCGCAGCGGGCTTGCCATCCTTGACCGCCTTATCGTCCTTGGCAGATTCGGTGGGCTTCTTCACCTCGTCAGGTTTGACGGGAGTGACCGGAGCCGCAGCGGACTTGCCATCCTTGGCTGCCTTATCGTCCTTGGCGGGTTCGG
>UMGV01038869.1_pt1 | contig 14104 bp, 7 predicted proteins | sample 1965361 | NCBI WGS metagenome assembly UMGV01 (sample SAMEA4836081, study PRJEB28245) | human gut metagenome | biome: gut microbiome; material: fecal sample | place: Denmark | collected 2008
ATTATTCATATTTGTAAAATTAATTTTGAACAGTTACTTAGATAATGAGGAAAGAATATATTTTTGTATTGATATTTGCAATACTATGTTTCCTTGGGGGAAATTATTATAGCACCTATAATAGTAGCACCTATAATAGTAAAACTCTATTTGTTAATAAAGGAATAGCAACAGAAAAGGAGACTAAAGATCCTTTTCAAGGTACAAATTTCTACGATTCGACAAACTTTGAAAATACAGGAAACAGGTTTAAAAAGGGTATTATACCCGATGCCGAAACAGCATGTAAAGTAGCCATTCCCATTATTAAAGCAGTGTATGGGGAGCAACAGTTAAACTCTGAATTGCCACTTCAAATAACGCTTATCAATGATAAATACTGGACGATAGAAGGGACATTACATACGGCAAAAGGAGGTGTTGTATTTATGACCATTAATAAGAATAATGGATGTGTATTAAATTTGATGCATGGTGAATGATATCATGTTTTATTATGCAATACTCTGTTAATTCTAACGTAATCGTTTGAAAAGGAGGGAGTTAATTAACGTAATATAACTAATGGAATTTGGTTAAGTGGCCGATTATCAGTAACTTTATAGTATACTAAGCTTAAAGTAACATGACATCAGAACCACTCAACCAATATACGGAAATCTGCAGAGATGCTATCAAAAGTTCATCTGCAAAGGTAAGCAAAACTTTCGAAAACCTTCTCTTGGAAATAAAATGTGCAGAGACTTTAAAGTTATCCAAACGCAATACTTTGGATACTCGAGGGAAAATAATTATTAATTACGATTACAAAATTCCGATAAAGCATTTGTGGATTTATTGGGGACAATTTGATGTATGCATTGGCCTTAATGGACTTCAGTATGAGATCTCGTAACAGTTTGCAAGAAAGCTGAACCAAATTATGAAGAAAGAAGCCAATATAGTCGTATTCGACAGTCTTTGGTTTGAATTTCTTTATAAAAGGAATGGTGAATAAGTAGTTCGATGCAGTACCCAAGACACATAATATTTATAATCTCGTGTTAATGGTGAATCTTACAGCACAAACAGTTGAATGGTATAACCCGCAAAAAAAAATAGGTTATGAAGACATTGGTATTTAAAAAGGTTGGTTCAATGATGATAGTTGCATCTTTATTGATGTTGCTGTCATCTTGTCATGGAAATAGTAAACGATCTTGTCATGGAAATAGTAAACGATTGTTTCCTTCTAAGCGAAAGGATTCTTACTTAATAACATACTCAAAAAATGAAATAGTAGTAGAATCAGATAATGGTGCGACTCATTTTATTTATAAAAATGGTGAATACTTTACTTCTTCTTTTGGTTCTGACTCTATCGTATTTTTCTCAACAGTTAAAGATTACAGATTAAAAATAACAAGCGACACCGGACTTCATTACAAGATAATAATAGAGAAAGGAGATAATGGAGTATATAAGACAACAACTTATTTGATAACAGATAAGGGGTGCGATCATCCCACGATTTCGTATAGCTATGATTCTAACTATAAAATTCTTCAAGTAGAAAAACTTAGATACGTGGTGTATAAATAATGGGAGGAGTGTCAAAACTAAAGGTAACTATATACCTTGATATGGCAGATTTTTCCAATACTTTATGTGATATATCTGTGTTTATAGCCATTCAATTGGTGTTTGTTCTTGTAGCATCAATTTGTAGGAATAGAATGATAAAAAACAAGCAAAAACAAAAAGATGTATAATGTGGCGTCTCTTTAGAATCGGTGGCGTCTCTTTAGAATCACCATTCCTACGCCTGCGACCGCACCGACTGTCGCTCCGATTGAGTTGGCTGCGAAGTCGAGCCAGTCGCCGCTGCGGCGTCCGCCCGTGCAGTATTCCTGCAGAATCTCTATGACGCCGCTCATCAGTATGGGCGCAATCCAGGCGAGGCAGAACAGCTTTGTCCAGCTCAGCAGTGGCTTGTCTGAGGGCGATGCGATGTGCATTACGGGCTGAGGCTTCGTGTTGTGAAGGCGCAGATATTCGAGCCATATAGTGGCGCAAGTGCCGCCGTACATGGCTATGTGTACCCATTTGTCTATCAAAGTGACGTTGTCGAGCGGCGTACTCGGTATCGTTGCGAAACACAGAATCCATATCATAAGGATATAGAAGCACGATACCGGGTACGCCTTGAGTAGATGTCTGATGTATGTCATTGTATAAGAAATTCTTTTAATTGTTGTGTAAGAACTTCTTATTAAACGCTATATTCCCGCTTTTATTGTTAAGGCAACGCTTTAACGCACGAGAATCTTCTTGCCGTTCACGATGTATATGCCTGCAGCGAGTCCGTTCACTGCCTCGGCTGCCGATACGGCGCTCTTGAAGCGGCGCACCGTTCTGCCGTCTGTCGCCACTACGGTTGTGGTGGCTGGGGCGGCGTTGGCTGCGATGTCTATGATGGCGGTGGGCTGGTCGGCTGTAACGTTCTTCAGGAGATAGTGGCCCTGAGCATCCTTCTGGTTCAGTATCTCGAAGTAGGCGTTCGCCTTAATGCCCGTAACATCGGCGGTCTGCACCGAGCTCGACTTTGCGAACACGAAGTTGACGTAGTCGGTCGGTGTGTTTATCTTGAACTGCTTGCTGTACCATTTCTTGCCGTTCTTCTCAGTCGGTGTCGTCACGTTGTCGCCCGGCCATTTTTTGTTGGCAGGAGCGTGCGTCTCGTCGCCGCCCCACGTCCAGAAGTAGCAGTTGGTCCAGCCCACGTTCTCGGTGTTGACATACACGGCGATGTTGTAAGCCTCGAACTTATGCACGCTGTATGTGCGTGTCACGATAGTGCCCACCTTGCCGTTCACGAGCAGCGCAGCCTTCAGCGTGCACTTGCCGTCGGGCAGCGCAATCTTGGCGCCGTTAGTAGCCTTTGCGCTCGACGCCGTAGGAGCGGTGCCGTCAGTTGTGTAGACAATCTGTGCGTCTTTGGCTGTAGAGATAGCGCGCAGCGTGACGGTAGGATCGTTGTAGTATTCGCCCGACGGCAGCGAGGGGAATACCGTCTCGGCAGAAGTAGGCAGGAAGTAGCGCCAGTGGTAGCCCTCGGCAGCCAGCGCCCATCCGTCATCGGTGGGTGTGTATGCGTTCGCCGTGGTGCCCACCGCCGCACGCAGCTTCATATTCTTGCCCGTTGTGGTTATGACGTAGCGCTTCGCAGAGTTCTCCGTGCACGACCATCGGCTCTCGTTGTGTATTCCGGCTATGTAGCGCACCAGAATCATGTTCTTGATGTCCTGCTTGCAGTCGGTCCAGTGCTTGTAGAACACGCAGGGCGTGCCCGGCATGGCGAGCATGTAAGCGTTTGCCGCCAGCGTGTCCTTGCGTATCGGGTCTTGGTTGGCGTCGCTGCGCTTTTCCGTGTCGTGGTTCTCGAGGAACGTCACCGCATAGCGCTTGTACACCACGTCGGTAGCCAAGCCTCCGTTCGCCAGCTTCGACCAGTTGCCGTTGTTAGCCGCGTCGCGCATCGAGTAGCGTATGGGGAAGTCGAACGCCGCCGACATTATCTTGTCGTCCACCTTCGTAGCGTTCAGCCAGTTGATTACATTCGTCTTGTTGCCGTCGAAGTATTCGCCGACGGAGTAGGTGGGGTTCGCTGCCTTGTTGTACAAGCCCGTGAACCTTCCGGCGTATCCCTTCGTCATATCGTAGCGCACGCCGGCATATCCTAAGTCGTTGAGCAGCATGTCGAGATACGCTTTCACGCAGTTCTGCACGTTGGCAGAGTTGTGGTCGAGGTCGCGCATACCGTCCCAATCCTCGCCCGTATCGTAGTTGGCGCTGAGGCTCACGCCCTGCTTCTTCGCCTCCTCCGCAGCCTTGCCCTTGTCGTCGCCTGCGCACACGTCGGTAGAGGTCATCTTGTACGTCTTGCCCTTGTATGTTTCCTCGGGGAAGTCGAACCAGTTCTTCACGGTTCCGCGGTGGTTTATCACGACGTCGGCGATGGTGCCGATGCCCTTCTTCTTGAATGTGCCGATCATTGAGCGCAGTTCCTGCTCCGTCCCGAACGACGAGTTGTAGTTGGAGAACCAGTAGAGGTCGTTATAGCCCATCGACTTGCCACCGCAGTAAGCGCTCTGCGGCACCCAGATAAGCTTGAAGTAAGGCGCCATGTCGTCAGCCTCGCTCTCAAGCTTTGTCCACTGCGATGCGTCGTAGCTGTTCCAGTAGAAGCCCTGAAGCATTACGCCCTCGTATTCAGAAGGCCAGCCTTGCGCCGACGCGTTAAGCGGCGAAAGGCACAAGCCGCATGCTATTGCGGCTGCCGATTTCAGTAATCTGTTCATTTTATGTATCGAATTGATTGTTATTGTTTGAGGTTGTTTGATGTTTGCCGAAACAATATAATTGTGTAGAAGGGCAAACAGTAGGAGAAATATGTGCAAAACCCGATTGAGGCGGGCAGCCCGTCTGGGAGATGCTGGTAGATACTGGTAGATGGCTGGTAGATAAAAACGCTATCTACCAGCCTTCAACTCATTATCCAGCAAGACGTTACAAGCCTGCTGGAAGATATGAGAGATTTTTTTAGTTACATACTAAGTACAAGTACACCTCTCGGCTGCAGCTTCACGTCCTTCGAGAGGTCGATCTTGCGACCGGTAAGGATGTTCGTAGCCTCCGTGTGGTTGCCGATAATCTCGGCGTAGCGTGCTACGGGCATCGTTGCAGCCTTCGATGTGCCGTTGATAACCGTCATCACCGCCTTGTCGCCCAACGTGCGAGCCACTACGTACACGCCCTTCACCGGTATGAACTGCGTCTGCTTGCCCTTTGTGATGACGTCGTTGTTCTGACGCCAGTGGAGCAGACGGCTTGTGAAGCTGAACATAGCCTGCTCCTCCTTTGTGCGCTCCGCCTTGTTGAATGCGTTGTGTGAGTCGCCGGCGAAACCGCCAGGGAAGTCGCGGCGCACATGTCCGTCGGTAGAGCTCTTAGTGCCGTTCATCAGTATCTCCGTGCCGTAGTAGAGCTGCGGAATGCGGTTGACGGTGAGCAGCAGAGCCAGCGCCTGCTTCAGTGCTAATGTGTCCTGACCCTCGCCGAGGAAGCGGTCGGTGTCGTGATTCTCTATGAACGCCATCACGTGCGACGGATCGACGTACAGATAATCGTAGCAGAGCGAGTTGTATATGCGGTTGAAGCCCTTCCACCAGTCGTCGGTCTCCTCGTTCTTCGCCTGGTTGATGCGATCGAAGAATGCGAAGTCCATCACCGTCTTCAGGTTAGAGTTCACTTCAGCCAGCGGCGAGTCCTTCTGCCATGCCGCCGTGTATGCCGGCTCCGTCACCCATGTCTCGCCAACCGTGTTGAAGTTGGGATACTCCGTGTTCAGCACCTCCATCCAGTGCGCCATACCCTTGCGGTCGGCGTACGGATAAGTGTCCATGCGTATGCCGTCGATGCCAACGGTCTCTATCCACCATTCCGAGTTCTGTATGAGATAAGTCATCACGTGCTCGTTGCGCTGGTTGAGGTCGGGCATTGAGGGCACGAACCAGCCGTCCACCGTCTCGCGCAGGTCTACCTTCGACGCATACGGGTCGAGCACCGGCGTCAGCTTGTAGCTTGTCTGCAGATACTTGTCGTTAGTCATCTGGTCGCCGTCAACGGTCTTCGTCTTCACAGTCTTCGCCTGGTTTTCCGGCGCAAGCCATTCGGGTGTGTTGAACCAGTCCTTGGTAGGCATGTCCTTCACCCAAGGATGCTCGAAGCCGCAGTGGTTGAAAATCATGTCCATCACCACCTTCAGACCCTTCTTGTGCGCATCAGAAACAAGCTGACGGTAGTCGCTGTTCGATCCGAAGCGCGGGTCAACACGATAGTAGTCGGTCGTAGCGTATCCGTGATACGTACTGCTCTTGCCGTGGTCGGGCGAGTTGTTCTCAAGCACCGGCGTGAACCACAGCGCCGTGACGCCAAGCTCGTTGAAGTAGTCGAGGTGCTGGCGTATGCCTTCGAGGTCGCCGCCATGACGCAGCGACGGCTCCTTGCGGTTCACGGTGTAAGCGTTCAAGCCCTTCACTTTAAGATTCTTTCCGCTCGACGCAAATCGGTCGGGCATGAGCATGTACAGCACGTCGGCGTTGGTGAAGCCCATGTGGTCTTCGCCCTTCATGTCGCGCGCCTTCAGCTCGTACTTCACGTTTGTCTTGCTCTTGCCCGCACGGAACAGCAGGTTCATTGTGCCCGGCTTAGCATCCTTCACGTTCATGTACACCAGCAGATAGTTAGGCGAGTCGAGACGCACGAGCGAGTCGATGCGCACGCCAGGATAGTCGGTCGACACCTCGGCAGCGCGCACGTCCTTGCCGTAAACCATCAGCTGCACCTGCGGATTCTTCATGCCTACGAACCAGTTTGTAGGCTCGATGCGGTCTATCTTCTGTGCTGCATTCATAGAAAGTGATGTTGAAAGAAAGAGAGCGACAAGCGTCGCGCTCTTCATTCCCTTGTTCAATGACAAGAGTAAATGGTTTTTGAAGTTTATCATTGTTTAAAGTATTAATCGTGAACAATCAATGCCGACTGCGGAGCAACCGTCAGAGTAGAGCCGCTGATGAGTCCGAGACCTTCGGCGTTCACCTTACCGTTAGCCACCACCTTTGTGTAGCTACCCTCAGCAACCTTCACGCTCTGCGGCGTCTTCTGCGAGTTGAGCACCACGTATATGTTCTGCCATGCGTCGCCGCCGGCGTTGTTCTTCAGTCGGAACGCCACCACGCCCTTCGGAGCATCGACGAACTCGAGGTTCTTTCTCACCTCCTCAGCCTTGCCCATGCGGAACGCAGGATGCGCCTTGCGCAGCGCTATGAGACCAGCGTAGTAGTCGAACACCTGCGGATAGCGCTTCAGGTTGTTCCAGTCGAGACGGTTGATAGAGTCGGGCGAGCGGAATGAGTTGTGCACGCCCTTCTTGTCGCGCAGCATCTCCTCGCCAGCGAGAATGAACGGTACGCCCTGCGAAGTGAGCACAGCGGTCTGTGCGAGCAGGTCGAGACGTATCAGTTCGTCGTCGGTTATGTACGGCATTGTAGCGCGCAAACGGTCGGTGAGACACATGTCGTCGTGACAGCTCACGTAAGCCACCATCTGCGACGGCTCGTTCGTCCACGCCTCTCGCGAGTAGTTCACCTTCGTCATATCTATCTGCGGATGCGCAATGGCACCTACGATGCCGAACTTGATGCTTTCCTCTTGACCAGGCTCGCCAATGAGGAAGCCGCCCTTATGGTCGTCGGAGAACGGACCGCGCAGAGCGTCGCGCATTTCGTCGCAGAACGCACCGATGCCGTCGAGCTGCTTGGCATGAGCCTTCATAGCCAGTTTCTCCTGCGGATAGGCGCAAGAACCAGCGCTCCAGCCCTCACCATAAATATATATAGACGGGTCGATCTTGTCTACCATAGCACGTATCTCGTTCATCGTTTCGATGTCGTGAACGCCCATGAGGTCGAAGCGGAAGCCGTCGATATGATACTCCTTAACCCAATACTCCACGCTCTCCTTCATGAACTCGCGCATGAGCGGCTTCTCGCTCGCTGTCTCGTTGCCGCAACCCGAACCATCCGAATACTTGCCCTCCGCAGTCTTGCGGTAGAAGTAGTCGGGGTAGGTCTTCTGGAAGTTAGAGCCGTTGATGTCGAACGTATGATTGTACACCACGTCGAGTATGACGCGAATGCCAGCCTTGTGCAGCGCCTGCACCATCTGCTTGAACTCGCGTATGCGTGTTGTCGGCGTAGCGGCGTCGGTAGAGTAGGAGCCTTCGGGCACGTTATAGTTGAGCGGGTCGTATCCCCAGTTGTACTGCGGCACGTCGGGCTTCGACTCATCCACTGAAGCGTAGTCGAACGACGGCAGAATGTGCACGGCGTTCACGCCGAGACGCTGCAGGTGCTCGATAGCCTTCGGCTCTGTGAGCGCAAGATACTTGCCCTTGTGCTTCAGTCCCGACGAGAGGTCGACGGAGAAGTCGCGGTGGTGCATCTCGTAGATGACGAGGTCGCACGGATTGTTGAGCGTCGGGCGCACATCGTTAGCCCAACCCTCAGGGTCGGTGTCGCGCAAGTCGACGATGGCGCCGCGCTTTCCGTTCACACCCACCGCCTTTGCGAATATGCCTGGTGTGTTGTCGGGCTGCGCATTGTTGTACACGCTGAAGAGATAATACTTGCCTTTCAAGTCGCTCTTCACCGTTAGCTTCCACTTGCCCGCACCCACATGCTTCATCTGCTTAATCATCTGCTCGGCAGGATTGTCACTGTCTGTGTCCGACAGCAGCACGTTCACTTTCTTCACGTCGGGCGACGTGGTGAGCTTGAATGTTGTCTCTTTGGGCGAATACTCCACTTCGTTGAACGTCTGTGCGACGGCGCTGTGAGCTGTGCAGGATGTCAAGAAGGAGAGGAGAATGGTCTTTAGGGTCATGCTTATTTTAGTTGAGAATTTGGAGTTGAGAGTTATGATTAGTTGAAAGTTGAGAGTTGAGAATTGAGAGTTATGATTAGTTGAGAGTTGCTGAACGTTTTTTAGTTGAGAGTTGAGAATTGAGAGTTGAGAGTTATGATTACCATTTCTGAAAAGGTTTTCTCCATATTATATATTTTGAAAAATTACGCAATAGTACATATCATAACTCTCAACTCTCAACTCTCAATTCTAAATTCTCAATTCTCAACTTTCAACTCTCAACTCTTAATTTTGAATTTACTTTCTTCCCGCTTCGTCAATCAGTTCCTTCACCTGCTCGTTAAAGTCGCGGTCGGCGAGGAGCTGTTCGATGTTAATGTGCATGCGATAGCGCCAGTAGTGCTTCGGGATAGACGGAATGTTGATGCGCTCGGCGTCGGCGTTGGCGAGGCGAATACGCTCGTCGATGGCGAACCAGTCCTGCAGCGAGAGGCAGCAGAGCATAGACGGCGAGGTGAGCTGCTGCGAAACGATGTCGCGAGCGAGCCATCCCGGCAGCGGATGCGGTGCGGCGCCGCCGCGGTAGAGCATGGTGTTGTAGAACTCCTGCGTGCGGTCCCAGTCTTCGTCCCACCACTGGCGCAGCGTAGGCATATCGTGAGTAGAGAGAGTGCACACAGAACGGTACGGATTGCGCGAGAGATAGCCGAACTTAACGCTCGGATCTTTCGGCATCGACTGCAGTTCGAGACTCAGAATGCGCAGCTCCTTCATAACCCACTGCACGCAGTCGGGCACCATGCCCAAGTCTTCTGCGCATACCAGCATACGGGTAGCCTGCACCAGAATCGGCAGCTTCTTCATCGCCTCGCCATACCAGAAATTGTTGTTGCGGCGATAATAGTAGTCGTTATAGAGTCGGTTGAACGCAGTCTTGTCGCCGTCCCACAGCGCCTCGTACATGAAGTTGAGCTGCGCCGTGATGCGCGGGTGGAAGAGGTTGGGGTTCTTGCGGTCGCGCACGAAGAGCACGTCGTCAACCAGCGCGTAGAGTCCGTCGCGCAGCCACACGTCCTTCTCCGTCGTCTTGCCCTCGAACGCAGCCTCAATCTTGCGCTCCGTGTCGTATTCGGGCTTGAGCGAGTAGATGTCGTCGTGCTCGTGGTTGAGATAAGTCTTGATAACCTCCTCGGTATGTTCGCGGAACACGCGCTCCACTACCCAGTGGGCAATGAACGGCGTTGTGAAGAGATGCTCCTGGAAGTTGAGACCATAGCTCTGTATCTCGTCGCGCGACATGGCGAGTGCCGGCTGGAACTGTCCGAGCAGTCCGCCTACGCAGTCGGTAGGTATAGCCCATATACGGAAGAATCCGAGCACATGGTCGATGCGGTAAGCGTCGAAATACTTAGCCATGTTCTGGAAGCGGCGCACCCACCACTCGCATCCGTCTGCAATCATGCGGTCCCAGTTGTATGTCGGTAAGCCCCAGTTCTGTCCGTTCACCGAGAAAGCGTCTGGCGGAGCGCCCGCCTGCGAGTCGAGGTGGAAGTATTCGGGTTCGTGCCATACGTCGCAGCCGTTGCGGTTCACGCCGATAGGAATGTCGCCCTTGAGGATGACGCCGCGAGCGCGGGCATACTCGTGAGCTGAGCGCATCTGCTGGTCGAGCACGAACTGCATGTAGTAGTAGAATGCCACCTTATTATATAGTTCGCTCTTCGGGTTGCAGAGCGCCTTGCGGTCAGCCTCGTTCCACTGCTTGTGGTCGGGCCACTCAGAGAATACGCATGTGCCGTAGAAGTCGCGCAGATAGCAGTAGTGGGCGTACGGCGCGAGCCAGCGCTCACAGTCGGCGAAGAATGTCTTGAACTCCTTCGACGCCAGCACCTTCTTGCCCTCCTGCTCAAACAGCAGACGGAGATACTTCAGCTTGGCGTTGTTCACGCGCTCGTAGTCGATCTGCGGCAGAGCGTTCAGTTCCTCGCGCAGCACCTCGAAGCGGTCTGCCTCCAGCTTGTCTTTCAAAGCGGGCAACTGGCGCAGGTCGGCATACTGCGGATGCAGTGCGAAGATAGATATACATGAATATGGATATGAATCGGTCCACGTGTGTGTGGATGTAGAGTCGTTGATAGGCAGCACCTGCAGGAGGCGCTGGTGGGTCTTTGCCATCCAGTCGACCATCAGTTTAAGGTCGCCGAAGTCGCCCACGCCGAAGCTGCCTTCAGAGCGGAGCGAGAAGACGGGAATGAGTGTGCCCGCCACCTTCTCGTCGCAGAGCGCGTAGAACGACTGGTCGAGTGCCACCACGCGCACTTCGTTCTGCTCCAAAGGCTCGAGAGTGAGCTTGCGGTTGTCGCATGTCTCCCACATCTCATCGCCTTTGTCGCTGAACGCCACGAACTTAAATTCCAGTTCGTGTACTAACTTACTACAAATCTTATTATTGTTACCTAAACCTACTTCTTTTTCGTTTGCATTGAGCGCATCGCCGTCGATGTCTACAATCCATTCGTTGTAGTTGTGCTCGGTCATTGGCAGCGCCTTCTTCAAGTCCCAGTTGCCCAGCGCTGCGCCTTTGCCCGTGAGAGCGAGGCGTGAGCCCGAGTGCAACTGCGGAGCGCGCACCACGAGTCGCAGCGCCTTCTTGTAAGCCAGCGGCTCCACCTTGCCCTTTGCGCGTCGGTTGACGCAGTCGGTGAAAGCCGAACTATATAAATATGTGTCGCCTGGTATCTCGTGCCAGCGGTCTTCTACGGTGAAGCGGTGCGACGGCTTCGCGTTGAGGTCGAGTCGGTGCATTATGGTCTTCCACTCGCTGCATTTTATTCCGCAGCTGTTGCGCACGCTGTAGTAGTAGTCTAAGCGCTGTTCGCCCATGCCTGTCTCTACCTCGCATGTCCATGTCAAACCGTCGGTTGTAGACATAGCCACTGTGCGGTTGCCTTGCTGTCCGCCTACGATGTTCAGCAGCAGCTCTTCGCCGAATACTGTCTTGTATTGGATGTTAAAAGTAATTTGCATAGTATTGTTTAGTCGTTATTAGATTCTAATTGTATTTTGCTGCAAAATTAAACAATTACGCAATTTTTTGCAAAGTTATGAACGCATTTCTTCCAAACTGCAAGGTAAACGTTTGCGCAATGGTTAACGATTACTAACAAGTATATGTTATTTATCACAAATTTCTTACTTTTGCAATCATTAGGGGGCTTTGTAGGGGGTGCACCCCATAACATGCTTATTACTAAACTTAATTATATATGAAAGTAAAATCAATCATCCTCGCTTGCTCGTTGCTGGCTACAATGTCGGCAAGCGCGCAGACCTCAAAGGGCATCGACCTCGCCAACATGAACACGGCAGTGAAGCCCGGACAAGACTTCTATGAATATGCTATTGGTGGCTGGCGCAAGGCCCACCCACTTGATGCAGAACACGCTCGCAACGGCTCGTTCACCGACCTCGACGAGATGAACCAGAAGCGCATCCTTGCTCTCATCGAGGAGTACTCTTCTAAGCCGCAGCCCAAGGGCACACTCGGACAGAAGATAGGTTCGCTCTACAACCTCGCTATGGACAGCGTGCGCCGCAACCGCGAGGGTGCAGAACCGCTGAAGCCGATTCTGAAGAAGATTAACGACGTGAACGACCGCCGCGAGTATCAGCTCGTCACAGCACAGCTCGACGCACGCGGTCTCGACTGCCTCATGTTCGGAGCCGGCGTAGGTGCCGACATGAAGGACGCTGCCAACAACCTCGTGGGTCTTGGTCAGGGCGGACTCGGACTCGGCGAGCGCGACTACTACCTCTCTGACGACGCTCAGGTGGTTGCTGTGCGCAAGGCTTACGCCGAATACCTCAAGAAGATGCTCGTTCTCGCCGGCAACGACGAGGCTACTGCTCAGCGCAAGGCCGACGCCACAATGCGCATCGAGACACGCATCGCCAAGGCAAGCAAGAGCCAGGTAGAGCTGCGCGACGTGCAGGCCAACTACCACAAGATGACATACAACGCTCTCGTGAAGGACTTCCCGGGCATCGACTGGGGCAACTTCTTCCTGGCTGAGGGCTTCCCCGCATTCTCGCACATCGACGTAGGACAGCTTGAACCTATCCACGAGGTGGAGAAGATATTGGCTGACGAGCCGCTCGACGACCTCAAGGCTTACGCCGAGGCTCACGCCATCAGCTCTGCAGCAGCCTACCTCGACGACAACTTCCGTGCAGCCGAGTTCGAGCTGAGCAAGGTGATGTCGGGCGTACAGCAGGACCGTCCGCGCTGGAAGCGTGCCACAGCTCTCGTGAGCGGCGTGCTCGGTGAGGCTATCGGCAAGCTCTACGTAGAGAAGTACTTCCCCGAGTCGTCTAAGCAGCAGATGATTCAGCTCGTGCGCAACCTGCAGAAGGCTCTCTCGCAGCGCATCGACGAGGCTACATGGATGTCGCCCGCTACAAAGGCGCAGGCTCAGGACAAACTCGCCAACTTCATCGTGAAGGTGGGCTACCCCGACACATGGAAGGACTACACCAACCTCCACGTAGACGAGCAGCTCTCGCTCTTCGAGAACATGCAGAACATCCGCGCATTCCTCTCGCAGGACTATATCTCGCGCAAGGTGAACAAGCCGGTTGACAAGACCGAGTGGCAAATGACTCCGCAGACCGTGAACGCTTACTATAACCCGACCACCAACGAGATCTGCTTCCCGGCAGCCATCCTCCAGCCGCCGTTCTTCGACCCGAACGTAGACGAGGCTGTTAACTACGGCGGTATCGGCGGCGTAATCGGCCACGAGATGTCGCACGGCTTCGACGATCAGGGCTCACAGTTCGACAAGTACGGCAACCAGAACGACTGGTGGACACCAGCCGACAAGAAGAACTTCGAGGCTCGCACAAAGGTGCTCGTCGACTACTTCAGCGCTTACGAGGCTCTGCCCGGCAAGAAGATCAACGGCAAGCTCACTCTCGGCGAGAACATCGGCGACAACGGCGGTCTGAACATCTCGTTCCGCGCCCTGCAGAACGTGCTCAAGGAGAACCCAACTCTCAACAAGTCTATCGACGGCTTCACACCCGAGCAGCGCTTCTTCCTCTCATGGGCTACAGTATGGGCTGGCAACGCTCGTCCTGAGTTTGTAGACCGTCAGATAAAGACCGACCCGCACTCACCGGCTGAGGCTCGCGTCAACGGCGCCCTCCCGCAGATCGACGCTTGGTACAAGGCTTTCAACATCAAGAAGTCTGACAAGCTCTTCGTGCCGCAGAAGAAGCGCGCACAGATCTGGTAATAGCTTTTCTGTGCAGCTCTTAAGCACTCTTATATATAATATAATAAGGAGAACATCCGCAAGGGTGTTCTCCTTTTTCGTTTGTACGCTCGGCATGAGCATTATCTAACGGGTGCAAGTCCCGAGTAAGCCCTAATAGCGGGAATTACATAGCCAAAGGCAAGGGTGTCAATAGTGAGGTGGAATCTGAAAGAAGCCGGCGGCAAACATCTGACCTAACGAACAGGAACTTCATATAAGGCATATGACCGTGGGTAGGGTTGCAAAAGAAACCAAAGCCCGATAGCTATATTGTCCTGCCGTTGCTTTCCTATAGGCACAGCCCTTTCGTCGGGCGGCGT
>UMGV01034099.1_pt1 | contig 14057 bp, 14 predicted proteins | sample 1965361 | NCBI WGS metagenome assembly UMGV01 (sample SAMEA4836081, study PRJEB28245) | human gut metagenome | biome: gut microbiome; material: fecal sample | place: Denmark | collected 2008
GCACTGCTTGCCACCGGCTTCCCCTTCCGCGAAGGCGATAACTACGACGCTTACATCAAGTCTATGAAGGTCATGATGGAAAAGACCTGCGGTCTGCGCCGTATCGGTTCCGCCGCCTTAGATCTGTGCTGGACGGCCTGCGGTCGTTTTGACGGCTATTGGGAAAAAGGCATCAAGATTTGGGATATCGCCGCCGGAGCTTTGATTGCCCGTGAAGCCGGCGCCTTCGTTACCGACTTCTCCGGCGAAGGTGATTATCTTCAGAAAGGTGAAATCATTGCCGCCGCTCCGAAGATCTTCCCGGAAATGATCAGCGTCATTCAAGGCCGCCAAGCTTAATCTTTAGCGCAAACTTTGATACAGCCTTCGGCGAACCGTCCGAAGGCTTTTTTTATCGATTTTTCGTCCGTTGAGATATCATCAACCAACGCCGCTTATTTTTTAGTATCAATGACCGACAAGTCTATCGCCTCGATTGCCAATATTAGTGAGCAGGATCTGCTGAGCTTTACGCCGGCAATGCGTCAGTTTATTCAGATCAAACGCGACAACCCGACCTTATTGATCATGTATCGAATGGGCGACTTCTACGAAACCTTTTTCGAAGACGCCGAACTCGTCCATAAGGTGCTCGGGCTTACGCTGACATCGCGTTCTTCTACCAACTCCGGAACGCGCATTCCGATGGCCGGAATTCCCTACATGACCTTGGATCAGTATTTGGTTCGTTTGGTCAATCAAGGCTTCAGCGTCGGCATCTGCGAGCAGCTCGGCACTCCGGGCAAAGGCTTAATGGAAAGGAAGCTGGTTCGTACGATCACGCCGGGCACGCTAACCGATGAAATTCTTTTAAATGATCGGTCGGAAAGCACGCTGCTCGCCGTTTATCTTCAGGGCAAAGGGAGCGCCGTCGGATTAGCTTGGATGACCATTTCTTCCGGTGTCTTCAAGGCCATGGAAACGACTGAGGCCGGCCTTATCAATGAAATCGAACGCATCAATCCGTCCGAGATTTTGATTGCAGACCGTGACCGCGAACTCGCCGAAGAGCGTTTCCCGGATCGTTCCGTTTCTGCCCTCCCCGACTGGCACTTTGATCGAATTCGTGCCGAAAAGACACTGCTGAAGCAATTCGGAACCTCCACTCTTGAGCCTTTCGGGATTGCAGACTCCGACATTTTGATCACGGCCGCCGGCGTCGTAGCCGAATATGCCCGCTCTACTCAGGGAACCGACTTAACGCACATCACGGCAATTACCCGCGAAACGGACAATGACCACTTAGGCCTTGATGCGGCCTCCCGCAGAAACTTAGAAATCGTCCGAACGCTTCGCGGAGAGCAGACCAACACGCTCTTCTCGACAATGGACCATTGCCGTACGGCGATGGGAAGCCGCCGTCTCGCCTCCTGGCTGACTTCCCCATGCAGAGAACAGGCTCAAGCTGCTAAACGTTCGGATGCCGTCGAGATCCTATTGGACTCGATGGAGAAGTTAGAAAACATCAACGAGTTCTTAAAAGGCATTCCTGACTTCGAACGAACGGCTACCCGCATTGCCTTAGGCTCGGTCAAACCTCGAGAGCTTGCCGCTTTACGCGATGCCCTTCCCTCTCTCAATGTGATTGCTGAGAATCTTTCGGATCTCGATTCCGAACTTCTTAAAGAAACCGCAGAAGAGCTGCCGCTTCCTGAAGAGCTTTATCAGCTTCTTTGTGCTTCGCTCAAAAAAGAGCCCAGTACCTTTATTCGCGACGGAAATGTCATCGCGGAAGGCTTTAATGCTGAACTCGACGAACTCCGCGCTCTTAAGAATCACGGCGGTCAATTCTTAGTTGACTACGAAGCCCGTGAAAAAGAACGGACGGGCATTCCTAATCTTCGAGTGGAATTCAACAGCGTTCAAGGTTACTTCATTGAGGTACCAAAAGGTCAGATCGACAAAGTACCGACCGATTACCGCCGCCGCCAAACGCTGAAAAACGTTGAGCGCTACATCACGCCGGAGCTCAAAGCTTTTGAAGATAAAGCGGTCAGCGCCGAGGAACGATCCAAAGCCTTGGAAAAACAGCTCTACGAAGAACTCATTCTTAAGTGCAAGCCTTTCTGTCAGGATCTTCTGAATTCTGCCCACGGCGTCAGCGTCCTTGATGCGCTTTCTTCTTTTGCTCAGCACGCCGATACGTACCGTTGGATCAAGCCGAATTTCGTTCCGGTGACCTCTGTTGAGATCAAGGGCGCCCGGCACCCGGTCGTTGAAGAAACGATCGAGAACTATGTACCTAATGACTGCGATCTCGATGCCCAGCATCGTCTGCACATCATTACCGGCCCGAACATGGGCGGTAAATCCACGTACATGCGTTCCATCGCTCTGATTGTTCTTTTGGCTTACAGCGGAAGCTTTGTTCCCGCAGAGAGCGCGGACATCGGCGTCATCGATAAAATCCTGACCCGTATCGGCGCCGCAGACGATCTGGCAAGAGGACTTTCCACGTTCATGGTAGAAATGACCGAAACCGCTTCGATCCTTCGTCAGGCCACCGATAAGAGCCTGGTTCTTATGGATGAAGTCGGTCGGGGTACATCTACCTTTGACGGGTTATCTCTGGCAGCCGCGATCGCAGAGGATTTGGTTGTTAACTGCAGAAGCCTGACGCTCTTTGCAACACATTATTTTGAGCTGACGCAGTTAGAAAAGACGCTGCCCGATGTCGTCAATGTTCATGTCGCTGCCGCAGAAAGCTCGAAGAACATTGTTTTCCTGCACGAAATCCGACCCGGCGCCGCCAATCAAAGCTACGGTATCGCTGTTGCTAAGCTCGCAGGCATTCCGAGAAGCGTGATTCGAGGCGCACAAAAGGTGCTCTTAAAACTTGAAGAACGCGCGGCTCAAACGGACGATAAACAATTAGACCTGTTCGTTGCCTCAGAGGCTTCGACAACGATCTTCCCGGAAGAAGAGCTTCCCGAAGAGGATCCCGAGCTGCTCGAACTCAGGGATAAGCTCGCAGATGTTTCGATGGATGATCTCTCGCCGCGCCAGGCTTGGGAATTATTGGCTGACCTGCAAAAGAAAGCAAAAGAAACCAAATAGCATTCTTCCGGCGTATCCGATTAGACAGACGGCTCGACAAGTTATCGAGCCGTTCTTATTTCTGGGACCGTGATTCCTGTGTGAATCAATGTTTAGTTTCAGAAGCCTCTTTAACGAGGTCTGCAACTTCTAAGAGTTCCGGAGCCTCCATCTCCTCGACTTCTTCGGGAGTCGCTTTTTCCACCTTCAGGACTTTAACAACAAACTTGAGCGCCCAGCCTGCGAACGGATGATTGCCGTCTAAGAAAACGTGATTTTCATCGCTGCCGATCACGGTATATATTCTTCTGTCACTCGGCTCTCCGGGGACGCCTTCCACTTTCATGCCGGGTTCAACATTATCGCCGAGCAAATTCAGCGGAACAGAGCGAATCAGTTCCGGTTCGCTTTCTCCGAAAGCATCTTCCGGTTCCAGGGTCAGCGTAACGGAATCTCCGGCCTTCTTGCTCATCAAGGCTTGTTCGAGTTTCGGAAAAATATCATTGTGTCCGAAGAGCACCTGCCAGCCTTCTTCCGGACCTTCCTGCAACTGATTTCCGGTGAGATCAAAAACATCGATCTTCAGCCAAGCAACCGTATCTTTTCCAATTACTGTTTCTGCCATCGTTTTAAATCTTCCTTTTTGACGTGCCTCATCCTAGCAGTCTGCGACGCTGTTCAGACGGTAAATTGCCTCAGAACGGTTATTTCACGCAGATTTTGCAGGTGTACTCATCGCACTCAAGGCAGAACATCGTGACGAAGTTTTCCGCACCTTCCGGGAAGGGAGGCACCACTCCGGTCTGGTGGCGATAGAAAACTTCGAGCGCGTGACGAGCTTCCGAACCTTGAAGGATTTTCATTGTGCCGCTGGCATGATGCTTTGGAAAGCCGAGCCGCTCTTGCAGGGAATTTCGGGATCAATGACGACGCGTTCTCCGCACTCCATAATCGCAGCCGCTTTATTGCAGATGCCGCGGATGATGGAAACTTTCTTACCTTCAAGAGCGCTGTGGCTGTAGAGACGGAGCTTCCCTTCGGGCGTAAATTCGTAGCCGAAGTTCATGATCACTGCGTAAGGTTTTTCCCGTCCCACATGGCGTAGCTCACGATTTTGCAGCGATCAAGAATCGCTTTCATCTTCTGAGCATCAGTAACTTCGCGGTCAGTTCTGCGCAATTTATATTCTCCTATGAAAAAGCCGACGTTTTCAGGGCGCCGGCTTCGAATTTGATTTGAATTTTTATCTGACTTGTTCTTGGAGCAGATTCAAAATTCTTGCAGAAGTGCTCAAAGGATCGGTCTTATCACTGTCAGGCATTGCGGTGACAGTTGTCTTATTACCGTCAGAAACAAGTTTGACACGATAAAGCGGTGCATCGACGGGTTTTTCTTTCGAGAACCAGCGGCTGAAGAGACCTTCGTCGTTGCGCTTCTTAACTTCGTAGTCCGGATCCAGGTAACGGATGTAGTAAATGCCGGCAGAACGGTCGCGGTCTTCAATGTTCAGACCGACACGATCGAGGCCGACGCCCACGCGTCTCCAGGCGCGGTCGAAGTCTTCGTCGATTTCAAGGGCTTCGGTCTTGCCGTCGGCACCCTTGATTTCACGGCTGACATAAACCGGAGCGGCTTTCTGCAGTGCAGGCTGTTTTTCGATCTCTTCTCTGGTCTTCTGCTTCGGATTGAAGTCATTTTCCAAGCGCAGCGACAAGCGAGTCAGCATTTCAGCTTCGAGCTCTTTGTCAGCCGGAGCCGGCTGCCAGGCGGTGTGCTCTTCGCTGGAGCTGGTATAGACTTCAACCATGCGGCGGTTCGTGATGTAAATATCCGTACCGCCGTTTGCATTGCGTTCGATACGAGTGCGGTAACGGTCACGTTCGCCGGTGGAGTAAACGGAGTCGAGAAGTTTGCCGAGCGTAGCTCGAATAATGTCCTGCGGCAGATTGGCTTTGTTTTCTGCCCAGTTGGTTTCCATCACGCCGGCGCGCGGATCTTCCCGTTCAACCTGAAGACCGACGGAAGGCCAGAAGTCCAGCAGAGATTCCCAAACCTGTTCCGGCGGGAGGTTGACTTGGATATATCTTTCGCTGCCGTCTTTAACAATTTTTGTCACGACGGTTGCGGGCAGAACCGGAGCAGTGCCGTTTTCGACAGCGGCGCCGGAAGCGTTCTTGCGAGCCTGTTCGGTTTCAGCAACCTGAGTGGCGGTAACGGTCTGAGTCTTACCGGGAACGGTAAAACGATCGTCCATCGGGAGCTGAGAAAGATCAGGCGGAATTTCTAACGGAGCGCGGCTGGTTGTGCTCTCGTACTGAATCTTTTCGTCTGTAAATTTAGAACCCAAGTACTGACATCCGGTCAAAGAGGCCGCAATGACGGCAACAGTACAGGCACGCAGAGGAAATCTGCTCATTTAGTCACTCCAACTCCCTGGAAAATCGGGAAAATTAAAACTATTAAGGCGGTAATTTTAGCTTATACCGCCTCTTTCGTGGTGCTCAGTAGATTAGATGCATCCGCCGACCATCAATGCTCGCTCAACCTGCTCGTGTTTCGAGGGGGAAAGCGGAGTCAGAGGAAGACGGATTCCCGGAGGAATCAGACCCATTCTGTGGAGAGCCCACTTAGGAACAATCGGGTTCGGTTCACAGAAGAGTTCTTTGTGCAGGGGCATCAGGCGATCATTGATTTCACGGGCACCCATGACATCATTGGCCAGAGCCATCGCACACATGCGGCTCATGAGTTCCGGAGCCACGTTGGCAGTCACGGAAATAACGCCGGAGCCGCCCATCAGCATCAAGGCAAGCGCGGAATCGTCGTTGCCGCTGTAAATCGCAAATTCACGGTCTTTCGGCAGACGGCTCAAGAGTTCGGAAGCGCGGCCCAAATCACCGGTGGCGTCTTTCAAACCGATAACATTCGGCAGTTCCAAGAGGCGAAGCACGGTGTCGTTCTTCAGATCAGCAACTGTTCTTCCTGGAACGTTGTAGAGAATGATCGGAATATCCACGGCTTCGGAAATCGCCTTGAAATGCTGGAAGAGACCTTCCTGTGTCGGTTTGTTGTAATACGGAACAACTTGAAGTGTTGCATCTGCTCCGACTGAGGCTGCGTAGGCAGAAAGCTCAATCGCTTCTTTGGTGGAGTTAGAGCCTGTGCCGGCAATCACGGGGATGCGGCCGGCGGCCGTTTCGACAGCTACGCGAACCAGTTCGTTATGTTCGTCATAATCAACCGTCGGGCTTTCGCCGGTTGTACCAACGGCTACGATGGCGTTCGTGCCGGCGGCAATGTGCATTTCAATGAGGTTGCGGTAAGAGTCGTAGTCAATGGTGCCGTCTTCGAACATCGGCGAGACCAGTGCAACAATACTGCCTTTAATCATTATCAGTCACTCCTTGAGGTGAGATCCTTGGTTGGTTTATCAAATTCATTGTATAGAAGTTATGGAGCCTAACGAGGCTCCATAATCATTGATTTCACTAAGATTTATTCTTTTGGCAGGATCACCGGAACATTTTTCCCGTTGATTGGCTTTCTCGCCGCAAACCGCTGGAAGCAGTCGCCCTTCTCAATAAGCGACTCTTCGTATGCGAACACTTCCATCGTTTCGCGGAAAGCATCGATGAGCTCCAAAGGCTTCAGCACAAAATCCGGACTCTTTGCGCGATTGCCGTCAAATCCTTCGAAGGGGAGCATGAACGTCTCATAAATAAGATATCCGCCCTGCTTTAAAGATTTAACCAAATGCGGAAACAGCGAACGCTCCAAATAGAAACTTACGACAATGACGTCAAAGACTTCATCCTCGAAAGGCCACGGGGCCCCTTCTAAATCCGCCTGCATAAAAGTCGCACCCGGAATTGCTTCAATGTAAGGTCTGCAGCGCTCATCAATATCCAATCCCGTCACTTGGTTTCCGAAGGACGCCAAAAGCTTGGTGTTTCGGCCGGCGCCGCAGGCCATATCCAGCACCTTGGCGTTGGGAGAAAAGAGCGGACAAAAACGCTTAATCCATGCCGAAGGTTCTGCGTTTAACCCTTTAACAACATGCTCGGACGGAATATATGGTGCTCTCATGATGCTTGTCCTCAAACTAAATGAACCACTGAACGATGGCCTGCCCCATTCTCATAAAGGGGCGCATGAAAATAGACAATGTTCCGGTCAGAATCAGTGCAAACAGAATCCACATTCCGTACGGTTCGATTCTCGAATACTGCCAAGCCATTCCCGGAGGCAAAAGTCCTGTGACGATACGGCCTCCGTCCAGGGGAGGAATCGGAATTAGGTTTAAAGCCATGAGCACGATGTTGCAGCTGACGCCTGCCACACACATTTTTATGAAGAAGTCTTCGTAAATGCCCATGGAGATCAAAAACTTGAGCACAATTGCCCAAAGAATGGCCTGGATCAAATTCGCACCGGGGCCTGCTGCCGCCACCCAGATCATGTCGGTTTTCGGGTTGCGAAGATTACGGAAATTGATCGGCACGGGCTTTGCCCATCCGAACACGATACCGCTCATGCCGGTCAGCGCACTGCCGATCAGCAGTGCACCCGGAACCAGGATCGTACCCACAGGGTCAATGTGCTTAATCGGATTCAGCGTTAAACGGCCGAGCATGTAAGCGGTCTGGTCGCCGCAGAGCTTAGCGACGTAACCGTGCGCCGTTTCATGAATCGTGATCGCGAAGATCAGTGGGATCGCGTAAACCGCGATAGTCTGAACAATTAAAGAAATGTCCATATATCTCTTTATAGGTGCTAATTAAGGAAGGCTGACTACAGACCTAAAGCCGAAACCGAGCCTAAGCCTTCACGGATAACCTCAGGTTCGTCTCCGGAAAGATCGACCACCGTCGTATCTCCGATCACGGAAGTACCGTCATCCAAAATGAACGCCAGCTGATCTCCGATTCGATCTTGGATTTCCCAAGCGGAAGAAAGCGGTGCTTCTTCGCCCGGCATGATGATCGTCGTACCGACAAGCGGTTCACCGATCTTTTCCAGTAAAGCATGAAGTGCTTTGTTGGAAGGAACTCTTAAACCGATTGTTTTTTTAGACGGATGAGAGAGCCGGCGAGGAACTTCTTTTGTCGCTTCCAAAATAAAGGTATAAGGCCCCGGCGTGACACTTTTTGCCATGCGGTAGCCGGTGTTATTGACTCGAGCAAGCTTGCTCATCTGAGACAAGGAGTCACAGAAAAGCGTGAAGTGCTTCTTCTCGCTCAGCTGACGAATCAAACGAATTTTGTCCAGCGCTTCCTTGTCATCCAAACGGCAAACCAAAGAAAATCCGGTATCGGTAGAAACAGCAGCGACCTGTCCCTTTGAAAGAAGTTTGGCGGCTTGTTCGATGCGATGAGGCTGAGGGCTCTCAGGCATCACTTGCAGTGTGTATCCCATCAGTATGACCTTTTATGTTCGTCTAACTTTAGGCAGCCGAAGCTGCCTGATTTTTAGGTCAATATTGTATAGGTGCACGCCTTAAGCGGCACGGAAATGATTCCAAACGGGATCAACGGTTCCCGGCAAGTCTCCTTGCAATCCGGGTTCGCAGCGGTTCATGGGACGATGGAAGTCACTTCCCGTGGAAGCCCAAAGATTCCTGGACTGAGCAAAATCACAGAAAAGCAGGTTCTGCCCCGGTGTGTGGCTGCCGGTTGTCACCTCGATAGCATGGCCGCCTGCTCCGGTGAACTCTTCGAACATGCAGTCAAATTCCCATTCATTGAGCTTGTATCGTCCCGGATGCGCCAGAACCGGAATGCCTTTGGCACGAAGAATCGCGGAGGTTGCCTCATGTATCGAGGTTTTGGCGCGCTCCACGTAGCCGGGTTTCCCACGCGAAAGGTACTTCGAGAACGCGGCGTTGTAATCCTCAACATAGCCGTTTTGGGCGAGCCACGCCGCGAAATGCGGGCGCCCGATGAGCCGAGGATTCGTCACAATTTTCAAAACCCCTTCCCAGACACCTTTCATGCCGAGCTTTTCTAATTTTTCAGCCATCTGCACTGCTCGTTCAAAGCGGTTGTCACGGATACGGCTAAGCAGTGCTTGAAGCATTTCGTCTTCCGGATCAAAATCCAGCCCCACAACGTGGATGGAGACTTCTCCGTAATCAGCGCTGATTTCTACACCGTTCACGAACTGCAGCCCGTGCTGCGCGGCCGCTGCTCTCATACGCTCCAATCCGCCTGTCTCATCATGGTCGGTCAGCGAAATCAGTTCGACTCCGTTGTTTTTTGCTCGAACAACCAATTCCTCCGGTTCTTCCACACCATCGGAAAATGTCGAATGCATATGCAGATCAGCGCGTTTAATTTGTTTCATGTACGGCCCTACTATCTGTGAGACGTTTACTCTTTGTCCGTTTTGAACATATCGGAGGTGTACCCCGAGCGAACGAAATATTAAAATTCACCGGTTAGTGAAAATATGTATAAGTTTAAGTAACCACATCAATCTATGACAGAAAATAAAAAGGAAAATCTTAACAACCGCATGATTAAATTTTTGTTCGAGGGTGCGCCGGTTCGCGGAGCCTGCGTACAAATGGCCGAAGAATGGCAGGAGATGATTAAATTCCATCACTATCCTGAAAACGTGGCCGCTTTACTCGGACAGTTCACGGCCGGCGCTCTGCTTCTTTCGAGCACCATTAAGTTTGAAGGCAGCCTGATTCTTCAAGTGAAGGGTTCCGGCCCGATTGCCTTCATTTATGCCGAAGTCCGCAATCCGATGAGCGTTCGCGCGATGGCTGAGATCCGCGAAGGGGCCGAAATTAAACCGGAAATGGATCTGCAGGAACTGATCAACAAAGACGGAAAAGGCCTCTGCGCCCTTATTCTCGATCCGAAGGACCGCAGGCCCGGTGTTCAGCCCTATCAAGGAATGGTTTCGCTGGAAAGCAATTCCGTTGCAGAAAATCTTGAAAACTACATGGCCAAGAGCGAGCAGCTCGAAACCAAACTTTACCTTGCAGCAGACTGCAAGAAGTTGGGCGGCCTTGTTATTCAGAAGATGCCGTCTGTCGGCGGCAATGTCAGCGAAATTTCCGACCCGGATGCCTGGGGCAGAATCATGCAGCTGGCTCATACCGTTACTAAAGAAGAGCTGCTTAACGTTCCGGCGACCGATGTTCTTCATCGCCTTTTCTGGCAGGAAAAACTCGTCCCTGTTACTGAAACGGATATCACTTTTGAGTGCAACTGCTCCCGCGACAAGACAGACAGCATGCTGCTGCAGTTAGGCAAGCAGGAATGCATGGATATTCTGAAGGCAGAGGGCAAGATTGAAGTTAACTGCCGATTCTGCAACCGCAAGCTGGTTTACACGCCCGAAGAAGTGGAAGCCTTATTCGTGGAACCGAATATTGATGCAGCTGCCATGGGAACCGATCCGAAACGCCCTCAGTAATTTCCAATGACTTCCAATAAAAAGAGCTCGGCTGAAGATACATAGCCGAGCTTTTTTGGTCTCTAGGGAGACCTAGGAGGGATTCTTTACTTCGGATCTTTCATATTCCAAGCTTTAACGTCATGGCAGGTTGCACAGTCGTTAACACTCGGACGATGTTCACGATGGCAGTCGGTGCAGTCTTCCGTCTTGCCGAAGTGATAGCTGTCATGAGGATTGATTCTGGCGAGGTGTTCCTTGACTTCGCCGGTCTTCGGATTCTTCATGCGCGAAATGTAGTTGAGACGGTCGGTTTTTTGGGCCAGCTGATCTTGATTGTGGCAAGTCTGGCACTGCTTGGTTTCAACCGGTTCAAACTTGCCGGTGGTATGACACTGTGTGCAGTTCACACCGCGCTGGGCGTGCTTACTGGACTGAGGCATACCTGCTGCCTGAACGGACATTGCAAAAACGGATGAGCAGATTAAGAGTGCGGCTTTATAAATAAGTTTCATGGCTTCCTCCTAGATACTTTTGCGTTGAGCAGCACTTTCACCGGCAATCATGCCGAAGACAGCGCATTCAGGCATTGAGCAGCCGGTCATACGTTCTTGGCCATGCAGTCCGCCGCTGGCTTCACCGACCACATACAAACCTTCGATCGGTTTACCGTCCTTCAGCGCAATTGCTCTGCCCTGTAAATCCGTGCGAATTCCGCCCGGTGTGTAGTTCAGCCTCGGGTTGATGACCATCGCAAAGAGCGGTCCCTTCAGATCGAGCGCTTCAACCTTGCGGCCGGAACGTTCGAGCGGTTTATCAAACTGAGCGTCTTTGCCTTCCAAGATCATGGCGTTGTATTTAACGAGCTCATCTTCAACAATCTTAGGATCAGCACCGAAGGCCTTGCAAAGTTCGCTCAGATTGTCGTACTTGACCATTGTGCCGTCGATGCCGTTTAAGCCGTTAAGACTGCGCTGGACGCGATTGAGGTTGTGGAATTTACCCAGAGACTTTTCGTCATAAATGATGAACAGTTTCTTGTCTCCGTTCTGCAGTCTCTTCAGAAGAACTGCCTGTGCAAGCGCATTGCGGGTTAAACCTTCATTGATAAAACGGCGTCCTGTCGCCGGATCGACCATCATGCCCCAGATCATGTCTTCGGTCGGCAGCGGATAAGCGAAACGGAAAAGAGACAAGTGCATCGGCTGGGCACCGGCGTTGACCAAAATCTTTAATGCTCCGGCGGTTGCGCCCGGGTTTGTGGTGGTGGCTACGCCCGCTAAGAAAGGAACTTCCGAAGAACGGAACGCTTTATCTCTGGCATAACCGCCGGTTGCGAAAATCACGCCTTTCTTAGCTTCGATGCGTTTTTCAACACCGGTCTTGTTTTCGTTGTCGTCCGTTTCCGGCGTGTCAAAGAAATATTTTTCTCTAACCTTTACACCGACCGCAACGCCTTTATCGTTAAAGAGAACTTCATCGGCCTTCACATGGGTGCGAACCGTCACGTTCTTCAAACCTTTCATGTAGGTCCAAAGAGCATTAAGCAGGCCGGCGCCGTCACCTTCGGAGACAAGAACACGAGGCTGAGAGTGACCGCCTAATTTCAGCAGACGGCCGTCCCACTTGACACCGCGCTGGGTCATAAAGGCTTCTGCACGGGCAGTGTTCTTCGCCATTTCGAGGGCTTTTTCATAATCGCCCATATTGCCTGAGACTTTATACATGTCGGAAGCGAGCTGTTCGGGCGTGTCTTTAACGCCTTTAGCCTTTTGGGCGGGAGAGCCGACGCAGGCGAAGTTCAGACCGCTGATGCGGGAAGTACCGCCGAGGCGGCTCATCTTTTCAATCATTAAAACATTGGCGCCTTTATCGGCGGCAGAAAGTGCGGCCATCGTACCGGCAATACCGCTGCCTACGACGATCACGTCGAAGCTTTCATCGAATTTGGGTTTAGCAGCTTCAGCGGCAGCGACAGGAGCAGAGCCGATAACAGCGGCTGCAAGCAGAGATCCTTGGAGAAACGAACGGCGTTTCAGAGCGGATGTTGTCATATTTTTCCTCTTGCTATGGGTTGAGGTGGTCTATGACTGTTATTTTCTAAAAATAAACTTTCAGCGCCGCCAAAAAATTTTCGAAAAGATTACAAAAACATTACAACTTTTCTTCCGAGAGGTCTTCGATGTAATAACCAATACCTGAATAAGAGGAAATGGCCGAGCCTGGGAAGCCTGCAGCCGTTAGTTTCTTTCTTATTCTGGAGAGAGACACACGCAAATAGTTGAGTTCTCCGATAAATTCCGCGCCCCACACTCGGCGCAGCAAATCTTCATGGGTAAATATGGTTCCGGGGCGTTTAACCAAGATAAACAGAAGACGAAACTCGGTGTCGGCGAGCTTAATTTCCTGATTCTTATATCGACAGGTACGTTTATCCGGATCCATAACAAGCGGTCCGTTCACTGCCAAGGTCGGCGCTGCAGGCCCGGATTTAATCCCGCCGGAGCGTCTCAGGATGGCTCGAATCCTCGCCGTCATCTCTTCGATCGAGAAAGGCTTGACCACATAGTCGTCGGCTCCGAGTTCCAACGCCTGGGTTTTCTTGGCAATCTCCTCCCGGGCCGAAAGCATGATCACGGGGATTGACGATTTCTTTCTTAATTCTGCTAAGAAAGCCATTCCGTCGATCTCGGGCATCATGTAATCGAGGATAATAAGATCACAATGACCGTTCTTTAAGAACTCAGAAGCGCTCATTGCCGAATCGGCAACAGCAACATCAAATCCTTCTGTTTCCAGAGAGCGGGAAAGCAGTCTGCGGATCTTGCTTTCATCATCAACTATCAAAATCGTCGTTCTTTCCGTCATTCGTCTTTCCCTTTTTCGGTCTCTGTCGGAAGCGCCGGCAGTTCGAGCGTAAAGACAGTTCCCTCGCCCAAGGTACTGGCAACCGTAATCTTTCCTTTATGCAGCAGCACCAATTCTTTTGTAATGTATAAACCCAAACCTGTTCCGCCGATTTTTCTGGCCGGGTCCATTCGGACCTGATAGAACCGATCGAAGATCTTATCAATAGCAGATTCAGGGAGCCCTATTCCTTCATCTTCTACTTTGAGCTCCAAAAAATCTCCTGACTTCCTGGTTTGAATTTTCACTCGGCAGACACCGCCCTCTTTTCGATATTTATAAGCATTGGAAAGAAGATTCTGAACGATCTGCATAAAGGCCTGTTTATCGACGTTCGCCGCAGCAGCATCAGGTGAAATTTCCAAAGAACACTCAAAATCTTTAAAGCCGGAAAAATGTTTGAGCGCCTTTCGTATCATGGGCTTAATCAAACAGAATTCCGGGTGAATTTCATAAGAGCCTGTCTGGAGTTTGGCAACATCCAGCCAGCGGGAGATCATGCTTTTCATTTCGTCGGCGCTTTCCAGCAGCTCGGCCGCCGTCTCTTTGCTTTCCGGATCCTGAACCGTTTTGCTCAGGCATTCTGCCGCCATGTGCACTCCGGCAAGCGGCGTTTTAAGTTCATGGGCGGCGATTCCGATTAATTCATCTTTCAGTCGATCGATCTG
>UMGV01060371.1_pt1 | contig 13991 bp, 10 predicted proteins | sample 1965361 | NCBI WGS metagenome assembly UMGV01 (sample SAMEA4836081, study PRJEB28245) | human gut metagenome | biome: gut microbiome; material: fecal sample | place: Denmark | collected 2008
GTAGGTGGCTGCCTTCTTTACTTAGGGTCTTCAAGGTCTAACGACTTTGGAGACCTTTTTTTATATCATTAAAATCATTGTCAATCGAATATCATAAAATCATTGTCAACCATTGTCACTATTGTCGTTAAATACAAACATATCAAGCCCCTTGTCGTTAAATACAAAATTATCAAGCTCCTTGTTATTAAAACGACAATGTTCAACAATGTTCGACAATCGGACAAGCAACATTGTCCAATGATCCCATGATTATCATTAATAATATTGTCAATCATTGTCACTATTGTCGTTAAATACAAACGCTACGAAGGGGTTATGGAGGATATTGGGCTTACAGCCCGTTTATGTATCGTTAATTATTGCCTCACCCCTATTAATATGCTTCACTGTACGTACTTGTACATAGTTTGTATTAAATTGTATCTTTTTTTGGGGCTCTAAAATTTGCGATAACAATATATTTTCTTAACTTTGCATCACTAAAAGTAACTATAATACTAAAAGTAACGAGAATACTAAAAATTACAAGTAATACTAATTTACTAATATTTAATAACCGAAAACATTATGATTAAAACTTTGCGTTTTACATTGGTAGCATTGATGATGCTTGTATGCGGTGGCGCATCAGCACAGACAACAATCAACTTCAAGAACATTTTCGAGCCTTGTCTTCAGCCTAACAAGCCCGTTCTTTATCTTATGAATAAGGAAGCAGGTGCTGGTGTACAGACTGTAGGCGACGTAACAATGACCATTATTCCGGGCAACTATAGCTCTTCTCCTGCTTACCAGATGTTCACTGGCGACGCAGCTAAGTCGAACGCTTGCATCCGTCTGTATGGTAGCAAGGTGGACAACGAGAACGCTGAGGGATCGGCAATAAAGTTGACTAACAGCAAGGAGAATATGAAGCACATCGTTTTCGTAGCTACTCCGGTAGAGCAGGGCGCAGGCGAATTGAACGCTTCTTGTGGCACTCTTAAGTTCGAGCGCAAGACTAAGAACTATGTTTGGACTGGCGATGCTAAGGAAGTTACATTCACTGTTTCTCGTCCTGAGGGCAAGACTGGTGTATTGCGCTTCAGCGAAATCGTTGTAAACACTACTATGCCTGCTGCTAAGAAGTAATAACTGACTCAGAACATAATTCTCTACATTATTAAATTGTTGGCGGTTGCTGGAAGTCGTTTCAGCTCCGCCAATTCTCTGTAAAATTATATTTAACAACTAAAACAATAATACTTATGATTAAAACTTTACGCTATGCTTTTGTTGCCGCACTTATGATGGTTGCTGGTGCAGTTAATGCTCAGACAACATTCAACTTCAAGAACATGTGGGAGAATATCGAACCTGCAGGTAAGGACAAAACTATTTTGTATTTGAATAAGTCTGAGGCTAATTTTGGTGTTCATACAATTGGTGATGTAACATTGGCTGTAATTGCTGGTGAAAACCCAAGTGGTGCACCTACATATCTAAGAACAACATATAAACCAAATGATGCTTCTAAAGCAAGAGCTTGTATTGCTGTTTTTGGTGGTAAGAAGGCTGATGAAGTACTTGATGGTTCTTCTATAAAAATTTCTTCAAAAGGAGAGAAGTTGACTAAGATTACTTTTAAAGCTACTGATTTAGAGAAAGGTGGTGCTAAATTTACAGCATCTGTAGGTACTTTGAAGTTGGATGATTCAAAGGTTCGTAACTGGACTTGGACAGGTAATGCAGATGAGGTTACTTTTACTGTTTCTCGTAAGGATCAGGCTTCTAATAATGCAGTTTTGCGTTTTGTTGAAATTACTGTTAATCCTTCTGGTGCGACTGGCATCAACAACATCACAGTAGACAACGCCAAGAAGGGCGTTCGTTACAACCTCGCTGGTCAGCGTGTTAACGAGTTATACAAGGGTGTTGTTATTGAGAACGGCAAGAAGATGATCGTTAAGTAATCTTCATCCGATTACATTGACACTATATTAGAATAAAAATAAAATGAGGCTATAGCACTTTGGCTATAGCCTCATTTTATTTTTATGAACTACTAACTTTAACGTACTACAAACTTTTTGCCGTTGGCAATATAGATGCCAGGACGGAGAGTGTAGGTTGAAGATTTGAGGTCGGACATTACAGCGACACATTCACCATTGAGTGTGTATACCTTAACCATTGTCTTGGCAGCAGCAGCGTTGATGCCGTTGATGGCTGTTGTGATTGGGATTGAGCTGTTAACACCATTGAAGTCGTAGCACTTGCCATTCTCAAAGACGAGGTTGTCAGTCTGGGTGCCACTACCATTGTTGAAGATGATGTGTGTAGGCATATCGGTCTTGTCGCCCTTATACTCCCACATCCAAATGCTCATGCCGTTGTAGGTTTTAGAGGTCTTGACACAATCCTCACCAGGCCAGTTGCCACCAGTATAGTTATTGTCACCATCGTTGCTGTTCCATACCCATGTCTTAACCGTGCTCCATGATGTAGGAGCTGCAAAGTAAACATAGAACTTGCCAGTTGGATTGGGGACAGGTATTGGGTCTGGTTCTGGATTAGGATTAGGATTTGGATTAGGATTAGGATTCGGGTTCGGTTCGGGAACAGGAATACCACTAAGTACCTTGTAGCCAGAGCCACCATCGTAAGAGAAGAATGTTGTAGCTGTGATGCCAGTAATGTCACCAGTCTGTGCACTACCACCATTGTTAAGAATCATGTTGAACGACTCTACACCGTCAGCAACGAACATATAATACTCTACACCTTCAACAGTTGCCTTAGCTGACATCTGCTTGCCTGGCCACTCGCCATTGAGAGCCTTGGCTGCCTCACCGCCAGCTGTCCATGCATAGAGGTTAGGTGCTTTGTCTGCCTTGACATAAACGATGATAGAAGCGTTAGGATCTACCTTTCTGTATGTAGTAGTACCACTGTACTCGGTACCATCGTCGTTTGTTGCACCCCAGTTTACTTTCTTGGTGTCACCAAACTTCATGTCTGCGCCAATGGTGAATGTTGAGCCTTCGCTTGAGAGTTCTACCTTGTCCTCACCTTCAATCTGATACCAGCCGCTTGTTGCGCCATCGTTGAGAGTTGCAGTAACGGTAACGGTCTCTGTGCGGAAGTTGCCGCCATTAGGATTGAATACAACTGCTGCATCCTGCTCTATGTCTTCGCTACCATAATATATATTGGTGCCTGCCTCTTCCTGACCGTCGTAAGCCTGACCATCTTTGCTCTTGGCAGAAGTAGTGTAGATGAATGGACCATCTTCGCCTACAACGCCGCCAGTCCAATCCTTTACAAGTACACGTACCTGACCCTGTGTTGCAGGAGCGTCTACGGTGATAGTAGAACCAGTATATGTCTTACCAGTAACAATATCAGTATATGTGCCTTCAGGGCAATCTGTAAATGTGGCACCACCATTGAGGGCTACGAGAGCGTAGCTTTTCTTATATGCACGCTTGAAAGCAATACCGTTATTGGCTTTGCAACCATCTGTTGTCCACTGACCCTTACGCAGTGCAGGAACAGCCTGACGAATCTGGTTAAGACGAATGAGGTGCTGAGCAAGATCGTGGTTGAGAGTTGCATTGACATTGCCAGAAGCTGTGTACTTACCGAAGTCTGTTGCCTCAACATCGCCTGTGATGTAGCCACCGAAGTAGGCACGACCAGTGTTTGAGAGAGGACCATTAGGGCCTTTATCAATTACCTTACCACGACGGAAACCAATCTCAGAACCATAATAGATACAAGGAATACCACGGAAGGTAAACAAGAGAGAGAGGTTCTCAGCCCACTGAGCATCTGTACCACCAAAACGGTTTGTGTCGTTTGGACCTGGACTGTAGTCATGGCTATCTACATATACTACATTGTAAGTAGCGTCATTATAGCACTCGTCGCCGCTTGCAATTCCGAAAGCCTGTTTGGCAGTGTTGTAGCTGTAGTGCATAGGGAAGTCAATGACGTTGAATCCGCTTGACTGAGAATAGTCCGGCTCGTGCCATGCACCATTGAGCATCTTGGCATTGTTGCTCTTTGGAGAAGTAGTCTCCTCCAAGCAAAGCTCTTGTGGGCCTACAGGCTCAGAACCCTCAGGAATCACCACGTTATCCCAGTAGCTTTTGCTTCCATCCCATTTGTTGAGCAAGTCCTCGTCCGACTTCCAGGTATAGAAGTAGCAAGAGAGGTTTGCCTGACCTCTGTAGGTGACATCGTTCATACGAGTACAAACCTCACCATACATAAAGAAAGGTGCCTGGTTTAAGCGCTTGCTCTTATACTGCTCGCCAAGTGCTGTAAATTGAGGAATGAACTGCTTGTTGAATGTCAAGCGAGAGATATGGCCGGATGTATCGATACGGAAACCATCGACACCCATCTTGATGAACTCGCCATAGCACTTTACGAGATACTGTGCCACCTCGTCGTTCTCAGTGTTAAGGTCTACACAGTCGCCAGCAATCTGACCCATCCAACGGCTGGGGAAGTCCCAGTTCCAGTTGTTGGCTGTATGGTGCCAGTAGTTGTGTATGTCGTGGTTCTGTCCATCTGTATTCTTCATCAAGGCCAAACGGCGCTGGTACTGCTTAGCACCTACAATTGTGAGATAGTCGGAGCCAAGCATATCGCTGTTAGGAATCATACAAGCGTCGATTTCAGCCTGGTTGCGAAGCTTGGTGTTGCGCTCAAACTCCTTGCAGAGATTCTCCTCACCAAAGTTACCGGTGTGGTTGAGCACGATGTCAAGTATAATCTTGATGCCCTTAGCATGTGCCTTGTCGATGAGTTCCTGGAACATTACGTCGCCACTCTTTGAGCCATCACCACTCTGATAGCGGCAGTCGACATGTGTGAAGTCCATGGCATGATAGCCATGATAGTCGTAGCCAGATGCGTTCTGAACTACTGGGGTAATCCAGATTGCTGTGAAGCCAAGTGCCTTGATGTAGTCGAGTTTGTCGATAACGCCTTGGAAGTCGCCTCGCCAACATGGGTCGCCAGTCTCGATCTGACATTGTTTGTTATCCCAACACAACACGTTGTTCTTTGGATCGCCATCGTAGAAACGGGTGGTAATCATAAAGTAGATACTCTCGTCGCGAAAATCCGTTCGCTGACTGTTGAAATCGTCTGCCATAACTGGCATGGCGATGAGCATAAGCAATAGCAATGCCCACATTTTGAGTTTGGTTTTAATCATAAAAGGTTTTTTGAAAACAGTTATTAAGTTATTGATTATGTTGCAAAAATAGATATATAAAATTATATGCAACAACTTAATAAATGAAAAACAATCAAAAAATCAGGACAATCGTTTGCATTGAATTATAAAAAAAGAAGCTATAGCGTGAATGCTGTAGCCTCTTTTCATATCATTATATATAATACTCCGCACTGTCTACCAGACCAGCCCTGAGCGCCAGTTTTGTAGCCTCGTGAGCGTTGTTGACACTAAGTTTGCGGAATATGTTCTTGCGGTGGGTATTGATAGTATGGAACGACGAGAAGCGTCGTTCGGCAATCTCCTTCGTTGTAAGTCCGAGAGCTATAAGCTTCAGAATCTCCGTTTCGGTCTTTGTAAGATTAGCCAACTCGGGTTGTTGCTCGTCGTTGGTCGGTGGATTGAGCAGCATCTCGGCTATTCGTTGGCAGATGTATCGTTGGTGTTGTAGGGCGTATTGTAATGCCGATCGTATCTCGCCAATTGGTGAGTCTTTCATTACAATACTTAATTGTCGGCTTGTAGCCACAGCTCGCGACATAAATTCGTAGCTCAGGGTGTCGCTGAACAGCACCCAGTGCGAGCTACCGAACCGTTGTGTAATAATGAGCAGCTCAGACAGGTCGTTGATGTCGAACATTGTGTAGTCGAGCACTACTATGGCATCGGGCACGGTTGTCAAGGCTTCGATGAGCGAAGCCTTGTCTTCGACATATTTGCACTCGCCAGCACCTTCCATAGTGCTGGCGACGTGCATCAGTCCGATGCGTGTTATATCCTGTCTGTCTGCAAATAAAATCATAAGCTTGATGCTTTTAGAAACTTGCCATAAACATGAAGCGTATACCGTTCTTCTTGATGCCAGGACCATTGTAGTTCATACGGCGAACATAGTCAACGGCGAAGAACTTGAAGATGTTGTGTACGCCTACTACAACTTCCCAGTATGGCTTCTTCTTGTCCATTACAGACGCTCCTTCAGGCATCTGGAAGAGCATAGTAGAGTTCTGGTTCTGCTCAAGCAGCGGGTTGTTCTTGTCGGTCAGTGTGCTCCACATTCCCTTTACCGATACCCATTCACGCCATTTGAGCTTGCGTATGAGTGGCAGACGGTTGAACAGCTTGCCGTTGAGGTCCCATGATACCGACGCAAAGGCGTAGCGGTCGCTGAGGAACTCCATGTTCTTAAGCATCGACATGGTATTCTCCATCTCGAAGTAGGTGAGGTTGGCAGGGGGCATGATGAGGAGCGGGAACGGTACCTTGCTCCATTGTGCGCCACCGATAAGGTGAGTGTTGACGTAGCCCCACGATCCGAGCCAGAAACGCTTGTATATGCTTGCCTCTGTCATATTGAGCTTGTACTCTCCACCGAGGAAGTTCTTGATGCCCATAGTGTGGCTCAGAGTGAACTCAGGAGCGTCGAGGTTGACAGGCCAACGCTGCTGCTTGGTGTTGATAAAGGTCTGTCCGGGGCAGTAGCGCACGCCAAGTTTGGCCTCTGTCGTACGAATCTTGTGGACGAATTCGTTGCCGTTGGCATCAGGATTGGTCACGGCACCAGGCATCTTCATGAATGTGAGGTCGCCTGTAGGCTCGTTGCTCTCAGCCTTGATAGATGCGTTGAATGACAATCCCCAGTCGGTCTCGTAGTCGAACGAGAGTTTCTGACGATTGTAGAAGTACATCTGTTCAACCTTCTGCGTACGCAACGACATGAACACATTATCCTTGTTGTGCATAAGGAACTTGTCGGAAGGCGACATGACATCGTAGCCTGTCTCGAAGATGATGTTGCGCTGCGGGAATTCGAATGGCGCATTCTTCTTCTTGTTCAGACTGTATGTTATCTCTGTGCCATAATAATGGTTCTGCGACTTGGTACCATAAGCGTAGTAACCCTTCCAGAAGAGGTGCTTATTGAGATTGGCTGTGGTACGTCCGCTGATACGGAAGCGGTAGTTGTCGACGAAGTTGTTTGAGATGATGGTATTGACCGGACCGAAGTCGAACATCGACTTGGTGCGTGTAGAACCAGTCTCGACGAAGTTCTCGAGGAATGCACGTAGTCCGAAGATAATCCACTTGAAGTTCTTCGACTGCTCCATACGGTGTATGAAGGCGTTCATCGACGACTCGCCCTTGGTCAGTTCTACAGCACGATACTGGTTCCAGAACGCTTCATCTCGTATCATGGCATCTACCTCATGCTTTACCTTGGCCTTGCCCTTGAACAGCTTGTTAGGCAAATCGTCGAAGGCATAGTCGTCGTAGCGCGTAGTCTTGGTGACAAGTAAGTCGCCTATCATCTTGTTGACGTGTATCTCGGTGGTGAGGTCGTCAACCGAAAGCGCCCATTCGCCATTGGGCAATTTTGTATATTCCTGCGTAATCTTCATGTCTCTCACGAAGTTTACGTCAGTACGCTTAGGCAGGGTGAACGAGCATTTCTTTACATGCAATGATGAATCTGCCAATACGTACAGTTCGCCACGGAATCCGAAGTCCTGCTGGTTGTTGGGGATAAACTCCAGATGGTAGCACAGGTCGCGGTCGACATATACCGTGTCCTGTATGTAGAAACGGTAGAACGAGATGGCAGTCTCACCGATGGGCGACGTAAACTGATACTGAAGCAGACGCATGTGGTCGTCGTAGATATTAATATCAGTGAACACCTCTTTAAGCAGCGTGTTCAGAATCTCGCCTGTCTGCAGCAGGTTGTTGACACCCTCCTGACGCTGGCCCTTGATGATGTCCTTCTCCTCCTTAGGATTCTTGCGATAGATGTGCTGTGTAACGGTCTCCTCCACGCTGACGGGCAGGATGAGCTTGTTGTTGTAAGGCGATGTCTCAATCTGGTCCTTAACATACGACTTGTTTTTGTACTTGCCAGTGACAAGGTCTTCGGGCTTGATATCGTTCAATGCGAGCGTTATCTTCTGATATTTGTTGTACTGATAGTAGTCGTTGTTCTCAAGATGTGACAGCTTTTTGGCAGCTATTACGCGCTTCATGAGTTCTACGGCAGGGTTGTTCTTGCGTGAGTAGCGTTCGCGCTTCTGCTTGATTACTACCTCGCCAAGAGTCTTTGAGTCCTCCTTGAGTACAATCTTCATGTGTGAAGGAGTATTGGGTCCAACCTTGATGATTTGCGGAATGAAGCCTACGCTACTGAATGTGAGTTCCCAACCATTGTGTCGTGCAATGGTAAACTTGCCGTCCATGTCGCTTGCTGCTGCTACATGGTGCCCCTTGTATATTGCGCTTGCTAACGGAATAGGGTATCCGTCGCTGTCATAAATTTCACCGGTAATCTGTGCCTTAGCTGCAATTGCCAAGACAAAGAACATCAATGTAATACTTAAAAACCTTTTCACCCTTTACCTTTAATATTAAATGTGTATCCTAATTGTCTATACCAGAATGCAAAGTTAAGAATAATAAGTGAAATAGGACATGAAAACTTTTTGCATTTAAATATTTTTCTGAATATTTTTCCCATAGCAACTAAAAAATAGGAAAAACGGAATATTTAGAACAAATAGAGTAAGTCAAAATGCAAATTATGCATTTTGACTTACAAACTTAAGCATGTCTTCGAGTCGTGTTATAACGTCGTCGCAAATGCTTTCATCAGCTGGCTTGTCCTCCCACTGGCGTCCTTTAATCCAGATGGTGTGACAACCGAGACGATGTGCCGGAACAATGTCCTTGCCATAGGTGTCGCCTACTACCAACACTTCGGATGCTGGCAGGTCGAGTGCGCACACTCCAAGGGCGAATATGGCGGGATTGGGTTTGCGCACGCCTACTACAGCTGACTCTACTATGTCCTTGAAGAATCCGTCGAGATGGGCATCGCATAGTACGGTGCGTATGTTGCCATAGAAGTTGGAGACGAGCACCATAGGCAGTCCAGCCTGGCGCAGACGTTCGAGCACCTTGCGGTTTTCGTGCAGCAGAGCATTGGTGGCATCGTTGATGCATGTGGCTATGCGCATGGCTGTGTCGCCGATTTCATCGGCTGACATTTCCAGATGTGTTGCGAGCTGTGCCTGGCGCTGGTCGTCGTCCTTGCCAGTCGGCAACAATGGACAACCGCACAGAAATTGCAACTGCAACTGAAGCTTTTCGCGCAGAATGTCGATGAAGTGGAATTCGGGAGTGACGATAGGGTTGACAGCCAAAGCCCGTTCGCCGTATACATAAGCGTCGCGATAGGAGGGTTTGTCGATGGCGATGCCACACTGTTGGTAGCCGTCCCATATCACTTCCGACCAGTGGTCGCCGCGTGTGTCGAGCGTGCCACCGTAGTCGAATATAATGCCTCGTATTTTATTTGATTTCATATGTATATCCGTTATGTGTAAAATGTGTATGTCGTTAAGATTCGTTGCTGTTGGGTGTGTCCTTGGGCAATTTGTTGTTGCCAATCTTAATCAGCATGATGCCGATAGCTATCCATACCAGCTCGCGCAGTCGGGTGATAAGTCCCGTGTATACGCCGAGTGCACCTGTGAGATGCAGTCCGTCAACAGCCAGCGCCAGTCCGCCTTCACGCGATCCGAGCTGCATAGGCGTGAAGAATATAAGATTGCTGAACAGCGACGAGAATGCGAGAATGAGTATAGAGTCAACGATGCCAACCTCGGCGTTGAATGCCTTGAGGATGAGGTAAATCTCGAAACTCTGCAGGATGCGAGCCGACAGTTCGAACAGCAGCGACGAGTAGAAGGTGCGCTTGTGCTGCTGGTGGAGTAGGGCTATCTGCGAGTCAATCTGTTCGAGGGTCTCCTTCTTCGATTCGGCAAAGCGTTGAGCCCATCCCTTTACAAACGGTATGTGGGTGAGCAATCGTATGCCTTTCTGTGCCATGCCCGTCTTGTAACCACGTGAGAAGAAGTAGATGGCAAGAATACAGAATGCACCTATTACTGTAAGCAGTATGCCCATCGACAATCCTACGGGATTGAAGGCGATGAAGAGGAAGATGGAGAGAAACCAGAACCAGAAGTGCGAGAAGATGTGCATCATCACATATAATATAACCGATGATGTGGCTTTGCTCACGCCGGTGTAAGGCTTCAGTTCCATAATGCGGTAAGGCTCGCCGCCCATCAATCCGCACGGAGTGGTGTAGTTGAGGGCGAATCCGCTGACGGTAAGTTTGTAGACACGCCAAAACGAGAGACCCTCACAGCGTCCCTCGTCATTGATAATAAGATACCATGACAGTGTGTTGACCAAATACACCACCAGCCACAAAGCCAAGATGAGTGGGAAGTAGATGCCCACCTTGAGCAGATAGCGCCAAATGTCGGTATAGTCCATGTTCATCGTGCAGAGCATGATGACAATGGCTATTATACCGAACGCCATGAATATATTGCGAAACTTATTGTTCATACGTTTTTGTTATTTGTAGCTGTCGAGCTTGGCAAGTACCTCGCGGCAAAGACGCTCGTGACGATAGTGCATGTAGAAGTATACGGCGGTGAACACTACAATCTCTACTGCCGGATAAACCCATGGCTTGCCAATGAGAATGCTGACAAAGAGTGTGATGCTGCGCCAGTTGAAGGTGAGGAAGTTGGCGTACTTCATCAGTGGCAGACTGCCCTCGCGGAAGTCATTGCGCAAGCTTTCGGGCAACTGGTCGGGATATTTGGCACGTATGGCAGCCTTGAGTTTCTGAAACCACGGTGTCTCCTTCTCCTGAGTTGCTGTGTAGTTGACATAGAAGAACTGGAAGAGTTTCTGCAGCGGCTGCTTGCCCCATTTCATCTCGCGATACAGCTCTACCTGCTTTGAGGCGTCGTCCATCTCGCTACCCTCCTTGCCCTTGAGGAAGAAGAGGTGAATCTGACGATAGTAGTCGGCAAGACGACACTGGCGTGAGTGGCAGCCGAAACCGCTAACAACGCACAGTACCCAAATCCATACGCCCCATTCGGGCATGAGTCGGATGCATATGGCTACATAGATGGAGATGAACCAGAAGTCGCCTGCGGCACCGTCGAGAATACGTCCAAGCGCGCTCTTCTGATTGGTGAGACGTGCCAGCTGACCGTCGCAGCTGTCGTACATATTCGCCCAAATGAGCAGCAGAATACCTACGATGTTGATGCGAAGATCGTTGAAGCCGAAGCAGATACCGGCTCCTACGCCGAGGAATATTGAAAGAATAGTCACTACGTTGGGGGTGACGTGCAGCATGCGAAAGAAGCGTGCCCACTGATAGCCTATCGGGCGATAGAAATAAATGTCTATGTGCTCCTCTGTGTCTGACGATTTGAGGGTTGACTTAAATTCTGAATTTGACATTTTTATATGATAATGTTTAATTAAAATCCTTGATGTAACGTTTGGGGTGTTGCCTGTTCGGCTGTATTACATCTTGTTGAGTATGGCCATAGCTATATTGAATGCTGCCTCGTCGCGGCATGGGGCAAAGCTTGGCCAGTCGTTGAAGTCGATAATCTTTATCGAACCGTCGTCGCCTATCACGCAGTCGCCTCCGTACACAGGTACGCCGAGCATCAGTGCTGCCTTGTCTGCTTCCTGCTTCAACGCATCGGTGTCGAAGATAATGCCGCGCGCATCGCCATTGATAACTTCAAGACCGAACTTAGAGCGGTGGCCGCACTTAGAAGGATAGAACCAGTAGAAGAAGTCGGTGCCTTCAACGCCGTAGAACTTGATGAGGTCGCCCTTGAGGTGCTCGTTTACCACTACCGACTCTACACCACGCTGCCAAAAGTCGTTCAGAAGTTTCTCTGCCTCGTCCTTCGACTGTACGTAGCATGTATCCTCCTTCTGCTGGGCACATCCGTCACCACGCTTCAGCCACAAAGGATAGTCGATACCGTCGGTCATGGAGTTGCCCTTTTCGATGATACGGCTTTCGGGATAAGCCACACCGCCCTCGATGAACATCTCGGTCATTGTGCGACGTATGCAACGGTCGATGCCATCGCTGCTGTTCACTACGGGAATACCGTTCTTTTCAATGCGGTCGAGGGCGTTGAGTGCGCGCTTGCTGCGAGCCATGCTGAAGAATGCGTCGGCATGCTCATTGGCTATGGCTTCATTGCTGTCGATAATGCCATTGTCGGCGGCACGCTGCAGGGCTGCATCGATAGTCTCTGCCTTGGTGTAGAAGTCCTTCTCGTTGTACATCTCAACCTCAGCGCCAAGCAATTCCAGATTGTCCTTAACGGCATGCATGATGGCAGCATCGTTGTCGACACAGTTTGGCGAATACTCATTGCCACGGCATACGCCCACGAGTTTCTTGCCTTCGAGCGGACGAAGGAAAACTTCTGCTTTGGCTATGTCGTCGCGATGGTCGACATCGAGAATCTTGTTAATTGGATAGGCTTCGAGCTTCAAACCTTCTGCTACGAGCTGGCGCTGGAAGTTGCGCATACGGCTCATGCCCTTCTCCATACAATGGTCGAGCACGTCGAGAGCACGGTCGCCCAGACAGTATATGCCGCCCGAAATTAGATAGTCGCCCTGCTCCTGACTGTCGTGAAAACCAGTGACACGAGGCATACGATGTGAGCCTTGCTTGTCGAGAATGCTTGCACCGTCGGCATCAACCTGCTGCTCTACGCCTACCCACAATGGCTTCTCGTCATCGACGAAGGGTGTCACAGCCATACATCCGTCGATGTCTGTGGTGGCAGCAAAGTGGCGTATGTATTTCTTGAATTCTGCTTCGCGGAAGATGGTGTCTACCGTAGTAAGGCAAAAACGTTCGCCACGCAGATATGGCGAAAGTGCATGCAAGCTGTGCATTGAACTTGGTGTGGTCTTCACAACAAGGCGCAGTGGCACGGGAAGATCAAGGCTCTCAATATGTTCGCGCACTGCTGTGCTCCATTCGTTGACGATAACCACTATTTCCGTCGCATCGCAGTCGACGAATATGCGCAGCAAGCGTTCAATCATGGGCTCGCCGCATACGGGTACCAGCGGTTTGGGCTGTTCGACACCTTCCTGCGCCAAACGGCTGCCTTCGCCCGCTGCTATTACTGCAAATCTCATTCTCTATATTTCTATGATTTCAAATGAAAACGCACGGCATGAGTCTGTGTCGTGCGTAAATTTTGTTTAAACGGTGCAAAGTTACGAGTTTATTTTGATAAAAGCATTAATTAAGCACCATATTTCTTGTTAGAAATCTTCTTGTATCGGCATAGTGACTCAAGGAAGTAGTAGTTTGCGTAGTTGATTGGGGTATTGATAGTGAGTAGAATCCCTCTTCCTGCTTCAGTTGTACATTGTGGTCGGCTGTGCAATGGATAAGCACGTTGCTGTCCTCGTTGTATTTTGTACGTATTGTAGGGGCGGAAGTGTCGATGATAGATGTCGGCACGTCGGTGAGTAGGTAGTTTTTCTGCCTTACATTCCGTGGCATACTTTTCATTTTTAGTGAGTCGGTAAACCTTGCCCATCAGTGTAAACCACTTGTAACGGTGTAGCTGCCATCTCAGTTCGAAGGCTAGTTTGTTGATTTCTTCCTTCTGTGCTTGGGCAAATACGCCCTGCACCAACATGCACGCAAAGACAATGAACAATAAGATTTATTTCTTCATTTTGTAATAATTGCTTTTAGTTTTTAGTTCGAATTTCGATATTCTTCTGAAAAAGTACTCTTTTTTATATTAAATAGACTACTTTTGTAGCTATGAAAATATTTAAGCTTATATAAGTAACTGTTCAAAATTAATTTTACAAATATGAA